>JAABVA010000222.1_pt1 | contig 74536 bp, 76 predicted proteins | sample 5560331 | NCBI WGS metagenome assembly JAABVA01 (sample SAMN12812661, study PRJNA571458) | rock metagenome | isolation source: Antarctica rocks | place: Antarctica: Victoria Land, Mt New Zealand sud | collected 2016-01-07
CGTCGATTCCTGCGACGTCATCGAACGTCACGCGGCCCTGCTTCTCGGTCAACAACCGCGCGCGGGACTTTCCAAAGCCCATGGCTCGGCCGCCACCCGACTGCATCTGCCGCATAAAGAATACCCAGACGCCGATCAGCAACAGCATCGGGAACCAGCTCAACAGGTAGTGCAGTAGCGGGTTGTCGCTTTCCTCAGGCTTCGCGATCACGCGCACGCCCTTGTCGGTCAGGCGGCTGACCAGCGCCGGGTCCTCAGGCGTATAGGTCTGGAAGGTGCGGCCATCCGTCAGCTGCCCCGAAACCGTGCGGCCCTGGATCAGCACGTCGCGCACGCGACCACCATTCACATCACCGATGAAATCGGAGTAGGCTACTTGGGCTGCAGCGCGTTGGGTATTGCCCGGCTGGAACAGGTTGAACAGAACCACCAGCAACAGGGCTATTATAACCCACAGCGCTAGATTACGACCGAAATTGCTCATCATTAAATCCTGGCGATCCAGTCATCTCACCCGGGGCTGGGCGCGGTTGGAGCGGTCCCGGTTGTTTAGTTCCCGACCCAACATAGGCCGGCGCCGCTTAAGATAACGTCAACATAGGGAGCCTAGGCCGCCTGCACATCCCCACCCAATCGATCCACAACAAATGGCATAGGAGCAGCCGGCCGAAATGGGCAGAACAGGATCGGCACGGCGTAGCAGGTCTGCTGGTCAGGATAGGCCAGATGTGGCACGGCGAACAACACGCGATTGCATCGGACTGCCGGCAGTGTCCGCAACAGCGCCGCGGGAAGGCTGGACCAACGCCGCAGCCGTGCCGCATCGTCGCCGAGCGGCCCGATTGTGCTTGGGTTGCACGGCGAAGCGAGCAGGCGAAACCGCCCGTCCCAGGTCGCACCAGCCTGGGCCGATCCGGCAGCTGCCTGCGCCGCAGCTTCCCGCCCAATCAGCCAGCCGCCCGCCGTCTGCAGGATCGCCGCGCCGTGCAACGTCGCCGGCCGGAGCCGCCCATTGAAACGGGCCACCGATGCCAGGGCAGGCGGATGTCGTGCGCCCGACACGGTCCAGATCAGGGCGGACAACGCCGCCGCACTGAGCACCGATCCTGAGACGACCACGACGCCCTCGGGCAACAGCGCCGCAACCTGCGCCAGTTCGACCGCAGTCGCCGTCTCCTTCGTGTGCCGGCTTATGCCAAACCCGCGGGCTTCCCGGCAGAGCTGTGACACAGTCGAGGCGGCCGCGCCATCGAATGCAGCCCGCATGCGCGCGCGGGGCGTGGCAAGATCGGCATTGGTCGGGTCCTCAAGCCAATCGACCCCGGCCGCGCGTAGGGTCGCGCGCAGCCTGGCCGGCATGATCGGCAGCATGGGCCGCAACAGCCGGACCGCCGCCCCATAGGTCACGACCGCCATGCCCGCGAGGCCACTCGCCCCGCTGCCCTGTCCGCGCCGGAGCAGCAGGGTCTCGGCTTGGTCCTGGGCGTGGTGCGCCACGAGCAGATCGGCAAGGCCGGCTTCGCGGCACGCCACGCTCAATGCCTCATATCGGGCGGCGCGGGCCCGCTCGGCCAGCGCGGGTCCGTGTGCAAGCCTCAAGCGCAGTACGCGGGCGGCGATCCCCAGGGCGGCGAGCCGGGCTGCAGTGACGGCTGCCTCGGATGCCGACCCGGCGCGAAGGCCGTGGTCCACGATCAACGCCATGGGCCGTCCCCAGCCGGCAAGCAGGTGCGCAAGCGCCATGCTGTCGCCGCCGCCGGAGACGGCGACGGCCACCCTGCGATCCGCCTCGAACGGCCCGGCTGCCGCCATGAGCGCCGCGAACTCCGGCGCGGAAACGGGCGCGTGCCTCAGGGGCAGCCCGAACGGCCGCGCGCCGCAGCAGCAGCCTCCCGCACGTCGGACCGGGGCGAGGGAAACTCCGCCCGCAGCCGATCTAGCGCGGCGCAGGAATTGGCCCGGTCGTTCAGCCCGCCCAACGCATTCGCAAGCCCAAGCAACGCGTCGGGCGCCCGTGAGCCGTTGCGCGACCGGTTGTAGGCATCGTCATAAGCCACCGCGGCGCCTGAATAGTCCCGCTTGCCCATGAGCGCCTGGGCCAGCAGGAACTGTGCATCGCCGGCACGCGGCGCATTGCGGCCGCCGGCCAGCACTTCACGCGCCGCGCCCTCGGCGACAGGGTAGTCCCGCCGGGCCAGCGCGGCGTTGCCCTCCTGCATCGCAAGCTCGGGCCGTCGCCGGACCGACGCTGCTGGGCCGGCAGAGGGCGGAGCCGGCGGCTCGGTTAGCTGGTTTTGGCTCCCCGCAGAGTTCTGCAGACGAAAATTCAGGTCGCCAATCTGCTTGGCGAGGTCGTCGACCTGCCGGCGAGACGTGTTAGCCTGCTCATCGAGCCGCCCACGCAACCGGCGAACCTCGTCCTCGAGCTGCGCGACACGGTCCAGCAACTGTGCCGCGAGCTCGCTGCCGCCGCTGTTCCCGCCCCTTTGCACTGGCGGCGCCAGTGCCGAACCCCCGCGCTGGGTCTGCAGCCCCTGCAGGTCGCGCCGCAGCTCCAGGATCTGGTTTTGCAGCGCGATCGCCTCGCGGCTGTCCATCTGCGCCCGTGCCGGCCCGGCAAACGCCAGACCAGCCAACACTACGCCAAGCGCGAGCCGCATTGGTTCAGCGCACCGAGGTGGTAGCATTCCGGTTTTGCGAGTAGGCCTGCTCGTCCGAGCCAAGCGCCGTCGGACGCTCCTTGCCGAAGCTCACGGCCGTGACGCGGGCCGACGACACCCCCCGCGCGACCAGATAGTCCCGCGCGGCATTGGCCCGGCGCTGGCCCAAGGCCAGGTTGTATTCCGTCGTGCCGCGCTCATCGCAGTTGCCGGCCATCTGCACGCTCGCCTGCGGATAGCGGCCCAGCCAGGCCGATTGCCGATCGAGCGTCGACCGCGCGTCCCCGCTCAAAGACGAGCTGTCGGTCGCATAGAATACACGGTCGCCCACGTTGGCCACTAGGTCCTCCTGGCTGCCGGGCGTCACGCCGGCCGTGCTGGCCGTGGCGCCCGAGCCGGAGGTGGCACCGGTCGTCGCAGGTTTGTCCGCGCAGGCGCTCAGCGCGGCGAGGGCTGCAAGAACGCCGATGATCTTGAAATTCATGATGCTACATTCCTTGCATTCCGAGGTCCGTGTCAACGGTTTCGGCGCCGTGTTCATTCCGCCCCTGAGCGCGTTACGCCGCCGTCCCGAGCGGGTCAAGCGCGCTGACGCAGGCACCCGGCGCGTCGACCGTCCGTTTTAGGCCAAAAGCGGCGACCAGGCCGGGTCGGACGCGTCGGTCGCGGTGTTGATCACCCGTTCATTGAAGCCGGTAATGTCGATGGACACCAGGCGGGAGGAATAGCCGCCGCCGCTACGGTCCCGCGCCGGGCTCTCGCGATAGAACATCAGCACGCGCCCGTTTGGGGCGAAGGTCGGCCCCTCGACGGAGAAGCTTTCCGAAAGGATGCGCTCGCCCGACCCGTCCGGCCGCATCACGCCGATCGCGAAGGTGCCGCCCGTCAACCGGGTGAAGGCGATCAGGTCCCCACGCGGCGACCAAACCGGGGTCGCGTAGCGTCCACGGCCGAAGCTGATGCGCCGTGCCCCGCCGCCGCCAGCGTCCATGACATAGAGCTGCTGGTCGCCGCCGCGGTCCGAGTTGAAGACGATTTGCGCCCCGTCCGAGCTGTAGCATGGGCTGGTATCGATCGCGCCGCCGCTCGTCAGCCGCCGCTCCCCGCCGCCTCCCATGCCGACGGTGATGATCTCCGACCCACTGCCGCGCGCGACCGACATGATGATGGTGTTGCCATCCGGGCTGAAGCGCGGAGCGAACGTCATGCCTTCGAACTCGCCCAGGATCCGCTGCGCTCCGGTGCCGAGGTCGAAGGTATAGACCCGTGGCCGGTTGTTTTGATACGACATGAACACGATCTGGTCGCGCGTCGGATGGAACCGCGGGGTCAGCGCCAGCCAGGTTCCGTCCGTCAGCAGGCGGTTGCCCTCACCGTCCTGGTCCATGATCGCGAGGCGCTTGACCCGGCGGTCGCGCGGCCCGGTTCCGGCGATATAGACCACACGGGTATCGAAATAGCCCTTTTCCCCGAGCAGGCGCTCGTAGATCACGTCGCTGATGATGTGGGCGATACGGCGCCAGTTGGCGGCGGTGGTGGTGTAGGCGGTGCCCTGGATCTGCTGGCCTGGCAGCACGTCCCACAGCCGGAACTCGACCCGGACGTTGCTGCCGCCGCCCTCGACGTGGCCCGTCACCAGCGCCTGCGCGCCGACCGCCTTCCAGTTCTGGAAGTTGGGCGTGTCCCCGGCGTCCCCGCTGCCGATCTGCGCCGCTTGATTGATCGGCCGGAACAGGCCGGAGCGGCCGAGGTTGTTGGCGATCACGCCCGTCATCTCCACGCCGAGCTGCGTGCCGGTGAAGTTCGGGATGGCGATCGGGATCGGCGCCGTGCGGGCGCGGTCGACGGTGATCTCCGGCTGCTGGTTGCCCTGGCCGACGCCCTGCGCCCGCGCGAGCTGCGGCACAGCCGAAACTGCGGCGCCAGCCAGCAGGCTGCGGCGATCCATAAGACTATGGAGTAGGTTCATGATGAGGCTCTCCGCAACGTGGGCCCGGTCAGGGGCGGAATGTGATCTCGAACGTGTGGTTCTGCCCCTTCAACGCGGCCGGCAGCGGAAGTTGGGCGCATTGCGCATCCAACGCCGCCCGCCGGGCACGCTCGGCGAACGCACGGGCCACGCCGCCGCTGGTGCGCGAGGCGTCGTTCACGGCGATGTCGGCTTGGCGGATCGTCCCGCCGGCGTCGACCAGGATCACCAGCCGTACGATCTGCTTGTCATAGTCCAGCGCATTCTTGTCGCCCGTCCAGCACTCCCGCAGGCGGTCGCCGATCGCCCGCCGCACGCTGGCCGTGAGCAGCGCATTGTCCAGGCCGGCCGGGCCACCGCTGGGCGCGCTGCCGCGGGGCGGGCTGGGCGTTGCGCGCGGCGGGTCCTTGGAGGCGAGCTGGGCGCGCAGCCGGTCCAGCGTATTGTCCAACGATTTGCTGTCGGGCGCCGGATTGCGCACCGGATTGGGTTGGCTCGTCGCGCTGTTCGAGGGCGGCCCCGGAGTTTGGACCGGCGGCACCGGGCGTGGTGCGGGTGGGATGGACAGCGCTGGTTGCGGAAGCATGGCTTGCGGCGGAGCGGGCGGTGCTTGGGGCGTTGAAGGCGCGCGTGGAACCGGAGGCACCGGCGGCGGTGGAAGCGGCGCCGGGGCGATCTGCTCCGGCGCTGGCGGCGTCGGCGCGGGCGGGCGGGGACTGGGTGGCGTCGGGGCGGGCGGCACTGGGGCAGGTGGAACGACTACGGGCGGAGCCGGCGCGGGCGGCGGAGGCAGCGGTGTAACGGGCGGCAGCGGTTCCGGTACGGGCGGTTCCGGTACGGGCGGTTCAGGCGTGGCAGTCGGCGCAGGGAGCGGCGCCGGGACGGGCGCAGGCGTCGGCGCACGCTGGGCCGGGGTCGGCGCCGCCTCGAACTCCACCGTCACGGCAGTCTCTTCAACCTCCTGCTCGGGCAGCCTCGGCCGGGGCAAGGCGACGACGAGCGTCAGCACAACTGCGATGTGCACGGCGGCCGAAAGCGCACCGCCGCGGCGCAGATACGGGGTCATCGCGGCGGCGGACGCCCTATCCGCGGCTTTGGCGTCGGGTCGTGGCGGCCCCGGGCTGCGGCGCGGCGTTGGGCTGCGAGGCCGCTGCCGCGGGTGCAGCCGCAGCGCCCGTCTGTTCGGCCAGCAGCGCGACCTTGGTGAAGCCGCCCTGCGTGATGGTCGCCATCACCTCCAGCACGCGCCCATAGGCGATGCCCTTGTCGCCGCGCACGAAGATGCGCCGGTCCGACTTGTTCTCCGAGATCGCCTGCAGCTTGCTCACCAGCTCCGGCAGGCTCGCCTCGGTCTCCTGCAGATAGATCTTGCCCTCCGCATTTACCGAGACGGTCAGCGGATCCGCATCCTGGTTCAGCGGCGCGGCGCTGGTCTTCGGCAGGTCCACCGGCACGCCTGAAGTCATCAAGGGCGCCGCGACCATGAACACGATCAGCAGCACGAGCATCACGTCGACCAGCGGCGTCACGTTGATCTCGGCGAGCGGGCGGTAGCGGCCTTGCCTCCGCTCCCGGGCCCGCCCGGACATCGGCGCTGCCATCCTTCAGGCCCTCTCTTCCGACTGCCGCGACAGGATAGCGGCGAACTCCGAGCCGAAACCCTCCATCCGGGACGCGAAGCGGGACAGGTCGTTGCTGATTTTGTTATAGGCCAGCACTGCCGGAATCGCCGCCACCAGGCCGATCGCGGTCGCGAACAGCGCCTCGGCAATGCCCGGCGCCACGACGGACAGGTTTGTGTTGCGGCTGGTCGCGATGGCCGAGAAGCTGCGCATGATGCCCCACACCGTGCCGAACAGCCCGATGAACGGCGCCGTCGAGCCGACGGACGCCAGGAACACCATCCAGCGCTCCATGCGATCCATCTCGCGCTGGATCGTGACCGTCACGGTGCGGTCGACACGGTCCCGTACGCTGCCGCGGCTCATGTCCGCGCCAGCCACGCGGGCGCTGCGCCTCCACTCACCCATCGCGGCGCCGAACACGGCCGCCAGTGGATGGGCAGGCTTGGCGCCCTCGTTGTCATACATCTCGTCGAGGCTGCCGCCGGACCAGAACCGGTCCTCGAACCCGTCCGCTGCCCGGTTCGCCCGGCGGAGCGTCGTGATCTTCTCGAACACGATCGCCCATACCCAGACGCTGGCCAGCAGCAACAGGATCAGGACGGCCTTGACCACCAGGTCCGCCTGCAGGAACAGCCCGACGATCGACATGTCGCCGCCCACGCCCAAGCTCGCCGTATCCACTGCACGATCCAACTCAAAACCCCTTTGTTTCGTCGCCGAGCGCCAAACCACCGTGAAGTGCCAGGCGCCAGCGATCCGGTATACGCGCCGGACGGCCATCCGTCTGTCTTACGCAGGCCAGCTTGACCAGCAGGCTCGCCACGGGCTGCCCCGCGACCTCGAACCGCTGCCGCACCTTTGCGGACGCCGCCCCCATCGCCCACGGGCCCGTGACCACGACAAGCTCGTCGTCGAGCCGGACGGGCCGCAGATAGTCCATTTCCGCGCGCCGCACCACGAAGAATAGTCCATGCCCAGCAACAAGCTCGCGATGCGGCACTCCGGCCTCCCGCAACGCCTCGGTCCGGGCCCGCTCGGCGAAGGCCAGATAGCGGGCATAATAGACGATGCCGCCGGCGTCGGTGTCCTCATAATAAATCCGCAACTTCAGGCGGTAGGCGCTCACTCGGGGGGCGCTGGCTCTGTGCCAGGGTCCTGCAGCAGGTCGAGCTGCGGCTGGTTCCTGGGCGGCATCAGGCCGAGATGGCGCCACCCTGCCTCCCCCAGCACGCGGCCGCGGCTGGTGCGGAGCATGAGGCCCTCCTGGATCAAATAGGGCTCGACCACGTCTTCCAGCGTGTCCCGCGCCTCGGCGAGCGCTGCGGCCAGCGTCTCGACGCCCACGGGGCCGCCGGCGTGGTGCTCGGCCATGCGGCGTAGATAGCGGCGATCCATGGCGTCAAGGCCCAGGCGGTCCACCTCCAGCCGGGTCAGCGCCGCGTCGGCCATGGCGCGGTCGACGGGGTCCTGCCCCTCGACGGTGGCGAAGTCCCGCACCCGGCGCAGCAGGCGGCCGGCGATGCGCGGCGTGCCGCGGGACCGGCGCGCGATCTCGGCAGCGCCCTCGGCTGTCAGGTTGAAGCCGAGCTTCTCCGCGCCGCGCGCCACGATCAGCTCGAGCTCGGCGAAGGTGTAGAAAATGAGCCGCAGCGGGATGCCGAAGCGGTCCCGCAGCGGCGTGGCCAGCAGCCCGGCGCGCGTCGTGGCGCCCACCAGGGTGAACGGCGACAGGTCGATCCGCACGCTGCGCGCCGCTGGTCCCTCGCCGATGATGAGGTCGAGCTGGAAGTCCTCCATCGCGGGATACAGCACCTCCTCGATAGCGGGCTGCAGGCGGTGGATCTCATCGATGAACAGCACGTCGCGCGGTTGCAGGTTGGTCAGGATGGCTGCGAGGTCGCCTGCCCGCTGGATCACGGGTCCGGAGGTCGCGCGGAACCCGACGCCCAGCTCGCGCGCGACGATCTGCGCCAGGGTGGTCTTGCCCAGGCCCGGCGGGCCGTGCAGCAGCACGTGGTCCATCGCCTCCGCCCGCCCGCGCGCGGCCTGGATGAAGATGCGCAGGTTCTCGCGGCTGGCCTTCTGCCCGATGAACTCGGCCAGGGTCTGCGGGCGCAGGCTCGCCTCGCCGGTGTCGTCCTCGCCCCGGGCGGCGCTGATCGTGCGGTTGTCGCTCATTTGGTCGTCGCTCATTTGATCGCCAGCTCCCGGAGGCTGCCGCGGATCACCTGGTCGACGCCGGCGTCCTCACCCAAGGCCGCCATGATCCGTACTACGACGGGATACGCCTCGGACCGGCGGTAGCCGAGGTTGGCCAGCGCCGAAACCGCGTCCGCCTCCGTGCCGCCCTCCAGCACCGGAATGGTCATGCTGGTGCCCGTCGGCATCGTGCCCGCCTTGTCCCGCAGCTCACTCAGCAGGCGGATCGCGAGCTTCGCGCCGACGCCGGGCGCCCGCGTCAGGCTGGCCTTGTCCCCGGCAGCGATGGCGTTGATGAGGTCGTGCGGCGACAGCGCCGACAGGATGTTGAGCGCGACCTTGGCGCCGACGCCTTGGATAGTGAGCAGCAGGCGGAACCAATCGCGCTCGGCCGGGTCGGTGAAGCCATACAGCACGATGGCGTCGTCCCGCACGTGCGTCTCGATCAGCACGCGCGCGGTGCCGGGCGACGCGGGCAGCGCCGCCAAGGTGCGGGTCGAGGCCTGGACCAGGTAGCCCACTCCGTTCACGTCGATGATGCAGCTCCCGGCGTCCAGCGCGTCCACGCGTCCGTGCAGCAGCGCGATCACGCCATAATGGTCCCGGCGACGACGCGGAGCCGGGTGGCGCGATGGTGGGCATGGCAGATCGCGACGGCCAGCGCGTCGGCGGCGTCCGCCCGGCGCAGGGTGGCGCCGGGCAGCAGGCGGCGGACCATGAGCCCGACCTGTTCCTTGCTCGCGCTGCCGGTGCCGACGACGGCCTGTTTGACCCCCATCGCGCCGTATTCCGCGACGATGATCCCCGCCATCGCCGGCGCCAGCAGTGCCACTCCGCGGGCATAGCCGAGCTTCAGGGTCGCGGTGCCGTTGCGGTTGACATAGGTCTCTTCGACCGCGGCCTCGTCCGGACGGTATTCGTGGAACAGCAAGGTCAGCGCGTCGTGCAGGAATTTGAGCCGATGCGGCACGCTGTTTGCGTTGTCCGTGGCGATGACCCCGTCCGCGACGTGGCGCAGCCGGTTGCCGTGCACGTCGATGACGCCCCACCCGGTGAAGCGCAGGCCGGGGTCGATTCCCATCAGGCGCGCCATCAGGCGGACAGCGACTGCATCACGGCATCGGGGATCTCGAAGTTGGCATAGACGTGCTGCACGTCGTCATTGTCCTCCAAGGCGTCGATCAGCTTCAGCAGGCTAATGGCGCGGGCCTCGTCGAGCGTCACCGAGGTGCTGGGCCGCCAATCGAGCTTCGCACTCGCGGGCGGACCGAACCGGGCTTCGAGCGCGTCGCGCACCGCCATCCAGTCGTCGGGGGCACAGGTGATCTCGTGTCCCTCCAGGCCGCTCTCGACGTTGTCGGCGCCGGCGTCAATCGCCGCTTCCAGCATCGCATCGGCAGTCGCCATGTTCGCTGGATACTCGATGACGCCGAGTCGCGCGAACATGAAGCTGACGGAGTTCGTCTCGCCGAGCGCGCCGCCATGCTTGTTGAAGGCCGCGCGGACGTCAGAGGCGGTGCGGTTGCGGTTGTCGGTCAGCGCCTCGACGATGACGGCGACCCCGGCCGGGCCGTAGCCCTCGTAGCGCACGTCCACGTAATCCTCGCCCCCGGCGGCTCCGGTCGCTTTCTTCACCGCGCGTTCTATGGTGTCGCGCGGCATGTTGGCGATGCGTGCCTCGGCCATGGCGGTGCGCAGGCGCGGGTTGGTGGCCGGGTCCGGCAGGCCGGTGCGGGCGGAGACGGTGATCTCGCGGATCAGATTTGCAAATTGCCGGGCGCGCCTTGCGTCCTGCGCGCCCTTGCGGTGCATGATGTTCTTGAATTGGCTATGGCCGGCCATGGCGCGGAGGTCTCTATCCCTATGGGTCCAACCCCGGGTGTAGCAGCCGCGGCATGGCGTTGGAACCTGTCCCGGTGTGGGATGGTGTATGGGTTCGAATGTCCGTTATTGATGAGGAGCGAAAGTCGGAGACCCATGGCGCCTACTGCTGATTAGCGCCGGCCCGGTCGTCAGCCTGCCATTAGCTATTCCCCATAAGCAGACCGAGCGCTCCTGGTATGGGCTGACCCTGATGGTTAGAGAGTGGTCTGTCCGCTTTTGGGTAGGCACGCGCCCAAACCGAATATTCGGCTCGATTAGAGTTTGGCCACTTCGAGCCCCGAATCAATCATTGCTGCTGCCAGATTTGTTCACGGACGATAGAACCTATAGTTCAACGAGAAGCCACAATCGGAGCGGTTCATCGACACCGCTCGCGAGATCGGCGCAGACAGGCCTGGCGAGATGTTTGAGGCTATCGTCAGAAAGATGATGCCAGAGCGGAAAGCCAAAAGAGCTAGATGTCAGTCACCCAAAAAGAACTGATTATAGATTCTGGCATTTGTTACCCTTACATCGACCTCAACTGTAAGTCTCACATCATGAACTGATCCATTAGGACGAGACAATAGCCGATGGGTGCTTACGTCGATGCTGGTTATAAGCCTGTCATTCTCTAGCAGGCAGAATACAGGATCACTGCTGATTGGATCATCAATAATTTGACCGGCATCTGGAACTTGCAAGGCATCAAACAATGTCTTCAAGCGATTATCAATATCCCCACCCTGATACACCTTGCCTGGCGATTCCTTGCGAAGAAAATGAACTTTCAAACCGCAACGCAGACTAAAGCTTTCTCGAACGAGCGGAACGAACTTCCTTCCCTTTTTCAGTATCGGCTCACATAAATCAATGTGCGGGTAAGGCGGCGGAGCCGATACAGTGTCTTGCGTATCTTCACTGTGATGCCGATGGCTTATTGTTGACTCCCGACCGCTTGGCCAATACCTATGTTCCTGCGCATGGATTAATGTAGGATGGGTACTCCACAGTTCCCCAAGTTGAGGGTGAAGCTCCTGCCGTATAGCCCATTTCTTGCTCTTGTCGCCGTTAGCTGACAGCTCGCCATCATACGTCTGTGTAAATTTCATCAGGCTAAGACCAAAAGGCTCTCCCATGTGGCGGCTGAAAGCGCCGCTCATCGCTCACCTCCGAACGATAGCCTCGATTGACTGGATACGGCAAGTATAACATCGCCTTTCGAAAAGGGATGGGGATGGAGTCAAGGATGAACCTTTGACGCATATGCATCCCCTCCGACGATTTCGTTTGAATTGCTACTCAATCGAAAACGTGCTGGCGTCGGACCAGTGCCTGGAAGTTATGGGCACCTCGTGGCAGGATTTTGCGGCAAAAGTTCGCATCTGGTCTGGTGAGAACGATGCTCACAATGATGCCAAGATGATGCTTGAATTGGCAAACGCTCCCGATCGCCTACGGCACAAGAAGATCAAGAAAATTCGGCAACTCATCTGCGCAGTAGCTGGTAGCAACAAGTCATGGGAGGTCGTTGCAGGTCAAGCACTGGGAACGATTGAACGCAGCGCATCAGGAGCTGAAAATATGCTTGTGGACTTTATGGGTGAAAAAGCGGTTAAGGCCATTATCTTCCGCACGTTCTAAAAAGACGTTGCGTCTTTCCCTACTCCACCGCTACTTCAACTTTGGCACGAAACTACCCTCGCTCTGGGTCGGTGTTCGTCTGCTTTCGGTATCAGCCGTCCAGGCGGTCTGTGGCCGCGCTGAGTTGACAGCGACCTGGATCGTGCGCACTCGCGTGTCGGCTTTTCCATCTTCTCGCGCCAGGAGCTGCCAATCCGCTTTCGGCCATTCTCTTCCAATCTGCATCTGTCGCCGCTCACACCCGCTTCACCCTTGCGGTGCATGCCCCGCTGCTAACGCCTCTGGCGTGAGCACGTCGAGGTTCGGGAACAGACCGCGCATGTGGCCCACGTTCCAGGTCACGATGCCAGGGATGCCGTGCACGACAGCCGCCCCGCCGATCAACGCGTCGTAGAGCCTTGGCCCAATCCCACCCGAGGCGGCATACAGCCCGGTGGCCTCGAAGGTTTGCGCCGCCGTCAGCCCGACTAGGCTCGTAATCGCGCGCAAGCTCGCTAGAACCGCCCAGGCCTCCCCGGCGGTGAAACCGAACGGCGCACGCTCGCCGCCGCGCGTCAGAGTGCTGTATGCCTCGGCATAACTGTGGGCGGACACGGCGAAACGGGCACGCCTGGGTCCGTCCAGCAAAGCGAGCGAGGCCGGGTGGTGCTCGTGCGCCTCTGCCAGGATTGCGACCACGACATTGCTGTCGAGCAAGGCCTCAAATACCGTCACAAATCACGCCCGCGCACGGCCTCAAGCGCTTGGTCTGCCTCATCCTGGGTAATGTGCCGCCCTTGCGCTGGCTTGACCAGAATGGGGCCGCGCCGGACGAGGCCGTCGACCGGTTCGGAGGCAGTCGGCGGCACATAGCCGCGCAGTGCGTCTTCAATCACCTCAGTCGTGGTCATGCCAGTGCGACGCGCGATTTCGCGGGCACGGTTGCGTGCATAGGCGGAACGGATGTTAAGCTGGGCGTTGTCCGCGCGCGGCATAGCTTGGGTCTCCTGCATCCGATTCTAGCGCGCCGCGATCCCTGAAGGCTAGCCTCACGCTTTAGCGGCTACCCACCTAGACATGCCGGCAGCTCCCGGCCAGTCGAGCCACCGCGGACGAAGGACCCCTTCACGTCGTGAACCGCCATCAGAACGCGACACCGCCTGGCATCGCCTTAGAAAGCCGCCCCCCCTGCCGCACCGGCTCCGCGCTCACCGCCAAGCCCGTCCGATCGTCCGTAACCACGAATAGGCCGCAGACCGTCGCCTCGCCACCTGCAGGCTGCAGCCGCTCGCCAGGCATCTTGGACCAGAACCGGGCGGCGGCGCCCTCCTTTGCCATGCCGATCACGCTGTCGTAGTCGCCGCACATCCCGGCGTCCGACTGGAACGCCGTGCCGCCGGGCAGCACTTGGTGGTCCGCCGACGGGCAATGCGTGTGCGTGCCGACGACCAGCGAAACCGAGCCGTCGAACGAATGCGCATACGCCATCTTCTCGCTCGTGGCCTCCGCATGGAAGTCTGCGACGACGGCCGACACGCTGGCGCCCAGCTTGTAGCGGGCCAGCAGCTCCGCCGTGCCGCGGAACGGGCAATCGAGTGCGTCCATGAACAGCCGGCCCATGGCGTTCAGCACCAGCGCGCGCCGCCCATCCGCCAGCGCGACCACGAACGACCCGGCGCCCGGCGTGCCCGGCGGAAAGTTCAACGGCCGGATCACCCGCGGCTCCTGCGCGATGTAGGGGATCAGCTCGCGCCGATCCCATGAATGGTTGCCTAGCGTGATCACGTCCGCGCCGGCCGTGAAAATGGCCTGCGCCATGTCGGGCGCGAGGCCGAAAGCGTGGCTGGCGTTCTCGCCGTTCACCACGACCAGATCCGCCAGGAGCGAGGCACGCAGCCGCGGCAGCGTCGCGGAGACGGCGTCCCGGCCGGATCGCCCGACCACGTCGCCTAGAAACAGGATGCGCATACTCAACCCTCTGGAAAAATCAGGCCACGCTCGGTGGCGACCGCGTCGAGTCGCATGTCATGCGCCTCGGCTATGACGCAATCCACGCGCTGTGCCGCGAACGCGCAGCCGAACGCAAGCCGGCCGGGCAGCGCCGTGAGCGTGCGGTCATAGAAGCCGCCGCCATACCCCAGCCGGCGGCACCGGCGGTCGAACGCCAGCAATGGCACCAGCAGCAGATCGGGCATGAGCGGCGCGCCGATGGGGCGGACGGTGCCGAAGCGCTCGGGGACCAGCGCATCGCCGGGCCGCCAGCGCGCGAAGGCAAGCGGATGGCCGCGCCGGGGTGTTATGGGGAGGACCAAGGGATGCCCACGGCCGGCAAGCGCGAGCAACAGCGGCCGGATGTCGATCTCGCCCGGCAGCGGCCAGAACCCAGCGACGACCGCCGAGGGCCGGAAGCGCCAGCCTGCGAGGACGTGCCCGGCCAGCAGCAGCCCAAGCCCTGGGTCCTGCCCAGTCCGGGCGGCTATCGCGGCGTCGCGCTGGTCCTGCTTGGTTTCAAACATCGGTAGATACGGAGCCACCCTGGCCGTTGGCGTCACACCCTCCCGAAGCCTGCTTGCGCAGGTGGGCGCCGGTTACCATGACCACGGTCATGACAGAGCCAGCTCCCGAGGGAGTGCTTATTGGCCCCGGGGGTGAAGTACCTGACGCACCGGGCAGCCCCGCAGTGTCTACTTAGTGCCGCTCGAGCGTCGCCGCAATCTCCTCGGCGCGATTGGCGAGCGATGACAACCGTTCATTCAGCGCAGCGTCGCCCGCAGCGGCGCTACGGCCCCGGCGGAGCGCTGCCATTTCGAGCTTCAAGTCGTGCAGCTCGTCCGCCATCAGCAGTGCCGCCTGGACCAGCAGGCGCGATTCGCCGCTCTGGTTGCCGAGCGCCTTGATCTTGTCCACCCGCGACTCGATCTGCCCGGCCATGTCCTGCAGGTGCTGCTCCTGCCCGTCCACGCAGCCGATGGTATAGGCATATCCGTTGATCTTCACGGTGAGCTGGGCCATCGCGGTCCCCTATTCTTCAAGCGCGCTGCGCAGTTGGGCGATCAGGCTGTCGAGCCGTGCCGCGATCTCGGTCGCGACCGGATCGGGGGCATTCGCCTGCCGGGCGATGCGGGCCAGCGCGGCCTCTAGCCGTTCCGCCGCTTGGGCGGTTTGGTTCTCGTCTTCCATGGCTCTGTCCCGGGGCTCCGTTCCGACTTGAACTGAAAGCCTGTAACCGCTTGAAGGTCAAGCATGAAGCTTCCTCCAGCCGTTGTCATTCACGGCTTGCAGCATGCACGGCTGGCGCTACGGCCGGGACGCCCGGTCACGCTGCTCTCGGCGCCAGGCGCGCCGTGCTATGCCGGCTGCGCCTGGTGGCGCGCGCTGATCACCGCCGCACGCGCCGAGTTTCCGGCGACCGACCCAGCCGACGTGCTTGATTGCGCCGACGCCCCCGGCCGCGCCCTGGAGGCGCTGAGCCTGGACTGCCGCGTGATCGTGCTGCGCCCCGGCCCGGCCTTCGCCGACATCGCCGGGCGTGCCAAGGCACAGGGCGCCGTCGTGCTGGCAGAACCGCCGCCGTCGTTGAACCTCGGCGACCGCCGGACGGCATGGCGTTTGGAGGCCTGGCTAGGGTAGTGGGTCAGTTTGACCGAGATTGTCAGCCGTCATTGCGAGCCGACTTCGGCGCGGCAATCCAGGGCCGTGCGGGCCAAGGTTTGTGCCGGGACCCCTGGATTGCCGCGTCGCAAGCGTTCCTCGCAATGCCGAGGCTCTATGATGGACCAGCGCGTTCTGTCGCAAACTGACCCACTGCCTTGGCTCGACCCAGCGTGACAGCCGTCCCCCCATCGGCTAAGCCGCCGCCCAGCTTGCATCCACAGATGAGGGGGCCCCATGCAGATCACATCGACCGTCAAAGCGATCCTGGACAAGTACGAGACCGACAATCCCGGGACGAAGGGCAACCTGGCCCGCATCATGATGCAGGGCAAGCTCGCCGGCACCGGCAAGATGGTGATCCTGCCGGTGGACCAGGGCTTCGAGCATGGCCCGGCCCGCAGTTTTGCGCCGAACCCGTCCGCCTATGATCCGCAATACCACTTCCGGCTGGCGCTTTCTGCCGGGCTGAACGCCTATGCAGCGCCACTCGGCATGATCGAGGCCGGCGCGGACAGCTTCGCCGGCGCAATCCCGACCATCCTGAAGCTGAACAGCAGCAACAGCCTCGCGACCGAGAAGGATCAGGCGGTGACCGGCTCGGTGTCGGACGCGCTGCGGCTCGGCTGCTCCGCCATCGGCTTCACCATCTACCCCGGCAGCGAATACGCCTTCGAGCAGATGGAGGAGCTGCGGGAGCTGGCCGAGGAGGCCAAGGACGCCGGGCTCGCCGTCGTGGTTTGGAGCTATCCGCGCGGCCCGGAGCTGGACAAGGCGGCCGAAACCGCGGTCGACATTTGCGCCTATGCCGCGCACATGGCGGCGCTGCTGGGCGCGCACATTATCAAGGTGAAGCCGCCGACCGCGGTCGTGAGCCTCGAGGCCGCGAAGAAGACCTACGCGACGCAGGATATCGACATCTCGACGATGGAGAAGCGGGTCAAGCATGTGATGCAGTGCTGCTTCAATGGACGCCGCATCGTCGTGTTCTCCGGCGGCGAGACGCGAGGCGACGTCGACAGCATCCTCGAGGACATCCGCGGCATCCATGCGGGCGGCGCCAACGGCAGCATCATCGGCCGCAACACGTTCCAGCGGCCCGAGCGCGACGCGCTCGCCTTGCTCGGCAAGATCATCGACATCTACCTCGACAAGGAGTGACCATTGGCGGCCGAGGCCCAACCGGACACGGATGACCCATGCCGGCTCTATCTGGTCACCCCGACCACGGCGGACCCTGGGTTCGCCGATACGCTGGCCCGGGCGCTCGACGCCGGCGACGTCGCGGCGGTGCAGCTTCGCCTGAAGCAGGCCGACGACGACGCCTGGCGCCGCGCGATCGACGCCCTGCGCCCGGTCGCGCAGTCTCGCGGCGTTGCGTTCCTGCTGAACGACCGGGCGGACCTCGTGCGCGCCATGGGCTGCGACGGCGCGCATGTCGGGCAGACCGACATGGCGGCGGCCGAGGCGCGCAAGCTGCTAGGCTCTAGCCTGACGCTCGGAGTCACGTGCCACGACAGCCGGGACCTCGCGATGGAGGCGGGCGAGGCGGGTGCCGACTACGTGGCGTTCGGCGCATTCTTTCCGACCACGACGAAGGAGGCGCCGACCCGCGCCGAGCCGGACCTGCTCGCCTGGTGGGCCGAGCTGATGGAGCTGCCCTGCGTCGCGATCGGCGGCATCACGGCCACGAACTGCGCGCCGCTGGTGCAGGCCGGCGCCGGCTTCCTCGCCGTGGTGGGTGCGGTGTGGCAGCACCCGGACGGCCCAGCCGCGGGCGTCCGCGCCATGAACGACGCCATCGCGGCGGCGCGTTAGGCTACTTTGACGATCCCGCGCTGGAGCCGCCGCGCGCGCCGGTCTCGGGATTCACGTTGGTCGAGCTTGGTTGCCCGGCCGGGCCGGTCGGTGCTGCACCGCAGGCCGCGACGATCAACGCGAGCAACACTACGGCGGTGCGCATGACTCGGGGTCCTATCATCGGGAATGGCCACCATCGTTGGCGAAGCCGGGCTCGGAGGGGTTTACCCGGCCGGCCGGGCTGGGCTGAATACCGCCAGAGTAGGTGCCGTCGCCAGGTTGAGCGCAGGTGATGGGCAAGGCGAACGCCACCGCAGCCAGAAGTGCCGTGTTGCGGGCGGAACGCATGATATCACGTTGCATGGGTGTCCAACGCGACGGCATTCGTGTCGTTCCACTCAGCAGGCGTTGCCCCGCAGCGACCAGGTCAGCACGCGCCTATCGGCAACCTCGAACGTCGTCTCGCAGCCGCGATCGATGATTTGCGACGGGTAATAACCCAGGCCTGAGCCGAAGCCGCCATACCCGCCGAAGCCGTCGAACCCACCAACGCCAAGCCCAAACGACACCACCTCGGACCGATGCTCGGCATAGGCCAAAAATCGGTGCCCGCCCGTCTCGAACGTCCGGGACGGGACGCCTAGGCGACGGACGACCTCGGCCTCCGGCTGGCCCACAAGCGAGGCGAGGAAGGCCGGCCGGTTGAACGCCGGTGCGCAGGCGGCGAGCATGGAAACGCACAGAGTCACGATCATCTTACGCTTCATTCTGCACAGATTGGCGGCATTCGACCGCGTTTCAATCAGGCGGCAGCCATAGCACCTGGCCAATTCTGTCCGCCCCAGCCGCCAACATAGCCAGCCGGTCGAAGCCCAGCGCGATGCCTGCGGCCTGCGGCATCCCATGCTCCAACGCTGCCAGGAAATCCTCGTCCAACGGCCAGTCCGGTCCATAGAGGGCATGGCGCCGGGCACGATCCTCGACGAAGCGCGCGCGCTGCTCGGCCGGGTCGGTCAGCTCCTCGAACGCATTGGCCAGCTCGATCCCGCAGGCAAACAGCTCGAACCGCAGTGCGACGCGGGGGTCGGCCGGGTCGCGCCGGGCAAGCGCCGCCTGCGCTGCGGGCCAATGGGTCAGGAAGGTGGGACGCGCCTGGCCCAAATGCGGCTCGATCCGCTCAAGCAGCAGGCGAAAGAACAGGTCTTCCCACGTCTCGCCGGCGCGCAATCCAGCCCCGGCGCTCGCCGCCAAGCCTGCAGCGTTGCCCGCGGTGCCGAGCACGTCCGCGCCGGCATAGCGAAAGAACGCCTCGGCGACCGTCAAACGTTCGAAGTCCGCCAAACTAGTCTGCACGCCTCCGCTCGTCACGACCGGCGGCAGCACGGCGCGGAGCAGCGCCGCCGTTTCGTCCATCAGGCCCTCGAAGCCCAGGCCGGGCCGATACCACTCCAGCATCGTGAATTCGGCGGCGTGGCGTGCGCTGCCCTCCCCGTTGCGCCATACCCGGGCCAGTTGGAACACCGGGCCGGCGCCAGCGACGAGCAGGCGCTTCATGGCGAACTCGGGGCTGGTATGCAGCCACAGGTCGCGGCTGGTGCCATCCGGGTGGTCGATCCTGGTGCTTAGCGCGCGAAGGTGGACCTCCTCGCCCGGCGCTAGCACGGCATAGGGCGTCTCGACCTCGGTATAGAAGCGGGCGTCAAAGAAGGCACGGACGCCCTTCGCCAGCAGCGTCCGGCGGCGCAGGAAAGGCAGCCGGTCGGCAAGGCTGTCGGGGTGCCAGGGCGGAAGCGGCATCCGGCAATGCTAGCCCTCCTTTCACAGCCGGGCCACTCGGACTATTTCTGCACTATGGGAACAATGCCGGAACTGTTGGCCGAGCCTTTCGCCGCCTGGTTCGCCCGGCGTAACTGGACGCCCCGACCGCACCAGCTCGCGATGATCGCGGCGGCGCAGGCCGGGCGCAGCGCGCTGCTGATCGCGCCGACCGGCGGCGGCAAGACACTGGCCGGGTTCCTGGCCAGCTTGATCGACCTCGCGGCCGCACCGCGCCCCGGGCTGCACACCCTGTATGTCAGCCCGCTGAAGGCGCTGGCCACCGACATCGCCCGCAACCTGCTGGCGCCCGTCGACGAGATGCAGCTGGCGATGGCGATCGAGACCCGGACCGGCGACACCCCCGCCAACCGCCGCAAGCGGCAAAAGGAGCAGCCGCCCAACATCCTGCTGACCACGCCCGAGAGCCTGACGCTGCTTTTATCGCAGAACGAGGCGCCCACGATGTTCGCCGGGCTGTCGACGGTGGTGATCGACGAGGTGCACGCGCTGGTGGGCACCAAGCGCGGCGATCAGCTTGCGCTGTGCCTGGCGCGGCTCGGTTCGCTGGTGCCTGGACTGCGCCGGGTCGGGCTGTCCGCGACGGTCGCGCACAAGCAGGCGCTGCTCGACTATGTGGGCGCGGGCGTCGAGCCGGAGCTGATCGAGGTGGCGCAGGGCGCGCCGCCCGTCCTTTCGATATTGCTGCCGGAGGACCGGCTGCCGTGGTCGGGCCACATGGGGCTCAACAGCGCGTCGGCGATCCTCGACCGCATCGGCGCGCACGGTATGACGATCGTGTTCGTGAACACCCGCGCGCAGGGCGAGTTGCTGTTCCAGGCCTTGTGGAAGATAAACGCCGAAACCCTGCCGATCGCGCTGCACCATGGCAGCCTCGACATCGGGCAGCGCCGCAAGGTGGAGGCGGCGATGGCGGCGGGGCAGTTGCGCGCCGTGGTGGCGACGTCGTCGCTCGACCTTGGCATCGATTGGGGCGGCGTCGACCTGGTGATCCAGGTGGGCGCACCGAAGGGGGTCAGCCGGCTGCTGCAGCGCGTCGGCCGCGCCAACCACCGCATGGACGAGGCGTCGAACGCCATCCTGGTCCCGGCCAACCGGTTCGAGCTTTTGGAATGCGAGGCGGCGATCGAGGGCGTGGAGGCGCGCGAGCAGGATGGCGATCCGCCGCGGCCCGGCGGCCTCGACGTTCTGGCCCAGCATCTGCTGCTGATGGCGGCGGGACGTCCGTTTCACCCGGATGCGATGTTCAACGAGGTCCGCTGCGCCGCGCCCTACGCCGCCCTGGCCCGGACGGACTTCGACGATGTGCTGCGCTTCGTCGAGGACGGCGGCTACGCGCTCGCCGCCTATGACCGCTACCGCAAGCTGTTCCGCGACGCCGACGGCATGGTGCATATCCGGGGTGAGCGGATGGCGCGCATGGCCCGGATGAACCTCGGCACCATCGTCGAGGCGCCATTGCTGAAGGTCCGCATGGCCGGGCGCGGCGGCGGCTCCCTGGGCGAGGTCGAGGAGAGTTTTGTCAATATGATGGTCCCCGGCGACACCTTCATGTTCGCCGGGCGCCTGCTGCGGTATGTACGGCTGCGGGAGACGACGGTCGAGGTCGCCGATGGCGGCTCCGGCGAGCCGATGGTGCCCGCCTATGCCGGATCTAAGTACCCGCTGACCTCGAACCTCGCCGCCCGGGTGCGCGCCATGCTGCACGATCCCGCCACCTGGTCGCACTACCCGGCCCAGGTGCGCGAGTGGCTGATGCTGCAAACCCAGCGCTCCGAGCTGCCGGGAACCGACGACCTGCTGGTCGAGACGTTTCCTCGCAACGGCCGCTGGTTTCTCGTCGCCTACTGCTTCGAGGGCCGCAACGCCCACCAAACGCTCGGCATGCTGCTGACCCGGCGCATGGAACGGTTCGGCTACGGCCCGCTCGGCTTCGTCGCGACCGACTACGTGATCGCGGTGTGGTCGGCCTACGAACCGCTCGACGTGCCCGGCCTATTCGAGCAGGACATGCTAGGCGACGACCTGGAGGCCTGGATGGCGGAGAGCAGCATGCTGCGGCGGACGTTCCGGAATGTGGCCGTGGTGGCCGGGCTGATCGAGCGCAACCATCCCGGCCAGGAGAAGAACCGGCGCCAGGTGACGGTGAACAGCGACCTGATCTACGACGTGCTGCGGCGCCATCAGCCGGACCACGTGCTGCTGCGCGCGACCCGAGCGGATGCAGCCGGGGGCTTGACCGATCTGGGCCGGCTGTCGGGGATGCTGGGCCGGGTGGCGGGCCGGGTACGTCACGTGCGGCTGTCCCGCGTGTCGCCGCTTGCGGTGCCGGTGCTGCTCGACATCGGGCGGGAGACGGTGCGCACCGCGGGCGGCGAGGATGCCCTGCTGGCCGAAACCGAGGCGCTGGTGGCCGAGGCGACCGGCGACGCCGAGCCGAGCACCGCGCCGCTGCGGGTGCATCCCGTGCACCGCGCCAACCTTGCGATCTTGCAACGCAAGCCGCGCAACCAGCGGGCACGTACGGCGTGAAGGGGGCCGCATGACGGCGGCGCCGCTGCACTTCATGGGCGAGCGCCTGATGCTGGACCCGCTGGGCGCCGTGTGCTGGCCCGCGGCCGGGCTGCTGGCGGTCGCGGACTTGCACCTCGAAAAGGGCTCCGCCTGCGCTGCCCGCGGACAGTTGGTGCCGCCGTGGGACACGCGGGTAACGCTGGATCGCCTCGCTTTGCTGATGCGGCGCTGGCAGCCACGCACCGTCGTGGCGTTGGGCGACAGCTTCCATGACGCGCGTGGGTCGCTGCGCATGGGGGCTGGCGATGCGGCACGGCTCCGCGCGCTCACCGAGGCGGCGCAGTTCGTGTGGGTGCTGGGCAACCACGACCCGGTGCCCCCGGATGGGCTTCGCGGCCACGCTGCGAATGTTTGGACGGCGGGGCCGCTGGTGTTCCGGCACCAGGCCCAGCACGACGCTGCCGGGGAGCTGTGCGGCCATCACCATCCCAAGGCCAGCGTCACGACCCGCGCTGGCACAGTGACCCGGCCGTGCTTCGTCGCCGATGCCAAACGGCTGATGCTGCCGGCGCTGGGCGCCTATACCGGCGGGCTCGATTTGGCGCACCCGGCCATCGCCGGATTGTTCCCGCGCGGCGGCCGGGCGTTCCTGCTAGGGCAGGATCGGCTGTTCAGCTTTACCCTCGCGCAGACCGCTGCAGGCACCAGCGTGCCGGTCATGCAACCCGGCAGGCGCTCCAGCACTTAACGTTCTCTGGCGTTTATGAGTGGGCGGTATGGACCGGCATCCGGCCAAACCCATCTGAAGCAGAGGGAACAGGCTGGACCGAGTGTCCGTGGAGTTGGGGATGAGCAAGCGACCGGGCGGCAAGCCGCCGGCGGACGGCAAGCCGCCGGTGATCGTGTGGTTTCGTCAGGATTTGCGTCTGCAAGACCATGCGGCGCTCGAGGCTGCGATGACCGGCGGGCGGGTAGTGGTGCCGGTCTATGTGCTGGACGACGACAGCGCCGGCCCCTGGTCGGCGGGAGGTGCCGCGCGCTGGTGGCTGCATCATAGCCTGGCCTCATTGGCCGCAAGTCTGGAGGCGCGCGGCGCGACCCTCGTGCTGCGCCGTGGCCCGGCCGCCGAGGTCATCCCGGCGCTGGCGCAGGAGACCGGCGCCACCGAGGTCCACGCCGGACTCATGCATGAGCCTTGGGCGCGCCAGGCCGACGCGGCGACGGCAGCGGCGCTGCAGCGGGCCGGAGCGGACCTGATGCTGCACCTGACTGCAACTCTGTTCGACCTGGGCAGCATCCGCACCAAGACCGGCGGCGTCTATGGCGTCTATACCCCTTTCGCAAAGACCTGCCGCGCGCTCGGCAAGCCGCGTGCGCCCACTCCGGCGCCCGGCCGCATCCCCTGCCCGCCCCCGCCCCGGTCGGACCGCCTGGAGGATTGGGCCCTGCTGCCGACCCATCCCGATTGGGCCGGCGGATTCCGCGAGACCTGGCAGGTGGGCGAAGCCGCCGCGCATGACCGGCTCGCCGCGTTCCTCGACAAGGCGGTGCACGGCTACGACACCGGCCGCAACCTGCCGGGCCAGCCCGGCACCAGCATGATCTCCCCGCATCTGCATTGGGGCGAACTGTCGCCGGCGCAGGTCTGGGCTACCGCGCAGCTTGCGTCGCAGGCGACCGGCAAGGGCCTCGAGGTGTTCCTGGGCGAGATCCTGTGGCGGGAGTTCTCGGCCTATCTGCTGTGGCACAATCCGCACATGCCGGAGCAGCCGCTCCGCCCCGATTTCGCCCGCCTCGCGGTGCGCAACGATCACGCCGACCTTCGGGCGTGGAAGCGCGGCCGGACCGGGGTTCCCATCGTCGACGCCGGGATGCGGCAGTTGTGGCGTCTCGGCTGGATGCACAACCGCGTCCGCATGATCGCGGCGTCGTTCCTGGTGAAGCAGCTATTGATGCCCTGGCAGGACGGCACGGCGTACTTTTGGGACACGCTGGTCGACGCGGACCTCGCCAGCAACGCTGCGAGCTGGCAGTGGATCGCCGGCTGCGGCATCGACAGCCAGCCGTTCTTCCGCGTGTTCAACCCGGTAAGCCAGGGCGAGAAGTTCGATCCCGACGGCGCCTATGTCCGTCTCTGGATACCCGAACTGGCCCAGTTGCCAGACAATTACCTGCATGCGCCCTGGACTGCGCCGCAGGCCGTGCTCGCCAAGGCTGGCGTCGAGCTGGGCCGCAGCTATCCCGCGGCGATCGTCGACCTGCCAAAGGCTCGGCAGCGCGCGCTCGACACCTATCGCGCCACCGTCCGGCGCGCCGCCGCATGATGATTCCCGCCGGCGTGCCGTTGCGCGTGGTGGGCGACGTGCACGGGGACATACGCGCCTTCACAGCCGCCACGGCGACGGACCGCTTCGTCGTGCAGCTCGGCGATCTCAGCGACCATGGGCCGGACAGCGCCGGGGTGCTGCGGACCATGTTCAAGCTGATGGACCAGGGACGCGGCCTATTTATACTCGGCAACCACGACCGTAAGCTCGGTCGCGCCCTGTCCGGGCAAGCGGTGCGCATGGACGCGGCGCTGCAGGCCACGCTGGCCCAGTTGGACGACCGATTGCGGGAGCGCGCATTGCGCGAGATCGCCAACGCCCCGGCCTGGCTGTCGCATGGCGACATCGCCTTCGTGCATGGCGGCTTCCACCCGGCCATGCTGAACGAGCCGCCGCCGCCGCCGCTGGGCCGGGTGGACCCGTTGCTGTCCCGCGCCCTGTTCGGGGAAACCACGGGCCGCATGCAGCCGGACGGCTATCCCGAGCGCGTGCTGCGCTGGGTAGACCGCATCCCGGCGGGCCTCACGGTATATTGCGGCCATGACCAGCGCAGCACCGACGGACGCCCCTATCGGCGGACGGGATCGTCGGGCGGGCTGGCGATCTTCCTGGACACCGGCGCAGGCAAGGGCGGGCACCTGTCGTGGATCGACCTGCCTGAGGCCGCCGGCTAGACCGGCTCGCCCGCGTCCATCGCCGCCAGGAACCCGGCAGCCTGTTCCCTGATGGCTGTCACGCGCGCCGGGTCCATCTTGGCCAGCGTCCGGATCGGCAGGGCCATGCGCTGGTTCTGCCCGAACCGCTCGGAATGACGCGCGATGAAGTCCCAATACAGCGCGTTAAACGGGCAGGCGCCCTCCCCCACGCTGAGCTTCACGTCGTAGTGGCACTTGCGGCAGTAATCGCTCATGCGGTTGATATACGCGCCTGAGGACGCATAGGGCTTCGACCCCATGATGCCGCCGTCCGCGTGCAGCGCCATGCCGCGCACGTTCGGCATCTCGACCCACTCGTAGGCGTCGGCATAGACGATCAGATACCACTCATCCACCTCGTCCGGGCTGAGCCCGGCCAGCAGGGCGAAGTTGCCGGTGATCATCAGCCGCTGAATATGGTGTGCATAGGCGTGGCGCCTGGTGTCGGCGATTGCTTGGTGCAGGCAGTTCATCTTGGTGTCTGTCGTCCAGTAGAACGCCGGCAGGCTACGGGTGGCATTCAGGCTGTTCAGGTGGCCGTACTCCGGCATCTTCAGCCAATAGACCCCGCGCACGAACTCGCGCCAGCCCAGGATTTGCCGCACGAAGCCCTCGACCGCGTTGAGCGGCGCGAGCCCGGCGCGCCAGGCAGCCTCGGCGGCCTGGCAGGCCTCCAGCGGGGTGAGCAGCCCGGTGTTCAGCGAGGTGGAGACAAGCGCGTGATACATCGTGCTCTCCCCGGTCTTCATGGTGTCCTGCCAGTCGCCGAACAGCGGCAGCCGTTTGGTCACGAAGTCTTCTAGTGCGATGGCTGCGTCCCGGTGCATGACCGGCAGCGCAAAGCCGTCCACATCGCCGAAATGGCTTGGGAAGCTCCGCGCCACGAGCGCCATCACGTCCAACGTGATGTCGTCGGGCTCGAACCGAGGGACCGGCGGGGGCGCGATCGTCTTCGGCAGCGGCTTGCGGTTATCCGGGTCGTAGTTCCATTTGCCGCCGGCCGGGGCGCCGTCGTCCATCAGGATGCCGTAGCGACGGCGCATGTCGCGATAGAAGAATTCCATGCGGAATGCCCCGCGGTCGCGCGCCCAGGCGCGGAACTCCTGGATGCGGCACAGGAAGCGGTCGTCGTCGCGTATGTCGGTCTCGACGCCCGAAGCCTCGTGCCAAAGCCGCATGTCCTCGGTCAGCCGCCACTCCCCGGCCTCGGTCGCGACCACCGCCGCGGGCTGGTGGCGATCGACAGCGCGCAGCATTTCGCCGCGAAGCGAGCCGGTGTTCTCCGGCTCGTCCAACCGGATATAGTCGACCCGCACCCCGCGCGCTTCCAGCGCCCGTGCGAAGTGCCGCATGGCGGACAGCACGAGCACGATCTTCTTCGGGTGGTGCTTCACATAGGTGCACTCGCCCATGACCTCGGACATCAGCACCACGTCCTGCGCGGGATCGAGGTCGCGCAGCGCGCTCAGCGCAGCGCTGCACTGGTCGCCGAGCACGATGCGCAGTGTGCCAGCCATCAGCCCTTCACCCGCACGTTGGACCGTCCGCCATCGACGGCGAACACCTGCCCGGTGATCCAACCGGCCTCGTCCGACAGCCGGAATGCCGCCAGCGAGCCGGCATCATTGCTCTCACCGAGCCGCGGGATCGGGTGCATGGCCGCGATCGCCTTCGCCATCGCCTCGTTGCCCACGATCGGCTGCGCGATGCCCGACTGCGTCAGGCTGGGCGCAATGCAGTTCACCCGGACGTGCGGCGCCAGCTCGGCCGCGAGCGCCACGGTCAGGCCCTCGACAGCGCCCTTGGCCGCCGAAATGACCGCATGGTTGGTGAAACCGGAGCGGACGGCGATGGTGCTGAACAGCACGACGCCGCTGCCGGGGCTGGCCTTGAGCGCATCCGCACCGGCAGCGACCGCAAGCGCCGCACCCACGGCGTTCAGCCGGAACGTGGAGACGAAGTCCTCGGTCGTCGCCCGGCGCAGCGGCCGCAACAGGATCGAACCGACGCAATAGGCCAGGCCGCCGATCACCGGCCCACCCGCCTGCACGGCTGCAGCCAGCGCCGCGTCGTCGAGCGCGTCCGCGACCGCATAGGTGCCGCCCAGCTCGGCCGCGAGCGCCGCAACCCCGTCAGCGTTCCGGCCCACCAAATGGACTGCCTGCCCCCGTGCGGCCACTCGCCGTGCGATGGCGGTGCCGATTGCCCCCGCGCCCACGATCACCACCGGTCCTGCCATGCCCACTCCCTTACAGCTTCGTAGCAACAGTGGCGCCGAAGCTGCCGGGCACAAGCCTCCGCCTGCATCCGTCGACTTGCGACCCGGCTCAGGTAGGGGCAATCTCCAGCCATGCGGCAACTCCTCTTGCTCCGGCATGCGAAATCCTCTTGGGACGAACGCGACACTCCCGACCATGACCGCCCGCTCAACCGGCGCGGCCAGCAGGCGGCGGCGGCCATGCGGACCGCCATGGACGGGTTGGGCCTCGCGCCCGACGTAGTGCTGGTGTCGACTTCGCGCCGCACCCTGCAGACGCTGGAGGCACTGGAGCCCTGGGCCGACACGCCGCTGGTGGACCGTCTCGACTGGCTATACCTGGCCCCAGCGCCCGCGCTGCTGAGGGCGATCCAGGAGGTCGGCGCCATGGCCCGCAGCGTAATGGTGGTGGGCCACAACCCTGGCCTGCACGATTTGGCGATGCTGCTGGTCGGCGCGCAGGCGGCGTCATTCGACAACCCGGACATCCGCCGCCTAGCGGAGGGCTTCCCGTCTTGCGCCCTGGCCGAGTTCACCATAACCGGCCCATGGCAGGCATTGGGCGAGGGCGGTGGCCGGCTGACGCGTTTCCTGTGCCCGCGCGACCTGCCGAGTGGTGCCGGCTGAAACCAACGGAATGCCCGACGCCGCCCTGGAATTCACTCTAACCCCGGATGACCTGGCCAAGCTGATTAAAATACCGCTCGTCACGCGCAGCGGCCGCGCCACAGCCTTCACGACGCTTTGGCACGACACGCCCGACGGCGCCTTGGCGGCACGCGCACTGACGTTATCGGAACAGCGTGGTCATTGGCGGCTCGATGCCTTGCGTCCGACCTCCCATCGTCCGTGGCCGCCGGGCAGCCCCGCCCCACTCGTCGCCGAGGGCGACAGCCTGGCGAGCCTTCATCACTCACTGCCCGAGGATCTGCTCCCGGTCGCAGCACTGCGTGGCCGGCGTATGGAGTTCCTGATGCAGCCACAGGGCTGGCCGCGGAACTCGACTGACCCTGTTGCCGAGATGGGCACGGAGGCAGTTGCCGAGCCGGTGCGGCTTACAGTGCTGAACGGCCAGTTGCGGGGAGTTGCCGCCGAGCAGCCGACCTGCCGCCTGCTGCTGCACGGCGATGCCGCGCTGCTGAAACCGTTGGCAGTGCAGCTTGCCGGCGCCGTCCGCCTATCGGTGCCTCGGGCCGGGCTGGCGGCGGCGGCGGTGGCGGTTGCCCAGGGCAACGAGCCTGCGCCGCGCCATGAGGGACCGCCTGCGACGACGCCGGGGCTGCATCTGACCGACAACGTGGCCGTGCTGATCGGCCAGCTTCTGGACACCATGCTGCGTTGGTCGGCCGGGGCTGGGGCAGGCGCCACGCCGGTGCCGGTGCATCAGATGCGCGTCGCAACTCGCCGGCTCCGGTCGGCGCTGACGGTCCTGAAGCGCGTTGCCGCCTTTCCGGACCTCGTGCCGCTCAGCGCATCGTTGCGCGACACCGCCGCCCGGCTCGGTGCGGCACGGGACTGGGACGTGTTCCTGGGCGGCACCGCAGAGCGGATCGAGGCCGCCTTCCCGGGCGACCCCCGGGTGCGCGCCCTGCTTTCGGCGGCGCGGCGCCGCCGGCATGCGGCCTATGCCGATCTCAGGGCGTATCTGGCCAGCCCGACGTTCCGAGAGCTGGAAGTGGGCCTGGCCTGTGCGGCCGTGCTGCGGCCGTGGGAGCGCGAGAGCGCCCCCGATCCGCGGCTGCAACAGGATACGGCGCTGTTCGCCGGCGCGGCGCTCGACCACCAATTGAAACGTGTGCGTCGTGCCGGGCGAGGATTGTTGGACCTGCCCGTGGAGGCGCTGCACGAGCTGCGCAAGGACTGCAAGCGGCTACGCTACACCGCGGAGTTCTTTCTCCCGCTGTTTCCCGCCAAGCCGGCCCGCCGGTTCATCAAGCAGCTGGCCGCGCTGCAGGAAGAGTTGGGAATGCTGAACGACGGCGCTGTCGCCAGCGGTCTGATGGCGCATCTGGGCCGGGCGGAGCGCAGCTATGCGGCCGGCCTCGTAGAAGGCTTCGTCGCGGCTGGCGCTGTCGCTTCGCGGGCGCAGATTGGCAATGCTTGGAAGCGGTTTCGGACTACGCCGGCATTCTGGACCTGAGCCACACGCAGAATTCATTCCAAAATGCTGCATCAGTCCGCGCTGCGATGGCGAGTGCGCTCCCTTGCAGACCGTGGTGTCCAGAGCACAAACCTTAGCCGGGCCATTGTGGCCAGTGATACAATCTGGGGCAGTTGGGCGAGCCAAGGCCGGCAGACCTGGAGCTACTGCCCTCGCATCGGGAAAATGCTATGCTGGATGTGCGGTAACGTACATTTTTTGCTGCAATTGCGAAGGTTGTTTCCCAGGGCGGCTCGCCCTTATTTTGCCATGAAGCGCGGGCCGGGACGCATACCTGGCCCCACGCAGTCGCAGGGCGGCGATCTCCGCCTGGTCAGAACGGGATGACAGCATGAGCAGCACGGCAAACGGGTCGGTCACGATGACCCTGGATGGCTCCAACAAATCGCTCTCGCTACCGCTGCGGCTCGGCACGATCGGTCCATCGGTCGCCGACATCGGCAAGCTCTATAGCAGCTTGGGGATTTTCACCTACGATCCCGGCTACGGCATGACCGCGTCCTGCGAGAGCAAGATCACCTACATCGACGGTGACGAGGGCATCTTGCTGCACCGGGGCTATCCGATCGACCAGTTGGCCGAGCATTCGACCTTCCTCGAAGTCGCCTATCTACTGCTGAACGGCGAGCTGCCGAACGCCGAGCAGCGGCACGAGTTCGAATACGGCGTCATGCGCCACACTATGCTGCACGAACAGCTGCGCCGGTTCTTCGACGGGTTTCGCCGCGACGCGCACCCGATGGCAGTGCTGTGCGGCGTCGTAGGCGCGCTCTCGGCGTTCTATCACGACAGCCTAGACATCAACGACCCCGAGCACCGCCGCATCAGCGCGTTCCGCCTCATTGCAAAGCTGCCGACCATCGCCGCGTGGGCCTATAAATACACGATCGGCCAGCCGTTCATGTATCCGCGCAACGACCTCGGCTATGCCGAGAACTTCCTGTATATGATGAACGCCGTCCCGGCCGAGCCGTATCGCGTGAGCCCGGTGCTGGCGCGGGCCATGGACCGTATCTTTATCCTTCACGCCGACCACGAGCAGAACGCGTCCACCAGTACGGTGCGGCTGGCGGGCTCGACCGGCGCCAACCCGTTCGCCTGCATCGCCGCTGGGATTGCCAGCCTGTGGGGCCCGGCGCATGGCGGCGCCAACGAGGCCGTGTTGAAGATGCTCGGCGAGATCGGCCATAAGGACAACATCCCGGCTTTCCTCGAAAAGGTGAAGGACAAGGATAGCAGCGTCCGCCTGATGGGCTTTGGGCACCGGGTCTATAAGAACTACGATCCCCGCGCCAAAATCATGGAACGCACCTGCCACGAGGTGCTCGCCGAGATGGGCATCAAGGACGACCCGCTGCTCGACCTCGCGATGAAGCTGGAGCGGATCGCGCGGCATGACGAGTACTTCATCAGCAAGAAGCTGTATCCGAACGTCGACTTCTATTCGGGTATCATCCTGAAGGCGATGGGCTTCCCGACCAGCATGTTCACTGTGCTGTTCGCTGTCGCCCGCACCGTAGGCTGGATCAGCCAATGGAAGGAGATGATCGAGGACCCCTCGCAGCGCATCGGCCGCCCGCGCCAGGTCTACATCGGCGCGCCGCAGCGGGACTTCATGCCGATTGCCGAACGCAGCTAAACCAAAGACGCAATTAGGAACCCCCGGCTTCGGCCGGGCGTTCCGCCACTGCTGCCAGACCGCGGTCCGGCCAGTCGGTGATCAGGCCGTCGACGCCCCAGCCAATCAACCGGCGCATGTCGTCCATATCGTTTACGGTCCAGGGGATGACAAGCAGCCCGAGGCTATGTGCCCGGCTTAGGCGCGCCTTCGTCAGGTTTTTATACATCGGCGTCCAGGTGCCGCCACCCTCGGCAGCTATGGCGTCCGGCGCATCGTCTGCGCTCGCCGTGCTGCGGCCCGTCCAAAGCACGCACTTCAACATCGGCGCCATCGTCAGCCAGCCCCGTGCAACGCTGGGTCGGATGCGACGGGCGTGGCGCGGCACCCGCCAATCGAAAGATTGGATCGTGATCCTGTCCAGCACCCCGGCCGCCCCGGCCACATGCAGGACCCGCTCGACCATCTCCTCGGCCGGCACGGTCCACTCCGGATGGGTCGGCATGACTTTGATCTCGATGTTCCATGCCGTGTCGCTGCCGAGCGTCAACACCTGATCGAGCGTAGGAATATGGGCGCCGTCCTGCGGGACCTGCTGCGGAAAACGGCGGGCCACGGCCGAGCCTGGGCGAAGGCGGCCGACATCGAACTCCTGAAGGTCAGCCAATGTCAGCTCCCGCAGCAGCGGGCCTGGCACCCGGAGCCATGTGCCAGACCGGTCGCGAGTGGTGTGCGGGTTCAGCGCCGGGTCGTGATGGACCACGACCGCGCCGTCCCGGGTCACGCCCACGTCGAGTTCGATCGTGCGGATACCCATCGCGATCGTAGCCTGGAAGCCGCTTATAGTGTTTTCGGGAAACAGGGCGCGGGCACCGCGATGGCCTTGCAGGCTGAACATGACAACGGCTGTGCCGCCCGCTTGCGTCCGCGTCAAGACCGGGCAGACTGGCGGCATGGATGACATGAACATGGGCCGGGTGCTGGGCGTGCTGGGCGGCATGGGGCCGCTGGCGAGTGCGCATTTCATGGTTCGGCTCACCCTGCTGACCCCGGCCGAACGCGACCAGGACCATGTGCCGGCAATTTTGTGGTCCGACCCGCGAGTGCCCGCCCGGTGGCTGCCGCCGCACGGCGACGGGCCGGGCCCGCTGCCCTTCCTGGTTCGTGGATTGCGCGGATTGGCGGCGGCCGGGTGCGGCGCCATAGCGATCCCGTGCAATACTGCGCATGGCTGGATCAACGGCATGCGTGCCGCAACGACCCTGCCGATCCTGCATATCGTGGATGCCGCGGCGGCCGACCTGCGGCGCCAGGCCGTTCCGCCCGGCGTGGTCGGCGTTCTGGGCACCGGCGCAACATTGGAGCTCCGGCTTTATCAGGATCACCTCGCTGCAGCTGGTTGGCCGTGCATCGAACCGACACCGGAGGAAATGTCGCAACTCGTGATGCCCGCCATCACTGCCGTGAAAGCCAATCGGGTCAGTGAGGCCTACGCGCCGCTGGCCGAAGCTATATTGGCGCTACGAGCACGCGGCGCACTGGCCGTGATATTAGGGTGCACCGAAATTCCCCTCGGCATTCAGGCTGGGCCGCATGAGACGCTGGGAGTGCCGCTGGTCGACACCATCGACGCTCTGGCCCGAGCGTCAATCGCCTGGGCGAGAGAGGCTGGCTAATCGCAGTCGCAGCCAGACGTAGGGCCGGACTTGGCCTGGACGACGTGGTGGTCGATCCACTCGGACACCAGCCGCCGCGCCTCGTTCAGCGACGACTCCGGATGATGGATGCGATACAGCGTCGTGCAGGCCCTAAAAGCCTCGAGATCCGCGTTGCCGTGCACCCGCAGCTCACGGTAGGCCGTTACGACAGCGCGTTCGCAGCGACGGGCGATAGTGCTGGTGTCACGACCCAATTGGTAAAACTCCTATCTGCGAATCACTCGCAGCCTTTGGCTTAATGTAAGAGCAGCGGCCGGCACGCGCAAGCTTGGCTAGCCGGCGGCGACGATCTCCGCCAGTGCCTGGCCGACTTCAGCCGTGCCGGCCTGCCCGCCCATGTCACGGGTGCGTGGTCCTCCTTCCCGCAGCAGGGTCTCGATCGCATTGACGATCGCGGCAGCCGCGGCCGTCTCGCCCAGGTGCTCCAGCATCATCGCGCTGGACCAGACCTGGCCGATCGGGTTGCAAATATGCCGGCCGGCGATGTCCGGCGCCGAACCATGCACCGGCTCGAACATGCTGGGATGCTTGCGTTCCGGGTTGATGTTGGCGCTCGGGGCGATGCCGATGCTGCCGGCCACGGCTGGGCCCAGGTCGCTCAGGATGTCGCCGAACAGGTTGCTGCCGACCACGACATCGAACCAGTCGGGATGCTGCACGAAATGGGCGCACAGGATGTCGATATGGAACTGGTCGGTGGTGACGCCGGGATAGTGCTTGGCCATGTCGGCGAAGCGCTCGTCCCAGTATGGCATCGTGATCGTGATGCCGTTCGACTTGGTGGCGGAGGTCAGCTTCCGGCGCGGCCGGGTCATCGCCAGCTCGAAGGCGTATCTCAGGATGCGGTCCACGCCCTGCCGGCTGAACACGCTCTGTTGCGTCGCGAACTCGCGGTCGGTGCCCTCGAACAGGCGTCCGCCGAGGCTCGAGTACTCGCCCTCGGTGTTCTCGCGGACGACGTAGAAGTCGATGTCGGCCTCGGTGCGGCCGGCGAGCGGGGTCTTGGCGCCGGGCATCAGCTTGCAGGGGCGGACGTTGGCATACTGGTCGAAGCCGCGGCGGATCGGGATCAGCAGGCCCCAGAGCGAGACATGGTCGGGCACGCCGGGCCAGCCGACCGCGCCGAGGAACACCGCGTCATGCGCCCGGAGCTGGTCGAGCCCGTCGTCCGGCATCATGGCACCGGTGCGCGTGTAGCGCTCGCACGACCAGTCGTAATGCGTGGCCTGCACGGTGAAACCGAACCGCGCGGCGGCGGCGTCCAGCACGCGCAGACCTTCCGGCACGGTTTCCATGCCGATACCATCGCCGGGGATCGCTGCGATCTTGTATGTCCGGTCCATGGGTCGCCTCCTCGGGGGTGATGGCTGGTGTTTAAACCCATTCAGCCAACGCATATAGCTACCGGCTGAAGGGCAGATCAGATCGAGGTGGCGCGTTCCGGCGATCCCGTCGCGGGTTGTCCCCGCAAGCTCGACCTGTCATCGTTTCCGTTAGGGAGATGAATTTCGATGAAGGGTTGTCTAGGCTTGGCGCTCGCAGCAGCGCTGGTCGGCCTGCCCGCTCTCGCGCAGGAGCCTGCGAAGCCCGGGCTTGTCCTGCGTGAGGTCGTGACGGGCATGCCGAGGGGTGAACGGCAGGAAGTGCAGGTTCTCAGGGCGACTATTACCCCAGGCCAGAGCACGGTGTTCCATACCCATCGCTTCCCCGTCACTGTTTACATTCTGGAAGGTGCCTTCACCTTGGAAATTGAGGGACGCGACCCGGTGACCGTTGCGGCGGGCCAGTCCTTGGTGGAGCCGCCGAACCTACGCATGACCGGCTATAACCGCAGCGCGACAGAGACGATCCGCCTGGTCACATTCTACGTGGCCGATCCAGGCGCCCCGTTCCTGGATCCCGTCCATTAGCCCGAGGCCGCAGCCAACATAGCGTCTCCGCCGCGGCTGGCGGGTGCGCTATCTCGCCTGTATCCTGCTGCCTGCGCCAAGCCACTGGAACGGACAGTCAGTTCGCCAGGGCCTGAGAACTGGGAGCAAGGAAATGGGACAAACCAAATGCCTGCCGAGCACATGACCGACTGGGACCGGGACGCTGCGCTTACGACCGCGCGCATCCTGCTTGAGATAAAAGCGGTGAATTTCCGGCCGGAAAAGCCCTACACCTTCACGTCCGGCTGGAAATCGCCGGTCTATATCGACTGCCGCAAGATCATCTATTTCCCGCGCGCGCGGGTGAAAATCTGTGAGCTGGCGGCCGAGAAGATCATGCGGCACGTCGGCTACGAGGCGATCGAGGCGGTGGCGGGCGGCGAGACGGCCGGCATCCCCTTCGCCGCCTGGATCGCCGACCGGCTGATGACGCCGATGGCTTATGTCCGCAAGAAACCCAAGGGCTTCGGCCGCAATGCCCTGATCGAGGGCGACGTGCCCGAGGGCTTGCGCACCCTGCTGGTCGAGGACCTCACGACTGATGGCGCGTCCAAGATCCAGTTCACCCAGGCGCTGCGCGACGCCGGGGCGCTGGTGAACCACGCCTTCGTCATCTTCTTCTACGGCGTGTTCCCCGGCAGCTTCGAGAAGCTCGCCGCCATGGACATCACCTTGCACCATCTCTGCACCTGGTGGGACGTGCTGGAGGCCTGCCGCGACCGGCCCTATTTCGCCGAGCCCGCTTTGGCCGAGGTGCGGCGCTTCCTCGAGAACCCGGTGGCATGGTCGGCAGCGCACGGCGGGATCGCCTCGGCCGAGGAGGCAGCGGAGCGCAAGGCGGCTGGTTCGACTACTTAACGTTCCGAAACTGTTTGTTGTTCCAAATCGGGTCGGCTGAGAGCTAGAGTGGCGTTATCCGTTCACAGCAGGTTCCTGCCATGACCCCTCCCCCCTCTGCCGTTCGCGCCAACTCAGCCGCCGCCCGGGATGTCGCGCACGCGCTGCACCCCTATACCGACCTCGTCACCCACCAAGAAGCGGGCCCGATGATCATCAGCCGCGGCGAGGGCGTGCGCGTTTGGGATGAGAACGGCCGCGACTATATCGAAAGCGTCGCCGGCCTGTGGTGCGCAAGCCTCGGATTCAGCAACGAGCGGCTGGCCCGCGCGGCCTACGACCAGATGCGCAAGCTGCCGTTCTACCACGCTTTCACCGCCAAGTCGCACGAGCCGCTGATCGATCTGAGCGAGATGCTGATCGAGCGTGCGCCGGTGCCGATGAGCAAGGTATTCTTTGCCAACTCGGGGTCCGAGGCGAACGACAGCGCGGTCAAAATGGCCTGGTATTTCAACAATGCCCTGGGCCGCCCGGCGAAGAAGAAGATGATCGGGCGGATCAAGGGCTACCACGGTGTTACCATCGCGTCCGCCTCGCTGACCGGCCTGCCCAACAACCACCGTAGCTTCGACCTGCCGCTGCCGGGCTTCGTGCACACCATGACGCCGCACCACTATCACGGCGCCGAGCCCGGCGAGAGCGAGGAAGCCTTTGCCACCCGCTGCGCCGAGGCGCTGGACCAGCTCATCATCGCGGAGGGTCCCGACACCGTTGCGGCCATGTTCGCCGAGCCGCTGATGGGCGCCGGCGGCGTGATCGTGCCGCCGCGCACCTACTTCGAGAAGATCCAGGCCGTGCTGCGCCGCCACGACGTGCTGCTCGTGGTGGACGAGGTCATCTGCGGCTTCGGCCGGACCGGCAACTACTGGGGCACCCAAACCTTCGGCATTGAGCCCGACATCATCACATGTGCCAAGGCGCTCTCCGCCGCGTATTTGCCGATATCGGCCGTGATGGTGAACGAGCGCGTGTTCCAGGGCCTCGCGAGCGAGAGCCACGAGATCGGCACGTTTGGCCACGGCTATACCTATTCTGGGCATCCGGTGCCGGCAGCCGTCGCCGTCGAGACGCTGAAGATCTACGACGAGATCAACATCGTCGAGCACGTGCGAACCGTAGGGCCGCATCTGCAATCGGAGCTGCGCCGCCGCTTCGCGGGCCACGAGCTGGTGGGCGAGGTGCGCGGCATCGGCTTGATCGCCGCAATGGAGCTTGTGGAGGATCGAGAGACGCACCGCAACTTCGACCCAAAACACAAGATTGGCGCTCGCTTGGCCAAGCTGAGCGAGAAGCATGGCGTGATCGCCCGCAGCCTGCCGGGCGACAGCCTGGCGTTCAGTCCGCCGTTGATCATAACCGAGGTGGAGATCACCGAGATGCTGGATCGGGTTGGATTGGCGCTCGACGAACTGACCGTGCAGTTGCGGCGGGAGCAACTGGCTGTCGTATAAACGGTCAGCTCACCCGGCTTACGGTATAATCCGCGACGTCCGCCAGCGCGCGGCGAACCGGGCTTTCGGGAAACGCCATAAGTGCCGATTTTGCCGCGTCAGCGAACCATGCGGCCCGGACCAGCGTGGTGCGGATCGCGCCGCTGCGCTGCATCAGGGCCATTGCGCGATCGAGGTCGGCGTCGGTCTGGTCGCTGGCCTCAATCGTGCGCACCCAGAACTGCCGCGCCTCGCTGTCGCCGGCCTGATAGGCAGCCAGCACCGGCAGCGTGATCTTGCCCTCGCGGAAGTCGTCGCCGACTGTCTTGCCCAGCGTAACCTGATCGGCCGCATAATCCAGCGCGTCGTCGACAAGCTGAAACGCCATGCCAAGGTTGGTGCCATAATCCGCCAGCGCCTGTTCCTCATGCGGCGGGCGGTCGGCCACCACGGCGCCGACCTGGCACGCGGCGGCGAACAGAGCGGCGGTCTTGCCGCGAACCACATCGAGGTAGCGCTGCTCCGAGGTCGAAAGGTCATTCTGCGTCACGAGCTGCAGCACCTCGCCTTCGGCGATTGTCGCCGCCGCTTGGGACAGGATGCCGAGGACCTTGAGCGATCCGTCCTCGACCATAAGCTGGAATGCACGGGCGAACAGGAAATCGCCGACCAGCACCGAGGCCTTGTTGCCGAACACGGCGTTGGCACTGGACAGGCCGCGCCGCAGCAGGCTTTCGTCGACGACGTCGTCATGCAGTAGCGTTGCGGTGTGAATGAACTCGACGCAGGCCGCCAAGTGGACATGACGCGGCCCGGCATAGCCGCACATCTGAGCTGCTGCGAGCGTGAGCAACGGACGCAACCGTTTGCCCCCTGCTGCGACGATATGGGCGGCAAGCTGCGGGATCAATGCGACGGGGCTGTCCATCCTTGCAATGATCGCGCGGTTGCAAGCGGCCAGGTCGGAGCCGACCAACGCGACCAGTGCCGACAAGGCATCGGGCTGGACCGGCGTCTCTACGCCGCCTGCTATGGGCGTCGGCAACATACTTGAAACAACGCCCAAGCTGAACTCCTGACCTGATCGCACGGGCCTCTTGGGCACCATATCGGCGGCCCTGAAAATGGGTCAAGGCGAGCACGACGCTCTCTTGTTCCTTAGAGAGTTGTTGTCCAGCATCCAGACGCGCCAGTCCAGGCGTCATCACCCGGAAACTCGAAGGCGTACATGCGAACCATCATGATCTCCAACGACCTTGTGCGGCTTAACTTCTTAGCCGCATTGCTGCGCGATGCCGGCATCGAGAGCGTCCTGCTCGATGTCCATGTCAGCGCTGTCGAGGGGAGTATCGGTGCGATACCACGCCGCTTGGCCGTGCTGCCCGAGGATGAGCGACAGGCGCAACGCACGCTTGCCGAAGCCGGCGAGGCCTGATGTTGACCACCGAGGGCTGCTTGCTGAATGGGCGTGTCCGGTATGCGCAGCCGGCCGACGGCTATCGCACAGGGATCGAGCCCGTGCTGCTGGCGGCGAGTGTTCCGGCCCATGCGGGGCAACGGGTGCTGGAGGCCGGGATAGGCGCCGGCGCCGGGCTGCTGTGCCTTGCGGCCCGGGTGCCGGGCGTGGTTGGCATTGGCGTCGAGATCGACCCGGCGATGGCGGAGCTTGCCCGCCGGAACGTAGCGGCCAACAGCAACAGCAGCCTTTCGGTCGTTACCGCCGACATCGGGGCGTGGCGAGGCGATGGCGGTTTCGACCATGCGTTCAGCAATCCGCCATGGCACGACCCTGCTACGACCCTCTCGCCAACGAGTCGCCGGCGCGTCGCCAAGCATGAGGGTGATTTGCCGCTTGAGAACTGGATCAGTGCGTTGCGCGCTGCTCTAAGGCCAGGCGGATCGTTGACGCTGATCATGCCTGCGACCCAGGTCGGCCGGGCGATGACGGGGCTGCACACAGCTGGGTTTGGCCGGCTGACGCTGGTGCCCTTATGGCCGAAGCCGGGGCGCAATGCCAAGTTGCTGTTGTTTCAGGGCTACGCCGGCCGGCGTGATCCCGACCGAGTGCTGCCTGGCCTGATGCTGCACGACGCCGATGGCCGATTCAGCACGAGTGCGCAATCGTTGCTCCGGGACGGCATGGCGCTACTGATCTGATGGTTGCGATTGCCTCACTGCTCGACTGCCGGGTGCCGTAGGTGCCAGAGGCGCTCATGGGCGGCTACGAGACCCTCGATGCTGCGGCGGCGGTTGCCGTCCGCATGGGTTGGGCGCCGGGTCAGCATGATTTCCAAGATACCTAACAGGTGCTCGGCAATTTCCAGATCCGAAGTGTCGCAGGCATGGTGAAAGGCGACCAGCACCTTGTCTGATAGCCGGCGGGTGTGCCGAGGCAGGCCGTTAGGCGCACTCGTTCTTGCAGCCTCGTTCGTGCTCGGGATTAGCTCGTCCTCATCCTGCTCGAAAGTACGATTCACGACATGCCTCACTTTTCCGAGTTCATAAACTAACTGGGAGCGTAAGGGAATGTTGACCAGAGGGTTAATCTGAGTGAGGCATTATAAACCGTAGTTTGTTGATAAACCCGCAACACTCATAATCCGCGTCACCCGTCCAAGCTGAGACGCCTGGACGGGTGTAGGCGCATCTTTGAGACTAGAGCACCTCCAATAGCAGCTTAGGAGGCAAGCTGAATTGCGCCGAGGGGCTGTTCGGTCTCGAACACGTTGGTGGCAAATGCCTCTTCCCATGTTCCTGCCGTTGAGGCGCGGCTGTATTCCGTGGAACGGTTCTCAAAGAAGTTTGCATGTTCCACGGCGTTCAACATGTCGTCGAGCCAGGGCAACGGGTTGTCCTCGACATGGAACAAGGCGTTGAGCCCGAGCTGCACTAACCTGCGGTCGGCGATATAGCGGATGTAGCGCTTGACCTCGGCGGCGTTCAGGCCCTCGATCGGCCCCTGCTCGAAGGCGAGGTTAATAAATGCGTCCTCGTGGTCGACAATCGTCGCACAAACGTCGTAAATTTCCTGCTTCAGAGTCTCAGTCCAGATTTCCGGATTTTCCTGCACGAAGGTGCGGAACAGGCGGATGATTGAGAAGCAGTGCAGCGTCTCGTCGCGCACGGACCACGACACAACCTGGCCCATGCCTTTCATCTTGTTGTGCCGCGGGAAGTTCAGCAGGATTGCGAACGAGGCGAAAAGCTGCAGGCCCTCGGTAAAGGCACCGAAGGCTGCGAGCGTCTTGGCGATCTCATGCTTGCTGTCCACGCGGAAGGACTGCATGTAATCGTATTTGTCTTTCATCTCCTTGTATTTCAGGAATGCGGTGTATTCGCCCTCTGGCATGCCGATCGTGTCGAGAAGATGGCTGTATGCGGCGACATGGATTGTCTCGATGTTGCTGAACGCCGACAGCATCATCAGCACCTCAGTCGGCTTGAACACCTGGCTGTAGTGCTTCATGTAGCAGTTGTTCACTTCGACGTCGGCCTGGGTGAAGAACCGGAAGATCTGCGTCAGCAGGTTCTGCTCGGGCGCTGTCAGGTTCTTGTGCCAGTCCTTCACGTCGTCGGCGAGCGGCACCTCTTCCGGCAGCCAATGCACGCGTTGCTGGGTGAGCCATGCCTCATAAGCCCAAGGATAGCGGAAAGGCTTATAGACCGGGTTCTCGGTCAACAGGTCGAACTGCGGCTTGTCGCTGCGGGGGATCATGCCGTCCATGGTCTGGCTCCTATGCTGGCTGCCGGGCAGCCGGTGATGATGGGTGGGCCGCCGCCTCTATTGGCAGGCGAGGCATTCTTCGTAGTTGTTCGGTTTCGCTGCACCCGCGAGCGATAGCCGCCCGGTATCGTTCGGTGCTGCGGTCACCATCTCGGTCGGGCGCACGACCTTCTCGCTGACGTTGTCGGCCCGCTGGATCGACAGGCTGCGGCAGTAGTACAGCGACTTCACGCCGCGCTTCCAAGCGAGATAGTGGATCTGATGCAGGTCGCGCTTGTGCACGTTCGCCGGCAAGAACAAGTTCACCGACTGGCTCTGGCAAACATAGGGCGTGCGGTCGGCGGCATGTTCCACCACCCAGCGCTGGTCCAGCTCGAAGGCTGTGCGATACACGGCCTTTTCCTGCTCGGTCAGAAAATCGAGGTGCTGCACACTGCCCCTGTTCAGCGTGATGCCCGACCAGATCGCCTCCGTATCCATGCCCTTGGCCGCCAAAAGTTGCTGCAGGTGCCGGTTGCGCACGGTAAAACTGCCGGACAGCGTCTTTTGCAGGAACACGTTGGCGGCGATCGGCTCGATGCCGGGGCTGGTGTTGCCGGCGATGATGCTGATGCTGGCCGTCGGCGCGATCGCCATCTTGTTGGAGAACCGCTCCATGATGCCATACTCCTCGGCATCCGGGCAGGCGCCCCGCTCCTCCGCCAGCATGCGGCTCGCCGCGTCGGCCTGGCCGCGAATGTGCTTGAACATCCGCTTATTCCAAACCTTGGCCACGACGCCCTCGAACGGCACGTTCTGCGACTGCAGGAAGCTGTGGAAGCCCATCACGCCCAGCCCCACCGAACGCTCGCGCATCGCCGAATACTTTGCCCGCTCCATGCCCTCTGGCGCACGGTCGATGAAGTCCTGCAGCACGTTGTCGAGGAACCGCATGATGTCCTCGATAAACAGCGGATGGTCCTTCCACTCCAGCCAGCTCTCGAGATTGAGCGACGCCAGGCAGCACACGGCCGTACGCTGCTTGCCGTGCTGGTCGATACCGGTCGGCAGCGTGATCTCGCTGCATAGGTTGCTGGTCTTGACCTCCAGCCCGGCCAGCTTCTGCTGCTCCGGCCGCGCGTTGTTCACATGGTCGGAGAACACCAGGTATGGCTCCCCGGTCTCGATCCGCGCCGTCAGGATGCGTATCCACAGGTTGCGCGCACCCACGAGCCGGACCATCGCGCCGTCCTTGGGGGACGTTAGCGCCCATTGCTCGTCCGCCTCGACGGCCCGCATGAAGGAGTCCGATATCAGGATGCCATGATGCAGGTTGAGCGCCTTGCGGTTCGGGTCGCCGCCGGTTGGCCGGCGCAGTTCCGTGAACTCCTCCACCTCGGGATGCGAAATCGGCAGATAGACCGCCGCCGAGCCACGCCGCAACGAGCCTTGCGAGATCGCCAGCGTCAGGCTGTCCATCACGCGGATGAATGGGATCACGCCGGAAGTCTTGCCGTTCTGGCCGACCTTCTCGCCGATAGACCGCAGGTTGCCCCAATAGGAGCCGATGCCGCCGCCCTTGGACGCAAGCCAGACATTCTCGTTCCAGAGCCCGACGATGCCGTCCAGGCTGTCCGACGCCTCGTTCAGGAAGCACGAGATCGGCAGGCCGCGCGTCGTGCCGCCGTTGGACAGCACCGGCGTCGCCGGCATGAACCACATCCGGCTCGCGTAGTCGTAGATGCGCTGGGCGTGAGCGGTGTCGTCGCCGTAGTAGCTGGCGACGCGGGCGAACAGGTCCTGATAGCTTTCGCCGGGCATCAAGTAGCGGTCGTCGAGGGTCGCGCGGCCAAAATCCGTCAGCAGGCTGTCTCGCGACCGGTCCATCCGGACCTGGTGGCGACCCTGCATCTGCACTGCATCAAGCACCGTGGAGTCTCCTGCGTTGGTCGTGTTCATCTGCGCAGATTACTACATCTGGTCTGTTGGAGGCAATGTAAGACACCACACCTGGTATTCGTCGCGAACAAGCAACACACCATCGTGACGCAGGGGCCACAGTTTTGCGCCGCACCGCGCACGCAAACGCTTATTCAAGCGACATCCAGCGGCGTAGTAGCCGAGCGACTCGGCTGACTGGAAAAGCCTACAGGATGTTTTCGAGTCGTGTCGCCGAGGTCATGCGGCGGCGAACCAATCCATCGCCGCGTCCACGCCGCCCTTGCCGTGCGGCACGCCGTTGATGCGCAGGCTCATTTCCACGGCACCCAGCGTTCCCAGCACCATCGGCTCGTTCAGGTCGCCCAGATGCCCGATGCGGATGACCTTGCCGCCGAGCCGGCCCAGGCCGCCGCCGGTCGACACGTTGAACCGCTCCAGCGCAGTGCGCCTTACTGCGTCGCCGTTGAAGCCCTCCGGCATCATCACCGCTGTCACGCTGTCCGACAGGCGCGCCGGGTCGAGGCAATAGAGCTGCGGGCCATCGTTGCCGGACCAGGCACGCACGGCGCGGCGGGTGGCCTCCGCCAGCCGGTGATGGCGCGCGATGACTTGATCCAGGCCTTCGAGCTCGATCAGGCGCAGGCTCTCGCGCAATCCATAGAATAGGCTGACGGGAGCGGTGCCGACGAAGCTGCGCAGCGGGCGGCGCAGCATCACCGTCCAATCGAAATAGTGCCGGGCCAACCCGGCGGACTCGTGCGCCTGCAGCCCCTTGGGCGAGACCGCGGTAAAGCTGAACCCGGTCGGCAGCATCAGCCCTTTCTGGCTGCCGCCAACCACGGCGTCGATGCCCCACTCGTCCATGCGGAACTCGAGCGAGCCGAGCGAGGAGATCGTGTCGACCAGCAACAGCGCCGGGTGCCCTGCCGCGTCGATCGCGCCGCGAATGTCCGGCAGCGGCATCGACAGGCCGGTCGCGGTCTCGTTGTGCACGGCCAGCACGGCCTTGATCGCATGGCCCGCATCGGCCCGCAGCGCCGCCGCGACGTTTTGCGGGTCGACGCCGCGTCGCCAGTCGGCTTCCACGGTCTGCACCTGGAGACCGAACTTCCCCGCCATTTCCGCCCAGCCCTCGCTGAACCAGCCGGACTCGATGAGCAAAATGGTGTCGCCCGGCGAGAACAGGTTGACGAGCGTCGCCTCCCACGCGCCATGGCCGGACGCGGTATAGAGGAACATGTCCCCCGACGTGCGCAGCACCCGCTTCAGCCCGGCCATCCCGGCCTCGAACACCTCGGCGAACTCGGGATCCATGAAGTCGATGGTGGGACGGTCCATGGCGCGCAGCACCGAGTCCGGAATGTTGGTCGGGCCTGGGTTGGCAAAGAACTGGCGGCCGGTCTTCCTGGTCATCGCTGTCGCTCCCACTCGAATGCAGCCCGCTCCGTTGCATACGGAATCATCTATGGCCCTCCCGGGATGCCCTACAATGCCTTCAGGATCAACGTCTGCAAGCGGGAAGCCTTCGGTCACCTTTGGCGCTTGTCCAAGCGAGAATAGATAGCCTGTCAGATCATCACTTGCTCGGCTTGCGGGCGAGCCGAGAATGGCATCGCCTGCCCGTAGCCGAAGCGCATCATGATGTCGGGCCGGTGCCCCGGCCCGCCAACCAGCGACGCAAGCTCGGGTCACAGGCTGGCGACTTCGACGGGCTGGTTGATGAACGCGTGCTTGAGGCCGAGGGCGGTCACCTGCAACGCAAAGCGCTGGCACGTACGTCCCGCACGCACCCAATGATCGGCATCAGCTTGCTATGATACGAACACCGCTACGCCGGCCGATGACCGTATCTGGCGCGCATACTTGTCGTTCTCCACGCCGGCATGGAAGAACCAGTCGAACACGTGAGGCCCAAGCCAAGCTGGCGCCATCGGACTGCCGCTCGCTGCGCTGAATAGGCCGTCACCCATCTCGATGGCCCGTCGAGGACTGAAGCGCAACCAAGTCCTCAGCTCCCGCAACAAGTCGGCGTCGGCCATCTGCGCGCTGTTTCCCGCGACCACCATGTCGCGCACCCGGTCGATCGGCGGCCTTTCTGTCAACAGAATAAGGTCGATACCCGGAATCGCGGTGGCTTCAGCCAAAATCCGCAGCTCCTCAGGGCCAACCTCACGGGCGTCATAGTCGGCGCGGGTCGATTGACGCTTCGGGATCGCCTCGAAAAGGGCGCTCTCGACGGTTCGGCCGTTCTTGAACGCGAACGCCACGGAGCCGCCGTCTGCCGAATTGAAGCTGATTTCGCCGGCGTATCCGCACGCGCCTGCTGCCAGGGCCAACGTTTCGGCAGCGCAGCCTAGACTGACGAACCGGTGATGATCGTCCGGATCGACGGCCGGTGTTCGCCGGGAAAAGTCGGGCACAAGCTCGATATGGTCCTTGGCAAGCCGGAACCGCCATGGCTGGGTATCATGGCCAGTCGGAGCCAACGTCGCGTAGCGAATCAAATCCCGCATCTCGGAACGCTCGGGGATCGGCGATCAGGTCGACGCAACGGCGTCGTCATAGTCTTTCATGGCGCCCATTCGTCGCAGCCCGGTATATGCGGCCCCGCCTCCAGCGAGCGCCAATGCCCCTCCACCGACCAGGCTCTGCCGTCTATTCATGATTTTCGTGGCGCACTCTCTTTCCACTTCGGCTTAAGGAGCCAACGGCCGAGAACTGATCTGGGTCGATCGGAACTCCCAGGGTCGAACAACTGTCACGGAGACTGCAGGCGTCGAAAGAAGGCTACTCTCAGGCTTGCAATATAGAATTCATCAACCAGCCTGCCTCGGAAGCAACAATTGAACAGTCGATCCGGTCACCGAGAAGGGCAGAGCGGAAGACGCAAAGCCGATAGCGCATTTGCAGTAATCTACAGGCCCATGTTTACCATCATTCCCACTCGATCGTGCCGGGCGGTTTGCTCGTGATGTCGTATGTCACCCGGTTGATGCCCCGGACCTCGTTCACGATGCGCGTCGCGGTGCGCGTCAGGAACGCCATGTCAAACGCGTACACTTCCGCCGTCATGCCGTCCACGCTGGTCACGGCCCGCAGCGCGCATGCGTTGTCATAGGTGCGCCCGTCGCCCATCACCCCCACCGTGCGCACCGGCAGCAGCACCGCGAACGCCTGCCAGATCGCGTCATACAGCCCGGCGGAGCGGATCTCCTCCAAGAAGATCATGTCGGCCCGGCGCAGGATGTCCAGCCGTTCGCGGGTGATCGCCCCGGGGATGCGTATCGCGAGGCCAGGCCCCGGAAACGGATGGCGCCCAACGATGTGGTCGGGCACGCCCAGATCGCGGCCCAGCACGCGCACCTCGTCCTTGAACAGCTCCCGCAGCGGCTCCACCAGCTTCATGCGCATCCGCTCCGGCAGGCCGCCGACGTTGTGGTGCGACTTGATGGTGACGCTGGGGCCGCCATGGGCGCTGATGCTCTCGATCACGTCGGGATACAGCGTGCCCTGCGCCAGGAAGTCGGCGCCGCCGATGCGGGCGGCCTCCTGCTCGAACACTTCGATAAATACCCGGCCAATTGTTTTCCTCTTGGTCTCGGGATCCGTGATCCCAGCAAGCTCCGCCAAAAACAGCTCGGCCGCATCCCGATGCACAAGCTTGATATTGAACCGGTTGCGAAAAGTTTTCACGACCTCCTCGGCCTCGCCCTGCCGGAGCAGGCCGCTGTCGACGAAAATGCACGTAAGCTGGTCGCCAACGGCCTCATGGATCAACGCGGCGGCCACCGAGCTGTCGACCCCGCCGGACAGCCCGCATATGACCCGGCCCGCTCCGACCTGGACGCGCACCCGGGCAATCTGCGCGTCGCGGAAGCCAGCCATGCTCCAATCACCCGATAGCCCGGCCACGCGGTGGGTAAAGTTGTGCAGCAACTGCCGGCCGTGCGGGGTGTGCACGACCTCCGGATGGAACTGCACCCCGTAATAGTGACGGGCTTCGTCGGCGATGGCAGCGAACGGCGCGCCCTCGCTACGGGCGACAGTGCGGAAGCCGGGGGGAAGCCGGGTCACGCGGTCGCCGTGGCTCATCCATACCTGCTCCCGGCTGCCCGGCATCCAGACACCGTGGAAAAGGGCGCAGTCGTCGGTGACCTCGGCGAAGGCGGAGCCGAACTCCTGGTGGTCGCTGATGCTGACCTCGCCGCCCAACTGCGCGCACATGGCCTGCTGGCCATAGCAGATGCCGAGCACCGGAACGCCAGCGTCGAACACCATCTGTGGCACCCGAAGTCCAGCGGCTTCGAGCACGCTGGCCGGGCCGCCCGACAGGATGAAGGCGCGGGCGCCGAACGCGGCAAGACGCTCGGGCGCCGCATCGGCAGGGAGGATCTCGCAATACACGCCGGACTCGCGTACGCGCCGGGCGATCAATTGGGTGAACTGGCCGCCGAAATCCAGGATGAGCACCCGGTCTTGGGCCGGAGTCGCAGAGGGGGGCTGGGTCATGGCGCAGCTTGCAGCATGGCCGGGGCGAGACGGCAAGCGCCGAACGTCACGGACGGTCAGCCTCGGCCAGCAGCCGCTCGATCGGATCCCACACGAAGGCGACCTGCGGGATCGCCACGCCGGCCACCCGCGTGGCGGACGCAGCCGCCTGCCGCCCGCCAAGCCGTTCGTAGAACCAGCGGCTGGGATTGTCGCGCAGCACCCACAGGAACGCGCTGCGGCAGCCAGCCGCCGCGAGGTGGGCGGCGCCGGCCGCCAGCAGCCGCCGGCCGACGCCATGCTCGCGCCAGTCGTCCAGCACATACAACGTCTGTATCTCGCCCTCCGCCAAGCCGCGGGACCGAGGGCGGCCGACCGTTGCGAAGCCGACCACACTGGGCCTTCCATTCGGCCCGGCTGCGGTCGCGACATACACCCCGCCATCGGACCGTATGGTCGCGTCGTATTGAGCGGCCTGGCGCGGCATCGAGAGGCCGCTGAGGTAGTCGTTCGGCAGGATGCCGGCATAGGCGTTGCGCCAAGCCGAGACGTGCACCGCCCCAATCGACGGCGCGTCTGCAGCCTGGGCGCGGCGCACCTTTATCACGCCGAGCGCTCCAGCACCGCGGCGAAGAAGCCGTCCGTGTTATGCCGCAACGGCGTCAATGACAGATAGGGTCCAGGCCCGGGCGCCGGAGCCACCAGGGTCCAGGCGGCCGGCAGCGGCACGACGGCGAATGCGGGGGTGCGGGCCAGGAAGCTATCCACTTGCGCCTCGTTCTCCTCGAGCAGAAGCGAGCATGTCGCATAGATAAGCCGTCCGCCAGGCCGCACCAACCGGGCCGCATCGTCTAAGATGGACGCCTGCTTCGGAACCAGCTCGTCGAGGTCGAGGGGACGCAGACGCAGCCGTGCATCCGGGTTGCGCCGCCAAGTGCCGGTGCCGGTGCAGGGCGCGTCGACCAGGACGCGGTCGAAGGCGCCGGCCCGCCGCTTGGCCCACTTGTCGCCGGGGCCAACCAGATGCCGCTCCGCATTGTGCACCCCCGCCCGGCGCAGGCGCCGCACCGCGCCTTCCAGCCGTGGCGCGGACACGTCGCAGGCCATCAGGTGGCCGCGGTTGGCCATCAGCATCGCCAGCGCCAGCGTCTTACCGCCCGCGCCCGCGCACCAATCCACGACGCGCATCTCGGGCGCTGCGCCCACCAGGGCGGCGACGAGTTGGCTGCCCTCGTCCTGGATCTCGACCAGGCCGCCCTGGAACGCCGCGCCGGTCGTCACGGCCCGGCGGCCGTCGATGCGCAGACCCCAAGGCGAGAGCGGGGTCGGCACGGTTTCCAGCCCCTCCGCGAGCAGGGCAGCCTGCGCCGCCTCCCGTGTGCCCTTGAGCAGGTTCACCCGCAGGTCGAGCGGCGCCGGGTCGAGCGTTGCGGCCATCTCGGCGCTCAGGCGATCCCCGAACCGGGCCTGCAGATGCGGCAGTATCCAGTCTGGAACCTCGAGCGCAACGGCGGGCGGCATCTCCGGATGCGTCAGTGTATGCCCTTCCAACGCGCGGACGGCATCGGCTTCGAGCCGCAGCATCGGCGCCGCGCCATATTGACCGCCGGAGTAGGACTGCGCGACGCCGGCCGCGGTCCAGCCCTCCATCAGCAGGGACGCGGCGACCAGCATGCGTGGGGTCGGCGCGGTCTTGGCCTGCTCGATCCACCAAATGAGCCGCCGCCGTGCGCGCAGCACGCGCCAGGCGCGGTCCGACACCGCCCGGCGGTCTCCGGAGCCGATGAAGCGGCGCGCCCGGAAGAAGTCGTTGGCCACTGCGTCGGCGGGACGGCGCGGGAAGGCGTCGATCTCGGTCAGCAGCTCGATCGAGGCCGCCAGACGTGCGGCCGGGGTCACGCCAGCAGGCTGGGCAGGCTGATAAGGCCAGAAATGACGGTCGCAGCGGCGGACAGGCCATATTCGTCCGGCTGCCCGATCCGGTTGCACCAGAACACCCGGGCGCCGAACGCCGCCGCGGCCTGCGCGTCCCAAGCGTTGGACGACACGAACGCGATCTGCTGCGGTGACACTCCAAAACGCTGCGTCATCAGCGGATAGACCCGCGGGTCCGGCTTGAACACGCCTACGTCCTCGACGCTCAGCATGGCGTCCAGCAATGAGGTCAAACCCGCGCCGTCGACGGCGGCGCCCAACATGCCGGGATCGCCGTTCGACAGGATAGCCGTCTGCAGGCCCTGCGCCCGCAGTGCCTGCAGCGCAGGAGCGGCGTCCGCATAGGCCGGGAGTTGCCGGTAGGCGTCCAGCAGCAACGCCAACACTGCGGGGTCGGTGATGCCGTGCCGGGCGGCGACGAAGGCCAGGGCCTCCTGCGTCAGCGTCCAGAAATCCCGGTGGTGCGCTGGGCCTGTCAGCGAGCGGACCCAAGTGTATTCGAGCTGCTTCGACCGCCACTCAGCGCTGATCCGCTCCCAGTCCGGCGGCAGGCGGTCGGCATGCCGCGCCATCGCTGCGTGGACGTCGAGCAGCGTGCCGTAGGCGTCGAACACCACGGCGCTGATGCCAGTCTTGATGCTAGGGCTCACGGCTCTTGCCGGTAGTTCGGCGCCTCGCGCGTGATCGCCACGTCGTGCACATGGCTCTCGCGCAGCCCGGCGCCGGTGATGCGGCGGAACCGCGTGTTGCGCTGCAGGTCGTCGATCGTGGCGCTGCCGGTGTAGCCCATCCCCGCCCGCAGGCCACCGACCAACTGATGCACCACGTCGGACACCGGGCCCTTGTAGCCGACCCGGCCCTCGATCCCCTCCGGCACCAGCTTCAGCGTGTCCTTGATGTCCTGCTGGAAGTACCGGTCCGCCGAGCCGCGCGCCATCGCGCCGATGCTGCCCATGCCGCGATAGCTCTTGAACGACCGGCCTTGATACAGGAACACCTCGCCCGGCGCCTCTTCGGTCCCGGCGAACAGGCTGCCCACCATCACGCAGTCCGCCCCGGCGCCGATCGCCTTCACCATGTCGCCCGAGGTGCGTATGCCGCCGTCGGCAATGGCCGGGACGCCCAGCTCGCGGCAAGCGGCGGCGGTTTCGAGCACGGCGGTGAACTGCGGCACGCCGACGCCGGCCACGACACGGGTGGTGCAGATGCTGCCGGGGCCGATGCCGATCTTCACGCTATCGGCGCCCGCCTCGATCAGCGCGCGGGCGCCCTCGGGGGTTGCCACGTTGCCGGCGATGATCTGCACCGCGTTCGACAGCCGCTTGATCCGCTCGACCGCGCCCAGCACGCCGGCGGAGTGGCCGTGCGCCGTGTCGACCACGATCACGTCCGTCTCGGCCGCGACCAGCGCCTCCGCCCGGGCATAGCCGTCGTCGCCCACTCCCGTCGCCGCGGCGGCGCGCAGCCGGCCCAGCTCGTCCTTGTTGGCGAGCGGGTGCGCCTGGGCCTTGTCCATGTCCTTCACGGTGATGAGGCCAATGCAGCGATAGGCGTCATCGACCACCAGCAGCTTCTCGATGCGGTGGCGGTGCAGCAGCTGCCGCGCCTCCTCCCGGTCGACATCGGCCGGAACGGTGATCAGGTTCTCGCGCGTCATCAGCTCATAGACGCGGAGCGCCGGGTCGGTGGCGAAGCGGACGTCGCGGTTGGTCAGGATGCCGACCAGCCGGCCGGTGTCGCGCTCCACGACCGGGAAGCCGCTGATGTTGTGCAGCGCCATGAGCGCCCGGGCCTCGGCCAGGGTTTGGTCGGGATGGATGGTCAGCGGGTTCACGACCATGCCGGATTCGAACTTCTTCACCCGGCGCACCTGCGCCGCCTGCTCGGCAATCCCGAGGTTCTTGTGGATCACCCCGATGCCGCCGAGTTGCGCCATGACGATCGCCATCGCGCCCTCGGTCACGGTGTCCATCGCGGACGAAATCAGCGGGATGTGCAGGCTGATGGTGCGGGTCAGCCGGGTGCGGGTGCTGACGCTGGCGGGCAGCACCTGCGAATAGGCGGGCACGACCAGCACGTCGTCGAACGCCAGTGCCTCCTCGATGCGGGAAGGCGTTGGGCTTGGGGTGATCGGGGCGGCCATGGCGGGGACCTTTCATCCACGGGCGGCCCGGCGGCGGGTCCCCATCCTTGGCGGTTTGACATAGGCCCCGGCGGGAGGCGGTGCAAGCGCGGCGGGAGCATGCGCGGCCACGTTCATCAGCATCGACCTGGACAGCTTCGAGAACGGGATGGCCTCGTCGCAAGGGTTCCATCGCCGGATACATACGAACGGATGTTGTGCCTATGTTGATAGGGGTCTGCTTGATCGTCGCACACGAGAGGAGGTGGCCGTTTGGCTATCCCGTTTTAGCGAGCAGTTAGGCGATGCGCGATCTGATCGCCAGTTGGCGCTGAGCCCGCCGCTAATCCGCCGCGCGCGACCGGAACCCGGTCGCCACCACATACAGCTCGCTCGACTCCTTGCGGCTCGACGGCGGCTTCGCGTGGCGGACGGTGGCGAACGAGCGCTTCATCCGCTCCAGCATCGCCCGCTCGGACCCGCCCTGGAACACCTTGGCGACAAAACCGCCGCCTTCGGCCAGCATTTCGACCGCGAAGTGCAGCGCAAGATCGGCAAGCGCCATGATGCGCAAGTGGTCGGTCGCGTTGTGACCGGTGGTATTGGGCGCCATGTCGGACAGCACGAGATCGGCCTTGCCGCCCAGCAAGTCCGCGAGCTTGCCGGGCATCGTGTCGTCCATGAAGTCGCCCACCAGGATGGTAGCGCCGGAGACAGCGTCCATCGGCAGCAGGTCGACGCCCACCACCATTGCCGCGCCGCGCTTCACCGCCACCTGCGCCCAGCCGCCGGGTGCGGCGCCCAGGTCCACGACCTTCGCGCCCTTGCCGACCAGGTGAAAGCGGTCGTCGAGCTCGATCAGCTTGAACGCCGCGCGCGACCGCCAGCCCTGCTCCTTCGCCGCCCGGACATAGGGGTCGTTCAACTGTCGCTGCAGCCACTTCTGCGACGCCGTCGTGCGGCCCCGCGCCGTCTTCAGGGAGACCGTCAGGCCGCGCGACGGCAGCGCGGTTGGCGCCTTGGGTGGATCGTTGCTCATGCCGGCAGGGCAGTACGGGAGAACGGCCGGGGGTGCCAGCCCTTCTGCGCAGCCGCCCGGTGCGCGGCGCCGTGCGGCTGCCGCATCATGCGCAGCAGCATGCCCTCCCGCAGGCCACGGTCCGCGACCACGACATCGCCCGTCGGCCAGGTGCGCCGGATGGCTTCGAACACCGCGCAGCCGGGCAGCACGAAGTCCGCACGGTCTGCGCCGACGCAGGGGTGCCGCGCCAGGCCGTCCCGGCCGAGGCCGCGCAGCAAGCCCATCGCGTGGTCCGCAGCGCCAGCGGCGAGCACGGTGCCGTCCACCAATGGACGCCGATAGCGCAGCAGTCCCATCGCCACCCCGGCCAAGGTCGTGACGGTACCGCTGGTGCCCAGCATGCGGACGCCGCCGATGCGGCCCTCATGGGCGATGCAGTGGACGCGCTCGAAGGGGGCGAGCCGGGCGGCGACGTCGTCGACCATAGCGTCAAACCCTTCGGCGGTGAAAGCCGCCGCGCCATAGCGCTCGGACAGGCTCACGACGCCGACCGGCAGGCTGTCATAGCCAATCAGCCCGGGCCGGCCGCCGTCGAGCCGCACCCAGGCGATCTCGGTCGAGCCGCCGCCGATGTCGAACAGCAGCGCCCGGCGTCCAGCGCCCATAAGAAGCGGCGCGCAGCTTTCGAGCGCGAGTTCGGCCTCCTCACGGGCCGAGATCACGTCGAAGCGGATGCCGGTCTCGGCCCGCACCCGCGCCAGGAACTCACCGACGTTGACGGCCCGGCGGCACGCCTCGGTCGCGATCGCGCGCACAGCCCGGATAGGGCGCCGCGCCATACGGTCAGAGCAGGCCTTGAGCGCGTCGATGGCGCGGTCCATGGCGAGGGCGTCTAGACGGCCGGTGCTCTGCAGCCCCTCGCCCAGCCGCACGATCCGGCTGAAGCTGTCCAGCACGCGGAAGCCGCCACCATTCGGCGCGCCAATCAGCAGCCGGCAGTTGTTGGTGCCGAGGTCGAGGGCCGCGAACGCCGGTCCGCGGCGGTCTCGATCGGCATCCGTTCGGAATGTTTCGGCCATGGCTGGACCCTTTCAATGGCCCCATATGGCCTCAGTGTCGGTCCGCTTCGAGTGCGGGGGCAAGCTGAACTTCCACAATCGCCTGCGGACGGTTGCCGCGCCCGGGGCCGCATGTTATCTGCCAGACCGCAGCGCGTCGCGGCGTTGGGGGATAGTTTAGCGGTAGAACTTCCGACTCTGACTCGGAAAGCCTTGGTTCGAATCCAGGTCCCCCAGCCAAATTCAGGCCGCTGCCATCCCTGCTACGATGCGCGCTACACCGGCCAAGGCGAGACGCCGATGATGTGCGCGTGGCCGCCGAGCATGAGCGCATAGGCCGCAAATCCCGCCGCCGGCCGCCACCAACCCATCTCGCGCCATGCCAGGCTGTTGCGCCCCGCAGCGATCGCCGCGAACGGCACGATCGACGTCCGGGACGCGAACACATTCCACGCCTTGGCACCAAGCACCCGGCGACGCTTCGCATCGATCGAGGCGGTGCCGGCTCCTGCCACGATCGCCAGCGCGGCAAAGAACAGCAGCGACGCCACGTCGCCGTTGCCGATCAGATGTATCCCAGACCAGAGCGCAACGCCCGTAAGGAATGGGTGCCGAGTAATGCGGACGATGCCCTGCGGCGGACGGTCCACCAGGCCCTCTTGCGCCACCGAGGTCGGGTTCGGGGTCGTCAGGCCGATCACCACCAGCAGGAATGCCGGCAGCATCAGCGCGATCATGAACGGCTTCCACCACTCCAACTGTCCCCAGGTCGGCACGTAGTCCGCGGCCTTATAGGCGGAAATCAGCCAGACGATCGCCGCGACCGAGCCGACGGAGAACGCGACCATGTAGCCGCGCAGCCCGGTGCGCGCGACGATCCTGTCCCGCAACAGGGTGCCGGACACGCCAAGGTGGATGCCGATGAAGGCCATGGCAGCAAGGGTGAGTGAGATCATTCCATGAAGCTACAACGCCGGGAGGCATTGACAAGCGTCATCCACGCCCGGTCTCACGAACATTCAGCAAAAGCGCGATCAGGGCGGTCCAGCCGGTCTGGTGCGCGGCGCCGAGGCCCTGCCCGGTGTCGCCGTCGAAATACTCGTGGAACAGGATGGCATCCGCCCGCGGCTCGCTGCCCATCGCCGGCCGGCGGCCCTGCGCGTCCGGCAGGAACAGCCGGGCTAGCCGTCCCGACAGCTCGTCCGCGACCTGGTTGAGGTCGAGCCTGGTCCCGGACCCGACCGGGCACTCCACCCGGAACTCCGGGCCGTAGTAGCGATGGAACTCCCGCAGGCTGTCGATCAGCAGCATGTTGACCGGCATCCACACCGGGCCCCGCCAGTTCGAGTTGCCGCCGAACGCCCGCGTGCGGCTGGCGCCCGGCACGTAGTCGACGACGAAACGCTGCCCGTCGCGCTCCAGCACGTAGGGGTCGGCCTCATGCGCCTTCGACAGCGAGCGGACGCCGTAGGGCGACAGAAACTCGCGCTCGTCCAGCATGCGGCGCAGCAGCGCCTTCATGCGATGGCCGCGCAGCAAGGATAAAAGCCGGCGTTCGCCCAGGCCGGGTTCGGTCCAGCGCGATACCAGGGCCGCAAGCTCGGGCCGGTGATTCAGGAACCACTGCAGCCGGACGGCGAAATCCGGCGTCGCGGCGACCATGTCGGGCTCCAGCACCTCGACCGCAAATAGGGGGATCAGGCCGACCAAGGACCGGATGCGCAGCTTCTCTGTCGACCCGTCCGGCAGGCGCAGCACGTCGAAGTAGAAGCCGTCCGCCTCGTCCCAAAGCCCGCCGTCGCCGAGGTTCGACATCGTCTCGGCAATCAGCAGGAAATGCTCGAAGAATTTGGTCGCTACGTCCTCGTAAACCGCATTGTCGCGGGCAAGGGTCAGCGCGATGCGCATCAGGTTCAGTGCATACATCGCCATCCAGGCGGTCCCGTCCGCCTGGTCGAGCGTCCCGCCGGTCGGCAGCGGCTTCGAACGGTCGAACAGTCCGATGTTGTCGAGACCCAGGAACCCGCCCTGGAATATGTTGCGTCCCTCCGGATCCTTGCGGTTCACCCACCAGGTGAAATTCATCATCAGCTTGTGGAACACGCCCTCGAGGAAAGCGCGGTCCGGCCTGCCGGTCAGCACGACATCCCGCTCATACACGCGGAGCGCCGCCCAGGCGTGCACCGGCGGGTTCACGTCGCCGAACGCCCATTCATAGGCCGGCAACTGGCCGTTCGGGTGCATATACCACTCGCGGACCAGCAGGCTGAGCTGCGACTTGGCGAACTGCGGATCCATGCCGGCGAACGCGACCGCATGGAACGCGAGGTCCCAGGCGGCGAACCAAGGATACTCCCAGCTATCCGGCATCGAAAGCACGTCGGCGTTGTTCAAGTGCCGCCAGTCCCGGTTGCGGCCGCGCTTCCGGTCCGGCGGCGGCGCGGGCTGGGCCGGATCGCCGTCGATCCAGCGGGCTACGTCGAGGTGGTAGTACTGCTTCGTCCATAGCAGCCCGGCGTAGGCCTGGCGCTGCACCGCCTTCCGGTCCAGGTCGGCCATCCCCTCCGACAGCACGGCGTGGAACTCGTCCGCCTCGGCGCGGCGCGCCTGCATCACGGCGCCGAACTCGCCCGGGGCGGACCGGCTGTCCTGCGTGCGGAGGCGGGCGCGCACCTGCACCTGCTCGCCGGGCGGCACGACGAACCGGGCGTGGGCGGCGCACTTGGTGCCGCTGTCGTCCAGGGACAGCGCCTGGTTGCTGCCGTGGACGACGAAGTCGTTAATGCCGTCTTTGAATGGCCCGGTGTGGTCCGAGCCGAACAGGCGGCGCGTGTTGGTGTCGTTTTCGCAAAACAGCCAGGGACAGCCGCCCTCGACCTCGAACCGCCGGGGCCGCCAGCCTTTGCGGGCCGCGCGCACCGAGCCGTCGGCGGCGAGACGCAGGCTGGGCCGCGGGCCGTCGCTGTCCCAGGACCAGGTGTTGCGTGCCCAGAACTGCGGCAGGATATGCAGCGGTGCTGGGCTGTTGCCGCGGTTGCGCGCAGTCACCTGCATCAGCACGTCGTCCGGATCGTCCTTGGCATGCTCCACCGTGATGTCGAACCAGCCGCCGTCGAACACCCCGGTGTCGCCGATCTCGAACTCCGGCTGCTCCAGCCCGCGTTCGCGGTTGGCGTCGATCAACCGCTGATACGGGAATGCCTGCTGCGGGTAGCAATACAGCATGCGCATATATGAGTGGGTCGGGGTGCCGTCGGTGAAGAAGTAGCGCTCCTTGACGTCCTCGCCGTGGTTGCCCTGCTCGTTAGTGAGGCCGAATAGCCGTTCCTTCAGGATCGGGTCGCGCTCGTTCCACAGCCCGAGCGCCAGGCACCAGGTCTGCTGATCGTCGCTGAAACCGGCCAGGCCGTCCTCGCCCCAGCGATAGGCCCGGCTGCGGGCGTGGTCGTGCGGCAGGTAGTCCCAAGCGGTGCCGCCGGGGCTATAATCCTCGCGGACCGTGCCCCATTGGCGGTCGGAGAGGTACGGACCCCAGCGCCGCCAGCGGGCGCCGGGGCCGATGGCGAGCAGGCGGCGGCCTTCGGCGGTGTCGAACAGGGTCAAGCCACGAGCCTTTCCACACGCAGCAGCTCGCCGAGGGACCACGCCTGGAACGGGCAGCCGCCCGGCGTATGCGGGGCGTCGCCGTCCGCCACCTCCGACACATGGCCGAGCCCGGCCACATGCAGGTGCGCCCGGAGCGGAGCGAGGAAGCGCGCGCCGGCCTCGGCCCGGGCGGCGTCGCTGTTGTCGCGCACGCGGAGCCAGGCCTCGACAAAGGGCCCGATCAGCCAGGGCCAGACGGTGCCCTGGTGATAGGCGCCGTCCCGCTGCACACGGTCGCCGGCGTAGCGGCCGATATAGGCGGGATCATCGGGCGCCAGAGTGCGGAGGCCCATGGGTGTCAGCAGCAGTGCCTCGACCAGGTCCACCACGCGCCGTGCCGCCGGCCCTTCCAGCAGTGGGAAGGGCAAGCCGCCCACAGCAAAGATCTGGTTGGGACGGACGCGGCGGTCGACCTGACCGGGCAGGCCGTCCACATCGACCACGTCCGCGAGGCCGCCCGTGTCCGGATCGGGAAAACGCACCAGGAACGACGCCTCGGCCAGGTCGGCCACCGCGCTCCACTTCGGCTCCCATGCCCCAGCGATCCGCAGCGCGCTGATCCACAGCGCCTGCACCTCGACCGGCTTGCCGATGCGCGGCGTCACGACCCGGTCGCCAACCTTCGCATCCATCCACGTCAGTTGTTGGCCGGGCACGCCGGCACGCATCAGGCCGTCCGCATCGGCCGCGATGCCGAACCGGGTGCCCTGGGCATAGCCCTCAAGGATCAGGCTCGCCGCATCCTGCAATGCCCTGCGGGACGGCGCTCCGGGGACGGCACGCAGGAAGTCGTGCATTGCAATGATGAACCACAGCGACGCATCCACGGAGTTGTACTCCGGCGCTCCGTCGTCGTCGGGGAAGCGGTTGGGCATCATGCCCTCGCTGACCAGGCCGGACCAAGCGACCAGGATTTGCTCCGCCTCGTCGAGCCGGCCCGTCGCCAGCAGCAATCCACGCAACGCTATAAATGTGTCCCGGCCCCAGTCGGTGAACCATGGATAGCCCGCAACGATGGTCTGCCCCTCGCCACGGCGGACGATATACGGCCGCACGGAACGCTCTGGCGGCACGGCGGCGCCACGCAGGCTGCGCTCGCTGCCGTCGATCCGCGCCGCCTGCTCCACTGCCGCCGCGCGCGAACCCTCGCCGGCCTGCAGCAGGAGCACCGCCGCGTCCGCCTCAAGGTCCCAGGTGAAGATGCCAGGCGCGGCGAGGTCTTCGACGTCGTCCATGCCACGGTCCCGCTCAGCCGTGTAAAGGAAGTTGCGATACCAGTCGGGCGCCGGCGCATAAACTGCGTTGGCCAGCGCCGTGATGGTCGGAAGGCTTGCGTAGGGACGCCAGGTCACCGCCACCTCCCCTGCCCCAGCCTCGACCGCACCCGCGAACTGGAATGCCGGGTTATCATAATGCAGGGCGTGGTAGTCGCGCCCGGACAGCAGCGGCCGGACGTGCAAACGGCAGGCACCACGGCCAGTCACGCGGCTCCAGCGCAGCAGCGTCCGGCCCGAACCGCGGTCCACCAGCACCTCATGCCGCAGCTCGGTGCCCGGCAGAGCCAAGGTCCAGGTTGGCCAGGGCATGGCGGTGAAGGCTGCTATCAATGGCCGCACGTCGTGATGCATGAGGTCAGGGGCATAAAGCTGGCTGGTCAGTGGAACGCTTCCGTTATCCAGTTCGACCCAGGCCTCGACGCCGTTCACCAGCACGATGCGTCCGGCTGGGGGATGCAGCGCCGCCAGCAGCAACGCATGGTAGCGCCGGGTGCGCAGGCCGCCCACAGTACCTGAGGCAAAGCCGCCCTGCCCGTCGGCCTCTAGCCACTCCGCATCGAGATCGAGCAAGCGGCGAGGCTCGTCTAGCGCCCCGCCTCGGTCCGGCACGGGACGATGCGGTCCGGCGTGGGCGCCTGGCTCGGCGGCGCGAACACCGCGAGATAGGTTGCGCCGTTCTCCAGCGGATGGAACCCGACCTGCCGGTAGCCGACAGCGCGCAGCTCACACTCGAGCAGCGCCGGCGGGGTGCCGTGCTGCAGGGTCGGCCGGTTCACGTCCAGTATTGCGACGCGCGCGCCGGGCTTAAGGGCTGGCAGCAGATTCTCCAGCAGCCCGAACGGCTGGTCGATCTCGTGATACATGTGCACCAGCAACGCCACATCCACCGAGGCCGGCGGCAAACGCGGGTCGTGCGCCTCACCCAACGCGACCGTCACGTTGCCCAGGCCCTCCGTTGCGATCCGCCGCTGCAGGCCGACGAGGTAGTTCGGCATGACGTCCTCGGCAAAGACATGGCCTGCCGGACCGACGCGCCGGGACAGCCGTACGGTGTAGTAACCTGAGCCCGCGCCGATGTCGGCCACCGCCATGCCGGGCCGAATTTCCAGCAATTGCATGACCGACGCGGCCTCGCCGGCATGCTCGCGCGTGTCCTCGCTCGACCAACGGTCGGAGATGATGCTGGCGACCGGGCGTTCCGGCTTCGGGAAGCGGTCGGCTGGGATACCCCGTGGCGCGATCGGCTGCGCAAGGGCGGGTCCCGCAGACAGCACCAGCGCTAATCCTATCCATGCCCGCATGTATTCCCCCGGCCCTGCTGATGAAGACATGGCCCAGGCACTTGGCCCGTCAACCTATCCGCCATCCGGCGCAGCGCCCGTCAGGGCGTACCCTGGCTCTGCGACTGCGATTGCCCGCCCTGCGACTGCGATTGCCCGCCCTGGCCGCTGGACTGGCTCTGCCTCAACGGGCGCCAGTCGCGGAAGAACATCGTGCCGATCAGCTCGCCCAAGCCGCCGAGGTCGCGCTGCATGCCGTCGAGGAATTCGTGCAGCCCGTCCAGCCGCAGCACCGGCTCGCCGAGCGCGGCCCGGAGATCCTCGATGCGCTCCAGCACCGGCGCCGTGTCGCGCAGGCCATACCGGGTGCGCAGCATGGTGAGGTGCCACTCCATCTGTCCCACGCACAGCGCGACGCTGCGGGCGAACGACGTGTCGCCCAGCAGGAACGCCACCACATCCGCCGGCACGAAGCCCGCCTGCGCCACCCGTCGAAATGCATGGTAGCCTGCCGCCGCCCGCAGCAGCGCATTCCACTGCGTGAGCTCGACGACTCGACGCTCCTCGGCCGTGCCCGGGGTGAGCAGGTGATATTTGATGTCCAGCAGCCGCGTCGTCTGGTCGGCACGCTCGATCAGGCGGCCAAGCTCGTAGAAGTGCCAGCCCTGGTCGCGGAAGAATGTGCCCTCGGTGATGCCGGTATGCGCCTGCACCCCCTCCTTGATGCGGCGGCACAGGCGGGACAGCGCGTCGCCCTCCAGCTCGAACGGCTCGATGGCGAGCAGGTCGCGGTGGAACACATTCAGCTGCATCCACATTTCCGTGCTGATCATTGGGCGCAGCTTGCGGGCGTTGGTGCGCGCGGCCTCAATGCTATACAGGATGCCGGTCGGGCTGGTTGGGTCAAGCAGGTAGTAGCGCTTCACGTTTGGCGCGTCGATGACCAGGCCGCGCTCGCGCAGACCATCCTGGTCCGAGTTGATGGCGACCAGCGCCGCCCAAGACTCCGCCTCGCGGCCAGGGCTCTCGAACGTCTGCGTCACGTCGATCAGCCGCGCGAGGTTCTCGACCCGTTCAAGGTAGCGGGCCATCCAGAACAGCCCCTCGGCGTCGCGGGTCAGCAACGGGGTATGGTGCGCGAGGCCGATCATGCTTCCAGCACCCAAGTGTCCTTCGACCCGCCGCCCTGCGACGAGTTGACGATCAGGCTGCCCTCCTTCAGCGCGACCCGGGACAGGCCGCCGGGCAGCACCCAGGTATCGCGGCCGGTGATGGCGAAGGGGCGCAGGTCCAGATGGCGCGGGCGCAGGCCGGCTTCGGTCAGAGTCGGCGCGACGCTGAGCGAGATCATCGGCTGACTGATCCAGTTGCCGGGGTCGGCAACCAGTAGCGCCCGGGCGGCGTCGAGCTCCGCCCGGCTCGCGCGGGGTCCGACGGTTATGCCATACCCGCCGCTGTCGCCAACCGGCTTCACGACGAGCTTTTCGAAGTTGGCGAGGGTGTAGGCCAGGCCCTCGGCCTCGCCGCAGATATGGGTCTCGACGTTGGGCAGGATGGCGTCCTCGTCGAGGTAGTATTTGATGATGCGCGGCATGTAGGCGTAGATCGCCTTATCGTCCGCGACCCCGGTGCCGACGGCGTTGGCGAGCGTCACGTAGCCGCGCCGCCATGCACCGATCAAGCCGGGCACGCCCAGCATGCTGTCGGAGCGGAACACCGTCGGGTCCAGGAAATCGTCGGCGATGCGGCGGTAGATGGTATGGACGCGAGTGAGCCCGCCGGTCGTCCGCATCCAGACGCGGTCGTCCTCTACGGTCAGGTCCGCCCCCTCGACCAGCGGCACGCCCATCTCGCGGGCCAGGAAGACGTGCTCGAAATAGGCGGAGTTGTAGATGCCCGGCGACAGCAGCACGACCTGCGGGTCGTCAATCCCCTCGGGGGCGATCTCGTCCATGGCGTTGCGCAGGCGGCGGCCATAGTCATCGACCGGGCGCAGCTTCATGCCGGCGACCAGGTCCGGAAAGGCACGCAGCATCAAGTGCCGGTTCTCGACGACATAGGACACGCCGGAGGGCGTGCGGGCATTGTCCTCGAGCACGCAGAACGCGCCGCGCTCGTCGCGCACGATATCGATGCCGCAAATATGGACATAGGTGCCAAATCGGACCGGAAAGCCGTCCATCTCCGGGCGGTAGTTGGCGTTGCCATAGACGAGCTGATGAGGGATCACGCCGTCGTTGACGATATGGCGGGCATTGTAGATGTCGGCTAGGAACAAGTTCAGCGCCCGCACCCGTTGCGCGACGCCGCGCTCCAGCACGGACCATTCGCGGGCGTTGATGATGCGGGGCACGCAGTCGAATGGCAGGATTCGGTCAATGGCGGTCGCGTCGGAATACACGGTGAAGGTGATCCCGAGGTTGAACAGGTCGCGCTCCGCTGCCTTGGCCCGCACGCGTAGCGCATCGAGGCCGATGGCCCCGATCCGCTCCCGCACGAGCGCCGCCGAGCCGCCGTCGCCGGCGCGGGCAGTGAGTTCGCAATAATAGGCGCCGGGGTCGTACGAGGCGAAGGGGTCGGCACGGAGTGGCTGCATTTGGCGGATAGCTCTCGTTATGCGCTGCGGCATCATCGTTGGTAACTTGGGTTATGCACAGAGCATGCCTCGCTGCAATCATCTCGTCATCTTGCAGCGGCCGCGTCATCTATGTAACAAGATCAAGGCAGTTTGCCCGAATGGCACTTTGCTATTGCATGCCTGTTGGATAGGCGGTTTACCTCTGCCGCCGTGTTATGCTCTCAGCCACTGCAGAGCACGCTTCCCACAATAGGTGTCCAGGAGAACTTGCTTATGCGCATCCTTATTTCCGGACTGCTCGCCGCTGGGCTGCTGACGGGCCACGTGGCCGAGGCGCAGTGCGTGCGGCCCGGCGACTACCCTGCGTTCGACATCACGGCTCTCAAGACCAAACTGATGGTCACGGCGCTGACCTGTGGTGAGAACGAGAAGTACAACGCGTTTGTCATGAAGTATAGGCCGGAGCTGATGTCGCAGGAAAACGCGCTGAACAACTACTTCAATCGTGCCAATGCGCGGCGCGGCCGTCAGCAGCATGACGACTACATTACTCAGCTCGCGAACAGCCAGTCCCAGACTGGCCTGCGCCAAGGCAGCCTGTTCTGCCGCTATAATCTCGGCACCTTCGACGAGGTGATGGCGCTGCACAGCGGGGCCGAGCTGACGGACTATGCGGCGGGCAAGTCGAACGCGCAGCCGACCGCGATGGCCGAGTGCGGCGCGACGCCGGCAAGCCCCACGCGGTCCCGGGCGCGCAAGCGGACCTAACTCGGCGGCATCCAGGCGAGAGGTCCCTTTCGGGGCCTCACGCCGAGCTAACGGAAAACAATCTCGACTCGCCGGTTCTGCGGCTCCCGCACGCCGTCGGCGGTTTGAATGGCCGGATTGCGTTTGCCAAAACCCTGCGTCGTAATGGAGCCGCGCGGCACGCCCAGGCGTACCAGCTCGGCCGAAACCGCTTGGGCACGTCGATCCGACAGGCGCAGGTTGTAGCCATCCGGCCCAGACCGGTCGGCGTGGCCGGCCACCTCGATGCGGGTGACCTGAACTCGGGTCGCCGCCTCCGCCGCCTCGGCGACGACCTGCCTGGCGCGGTCGGTGAGGTCGGCGCGGTCCCAGTCGAAGAACACGAGATAGCTCCGGGCGGCCTGTTGGATGGGGGCTGCGACGGGGGTCGGCGCTGCGGCCGGCGGGGGTGGGACAACGTCGAACGCGTAGCGCAGTCCGAGCAACAGGCTATGGTTATAGTTCTGCGCCGTGCGGATGCGATCGTTGATGACCCCGCCAGGCCCGGCAATCGTATTGTTGAACTCGCGCTGTCCGGTCAGCGCGTAGTAACGATACTCGGCTGTGAGCGACAAGCCGACGACCGGCGGTATCGGGAAGGACAGGCCAGCGATCGCTTGATAGGCGAAGCTGCCATCCGTGCCGCCAAGGCTGCTTGAAGCACCTAGCCCGACCGGTCTCGCAGATTGCCTTTGCGTGACCCAAGCATACCCAGCGCCGGCGCCCACATAGGGAAATACGTAGGGGCTGCCGATGTCCAGGTCGAACAGGGCATTGACCATCGGACCGTATTTCTGTTCACGCCCGTTCGTGGCTGGACCCAGCAACGAAAGGGAGCAGCTTCGGTTGAACTGGTTGTTGCGGTAGTTGCCTTCCAGCTCGACACGCACACCGTTGCCAAAGCCATACCCAATGCTGCCGAGGCCGACGACGCCGGCATCGAGGCCAATACGTGCACGAGACGGGAGTACGCCGGTTATTGCGCGAACGCTCTTGATCCGCTCGTCTTGCATGAAGTTGGCGCCGCCCCCTGCGCCGATATACAGGCCGCTCACTGGCTGGGCCCGCGCCGTTCCGTGGAACAAGGGCAGCACGGCTAGCAGCGTAGCGGCCATCAGGGTCGAGCGCATGATCTAGATCTCCCGGAAACAGAAAGGGCCGGTCCTAACGTGGACCGGCCCCAACCTTAGCGATCGTTCGTGCCGATTAGCGCAGCACGATCTCGACGCGGCGGTTCTGCGGCTCACGCACGCCTTTGGCGGTCTGGACGAGCGGACGGCTCTCGCCGAAGCCCTGGACCGTGATGGCCTGGCGCGGCACGCCAAGCCGGACGAGTTCAGACGCGACGTTCTGCGCCCGGCGGACCGACAGGCCCTGGTTGTAGCGCGGCGTGCCCGACGAGTCCGTGTGGCCGGACACCTCGATGCGCGTGACCTGCACGCGGGTGGTGGCCTGCGCCGCCTCCGCGATGATCTGGCGCGCACGATCCGTCAAGTCCGCACGGTCCCAATCGAAGAACACGAGATAGGTGCGAGCGGCCTCACGCTGCGGCGCAGCGACCGGCACCACGACGGGCGGCGGCGGCGGCGCTGCGTTGAAGGCATAGCGAACACCGAGCATCACGCTATGGTTGTACTCTTCGTTGAAGCGGATCTGCGCACGAGTCGCGACGCCCGGAGCAAAATACTGGTAGTTGTATTTGCGGTCGCCGTTAAGGCCGAGAAAGCGATACTCGGCCGTGATCGCGAGGCCGGGAACCGCCTCGATCGGGAAGGCCGCGCCGACGATGGCCTGATAGGCGAACGCACCCCGGCCCGAGTTGGTGCGGGCAAGCTCGTTATAACCTCTCGGGAAGCCGGCGACCGGGCCGGGATTGCCGGAGAAGCGCGTGTTCTGGTCCTGCGCCCAAACATAACCGGCGCCGACGCCGACGTACGGGCTGATCGCGGCCGGGAAGAAGCCTAGGCCGAGCACGTTCGGATCGAAGTCATATAGGACGTTCAACATCCCGCCGTACTTACGCTCATCGCCGCCAGCACGGTTGAAGCCGAGGGCGCCGTTGCCGTTGCCGATCCTATTGAATTTATTCGAGCGGTAGTTACCCTCGAGTTCAACGCGCAGGCCGTTGCCGAGGCCATAACCGACGCTCACGACAGCGGCAACACCGGTGTCAAACTGCACCTTATTGCTAAGGCCGCGGCTGCTCAGATTGGTCCGTCGAATCCCGGCCTGCGGGAAGCCCACCGACTTGATGCTCTCGTCTTGCAGGAAGTTGGCGCCGGCACCTGCACCAATATACAGACCACTAATCGCTTCGGCCTTTGCAGCTATGGGGGCGGCCAGAACGGTCGCGGCCAGTAGCGCGCTGCGGAGCTTCATACTTTCTCTCCTTAATTACAAACTGCGCGTTCAACGCATCCGGGGGCCTGCGGGACCCGTTCCCCCGCCTCTCGGTGACCAGACATTAGCACCTATGACCGCCAGTGCGAGATAGAGATGGCACTTTGCCCAAGACTGTTGCTGAGACGCTACATCCAGTCCAGCAGATATACCACACATCGGCGTGAGTAGCCGCGCGTGCAGAACAGCCAACACTCAACCAGGTGGTTCCCCTCAGACGATCCGTGCCTCGAATGGCGGCAGCAAATCCGGCGCTTCGAACTCCAACACCCAGAGATCAGGATCGCGCCCCACCTGCCGGGCCACGTAGGCGTCCGCCGCGTCCTGCGCAACCGCTGCCGGCCCAGTGGCTCGCATCCAGGACACGTCGCCCTCGCCGACACGCACTTGCGACAGGACAGACATCCCCTCCCTGCCGCGCAGCACGACTAGGACTCCGCCAGCATCGGCGTCCCCGCTGCGCAGCACGGCGCCCGGCCGGCCGTCGATGTCGCCCATGCGGAGCGCCATCTGCACCCAGAGCTTCGCCTTTACCCGTGCCTCCGCCATACCATGCTCCTTATAAACTCCACCGGAGGTTCCATGCGGCACCCATTCTGCCTCATCCTTCTCGCGCTCACAGTCTATCCGATCGGTCAAGCCAGGGCGCAAGCCGAGGCGCTGGTCCGTCCCGACCGAGTCGCCTTCGGACTGGATTGGAAGGCCGAGGCCGAGTATGGCGGCTATTACCAAGCCGTTGCCACCGGCCTCTATGCCCGACATGGGCTGGAGGTCACGATCCGGCAGGGCGGCCTGCAGGCGAACCAAACACAATTGCTTTTGGCCGGCCGGCTAGACTTCAGCCTTGCCTCCAACGGCTACTTGGCGCTGAACCTGGCGCAGGAGGCCCTGCCCTTCACTGCCATCGCCGCCATGTTCCAGCGCGACCCGGCTGTCCTGCTGGCCCATCCTGGCCAAGGCAACGATAGCTTCGAGGCGTTGCGCGGCAAGCCCATCATGATCGGCGCCGACACGCGGGCGGGCTGGTGGAACTTCCTGCGCGCCCGGTTCGGCTATACCGATGCGCAGATCCGGCCCTACACCTTCAACCTCGCCCCGTTCCTGGCCGATCGGCATGCGGTGCAGCAGGGATACCTCGGCTCGGAGCCATTCGCCATCCGCAGCGAGGCAGGATTCGATCCCGTCGTCCTACTGCTGGCAGATGCCGGGTTCAGTGGCTACGGCAGCCTCATCACCACGAGCACGAAGCTGCTGGCCGAAAAGCCGGAGCTGGCGCAGCGCTTCCTCGATGCGTCGATCGAGGGCTGGTACTCCTATCTCTATGGCGATCCGGCGCCAGCGAACGCGCTTATGAAGCGCGACAATCCCGAGATGACCGATGCGCTGCTCGACTATGGCCGCAACGCCCTGCGGGACCGCGGCATCGTCGACTCCGGCGACACGCTGACCCTCGGCATCGGCGCGATGAGCGACGCACGATGGGAGGCGTTCTTTCAGTCCATGGCGGGACAGGGACTCTATCCCCGCACGCTGGACTACAGGCGCGCCTACACTCTGCAGTTCACCAACAAGGCCGCCGGGCTGGCCTTACGCCCGAGATAGCCGCGTGCTGACGGTCGACCACGCCAGCCGCAGCTTTGCCAACGGAACCCATGCGCTCGCCGACGTCTCGCTGCGGGTTGGGGCGGGGGACTTCATCGCGTTGCTCGGCCCATCCGGCTGCGGCAAGTCCACCCTGTTGCGCCTGCTGGCCGGCCTAGACACCCCGGACACCGGTACGGTGCGCTGGGACGCAGATGCACCCGGCAGCGTTGGATATGTGTTCCAGGACGCAACCCTGCTGCCATGGGCCAGCGCCGCCGACAATGTCCGCTTGCCGCTGCGGCTCCACGGCGAGTCGGCCACGGCCTCTGCCCCGCGTGTGGTTGCCGCCCTGGCGCAAGTGGGCCTTGCTGGCTTCGAGCGCGCCCGCCCGCGGGAGCTGTCGGGCGGAATGCGCATGCGCGTCTCCATCGCCCGCAGCTTGGTGGCCAACCCCCAATTGCTGCTGATGGACGAACCTTTTGCGGCGCTCGATGAGTTCACGCGGCATTCGCTGCAGGAGGATCTATTGGCGCTGCAGGCCCAGGCCGGTTGCGGCGTGGTGTTCGTGACGCACTCGATCTACGAGGCCGCCTTCCTGGCTCGGCGCATCGTGTTGATGTCTCCCCGCCCCGGCCGGATCGTGCAAGAGGTGGCCTCGGGCCTTGGTCCGATGCAGGGCCGCCGGCTCGACCCGGCCTACGCGACGCTAGTGGCAGAGATCACCCATGCCATGCAGCGCGCCCGGGCGGCATGAGGGCAGCGCCTGTCCTGTTCGGGCTGCTGGCACTGCTGGGGTGGGAGGCCGCGGTGCGCCTGAGCGGGATCGCACCCTACATCCTCCCGGGCCCGGTCGCGATCCTGCATGCCTTCCTGGCCGACCCGGCACTGTTGCTAGGCTCCTTGCTGTCGACCCTCGCCGTCACCGCCGTAGCCCTGCTTGCGAGTTGCGTGCTGGGCGTGCTGATGGCCGGGTTGATGGCAATGAGCGTGTGGGCGCGGGCAGCGATCCTGCCCTGGGCCGTGGTGCTGCAGGTCACGCCGGTCGTGGCCATCGCACCCCTCATCATCGTCTGGGTCGGCGACCCGTTCGCGTCCTTGGTGGTTTGCGCCACGATCGTCGCATTCTTCCCGGTGTTCTCCAACACGGCGGCAGGACTCGCGGCGGCGCCCCCGGAGTTGCTGGACCTGTTCCGGCTGAACGGTGCCGGGCGATGGCAGACCCTTTGGCTGTTGCGGCTGCCGGCGGCGCTGCCGCTGTTCCTCGCGGGGCTGCGCGTCTCGGGCGGGCTGGCGCTGGTGGGCGCGGTGGTGGCCGAGTTCGTGGCCGGGTCGGGCGGATTCGCGTCCGGACTGGCCTATCGCATACTCGAGGCCGGATACCGCCTGCAAATCCCACGCATGTTCGCCGCACTCGTGCTGCTCTCGGGCGCCGGGATCGCGATCAACCTTGGGCTGGGCGCATTCTCGGCCTGGCTGCTGCGAAAGCGCGGGGAGGCTTGAAGGCCGGGCGCGCCGTTGCCACAACAACGCCTAAGGAGACTACCATGGCCGATCCTAAGACCCTGACCCCCGCCCAACGCGCGTATGAGCAGAAGCGCGCCGCGAAAGCGGGCAAGTCGCTGGAAAGCTGGCTCAATGACAAGCAGAAGCGCGCCGTGGCCGAATCCAAGCCGGCCGCCCCGCCATCAAAGAAGCCGCCCGGCCTGATCTCGCGTCTGTTGGACCGCGCGCACAAGCCGCTCTGAGGCCCATCGCCGCCCACGCGGACTGGAGCGTCGATCCCGGCAAGCGCTGGATGGCGCTGGGGCTGCCGGATGCGGGCTGGACATTGAGCGTCGAGCCGGTCGGGACCGTTGGAACGCTGCTCGACAGGCTTCGTGCCATCGCCCAGAGCGCCCCGATTGCACTCGGCGCCGATTTCCCGATTGGCCTGCCGCGCGCCTATGCCGCCCGGCACCTAAATAGGATCGATAGCTTCCCGGCATTCCTGCGCGGGCTTCCCGAACGTCCCGGGTTCCTGTCGGTCTGCGGCGTCCTTGGCGAGGTCGGGCCGGAGCGTCCGTTCTACCCAATGCGCGGGGTGCACGGCATGACCCGGCTGTCGCATGCGCTGGCGCTAGGGCTGGACAGCGCGGCCGGGCTGTCGCGTGCGTGCGATGCCGCGACGCCCATCCGGCCAGCGGGGGCGCCCCTGTTCTGGACCCTGGGCGCCAACCAGACCGGCAAGGCGGCGATCTCGGCCTGGCGCGACCTGCTGCTGCCTGCGCTTGATGGGCCGAACCCGCCTGCACTCTGGCCGTTCGATGGGCCGCTCCGGCGGCTGTTGAACGAGGATCGGGTCGTGGTGGCCGAGACCTACCCCGCCGAGGCGATGCGGCAGCTCGGGCTGCGCATGGGCGGCAGCAAGCGGCGGCACGCAGACCGCCTAGCGCTCGCCCCGGCGATCCGGGCCGAGATGGCCCGCCTGTTTGCGACGCCTGACCCAGCGCTCGAACGGTCGATGGCCGACGGCTTCGGCCGGGATGCGGCCGGGGAGGACCGGATGGATTGCGTAATCGGGCTGTTATGCGTGCTGCAAGTCCTGTCAGGGCAGCGCCCCGACACGGCCCCCGATGATCCTTGGATACAGCGTTGGGAGGGCTGGGTGCTGGGTCAGGCCTCGTCCTAGTCCGGATACAGCCCGGCCTCCCGGCCGCGCGCACGGACCATCGCGATCAATAAGTCCAGCGTCGGCGTCGGCACCCCATGCGCGCGGGCAAAATCGAGCGGGATGCCATAAAGCGCCTCGATCTCCATGGGCCGGCCCAGCTCCAGGTCTTGCAGGATACTCGGCTTGTGCTGCGACTTGGCGCCGTTGGTGATCTGGCCTTCGGCATTCGGCTGGACCGGGCAGCCCATCGCAGCCGCGATGGCCGCGCCCTCGGCCAGGATGCGCCGGGTCGCGTCGCGGCACGCCTCCTCGGCGAAGATGCGGTCCGGGGCACAGCCGGTCAGCACCGCAAGCGGGCCGCTGCCCAGGTTCAGCAGCAGCTTGGCCCAGATCGTGTCGCGGATCCGGCCGGTCACGTCCATCATCAGCCCGCCGCCGCGCAGGATGGCGGCGAGCGCCTCTGTCCGCATGGACGAGCGGCCATCAGGCTCCCCAAGCACGATCCGGCTGCGCGGGTTCTCTACATGCACCACGCCGGGCTCGGTGATGGTGCAGGCCGAATAAACGACGCCGCCGATCACGCGACCCGGGTCCACGGCCTGCCAGAGAGCACCGCCGGGATCGAGCTTGTCGAGGCGCTGGCCCTCCTGTGCGCCACCCACGCCATGGAAATACCACCAGGGTATGCCGTTCATGACGAAGGCGACCGAGGTGCCCGGCCCCAGCAACGGGCCGATCCCGGCCGCGACCGAGGACAGCGACGGCGCCTTCACCGTCACCACCACTGCATCTTGCCGCCCCAACGCAGCCGCGTTTGCACTGGCGGCTACCCGTGCAGCGATCTCCCCGTCGGCTGCGTGCACCCGGATGCCGTTCGCCTGGAAGGCCGCGAGCTGCGCCCCGCGAGCGATGACGGATACGTCCGCGCCGCCTTTCGCCAGCCGCCCCGCCACGTGGGTGCCGATCGCGCCGGCGCCGAACACGCAGACCTTCACGACTGGAAAAGCGTTTTCGGGACGATTTGCGGGCCGTCACGCATGATGGGCATCGGGAAGCTCTCCGGCTTGAGGGCGACATCATGCAAAACCGGCCGTCCCGCGGCAACTGGCCCGTGGTAACTGGCCCGTGGTAACTGGCCCGTGGTAACTGGACAGTAGGGCGTCGCGACTGTAACGGGTTGCGCGTATCCTCTTATCTTCCGCACCAAAGGTCTGCATGACTGCGCTCCCCGCCTCGCCGGACCCCTCGCCAGGCGCCAGCATCGTTCCCGTCATCCTGTCGGGCGGCACCGGCACGCGGCTGTGGCCGGTCTCGCGCGAGAGCTTTCCGAAGCAGCTCTGGCCGCTCGTGTCCGACCGGACCATGCTGCAGGACACGGCGCTGCGCGGCGTGGGCCCGGCTTTCGCGCGCCCGATCGTCGTGTGCAACAACGAGCACCGCTTCCTGATCGCCGAGCAGCTCCGGGCTGCCGGCATCATGGATGCCGAGATCGTGCTGGAGCCAGTCGGCCGCAACTCTGCGCCGGCGATCACTGCCGCGGCGCTGCTGGCCGCCGAGGCGGACCCCGACGTCGTTCTGTGGATGATGGCGGCCGACTCTGCGATCCAGCGGCCCGAGGCGCTGCACGCGGCGCTCGAGCGCGCCACGGTCGCGGCCCGCGCCGGGCACATCGTCATGTTCGGCATGCAGCCGCACCGGGCCGAAACGGCATATGGCTACATTGAAGTCGGCACGGAGCTCGACGAGGCGCCCGGCGTGCACGGCCTGGCGCGCTTCGTGGAGAAGCCGGACGCAGCTACGGCGGCGCGGCTGGTGGCCTCCGGCGGCTATCTGTGGAATTCCGGCATGTTCGTCTTCACGGCCGTCACGCTGCTGACCGAGATGGAGCGGCACGCGCCCGAGGTGCTGGCGGCCGTTCGGCGCGCGATGGAGGCCCGGGTGCGCGACCTCGACTTTACCCGGCTGGACCCCGCCGCCTTCACCGCCTGCCCGAACATCAGCCTCGACTACGCCGTGGCGGAGCGGACGACGGTCGCCGCCGTGGTGCCGGCCGACCTCGGCTGGTCCGACGTGGGAAGCTGGGACGCGCTATGGGAGCAGGCGCCCAAGGACGCGGAGGGAAACGCCACCGTGGGCGACGTGCTGCTGGAGGACTCGGCGAACTGCTATGTCCGCAGCGACGGCGTGCTGACGGCAGCGATCGGGCTGCAGGATGTCGTGGTGGTGGTCACCGGCGATGCCGTGCTGGCCATGCACCGGGATCGGGCGCAGGACGTGAAACGCGTGGTGGACCGCCTGCGCAAGGCCGGGCGGCACGAGGCGGTGGCGCATAACCGGGTGTATCGCCCCTGGGGCTTCTACGAGAGCCTGATCCATAGCGACCGCTTCCAGGTCAAGCGTATCGTGGTCGCGCCCGGCCACAAGCTGTCATTGCAGAAGCATTTCCACCGCGCAGAGCACTGGGTGGTGGTGAGCGGCGCCGCACAGGTCACCCGCGACGACGACGAGCTCATGGTACGGGAGAACGAGAGCATCTACCTGCCGCTCGGCTGCACGCACCGCCTGGCCAATCCCGGACGGATCCCGTTGACGCTGATCGAGGTACAGTCCGGCAGCTATCTCGGCGAGGACGACATCGTCCGGATCGAGGACACCTATGGCCGCGCCTAGCAACCAAGGACATTCATGCCCACAGCCCTAGTCACCGGCGTCACCGGCCAGGACGGCGCATATCTGAGCCAGCATCTGCTCGCCAAAGGCTATGAGGTTGTCGGCCTCATGCGCCGTTCCGCCTCGTCGGACGTGATCGGCGAGCGGCTGCGGTGGTTGGGCGTGCTGGACCACGTGCAGCTCGTGGACGGCAACCTCACCGACCTGTCAAGCCTGATCCGCATCCTGCAGACGCATAAGCCGGACGAGGTCTATAACCTGGCGGCCCAGAGCTTCGTCGCCGCGTCGTGGCAGCAGCCGCTGCTGACTGGGTCGGTGACGGCGCTGGGGGCTGGCAACGTACTGGAGGCGGTGCGCATCGTCCGGCCCGAGGCACGGTTCTACCAGGCGTCGTCGTCCGAGATGTTCGGCATGATCCAGGAGCCGATGCAGTCGGAGCGCACGCCGTTCTATCCGCGCAGCCCGTATGGCGTGGCCAAGCTGTATGCGCACTGGATGACGGTGAACTACCGCGAAAGCTTCGGACTGCACGCCAGCAGCGGCATCCTGTTCAACCACGAGAGCCCGTTGCGCGGCATCGAGTTCGTGACCCGCAAGGTGACGGACGGGGTGGCGCGCATCAAGCTGGGCCTGGCCGCCGAGCTGCCGCTCGGCAACCTCGACGCCAAGCGCGACTGGGGCCATGCGCGCGACTACGTGCGGGCGATGCATTTGATGCTGCAGCAGGACGAGGCGGACGACTATGTGATCGCGACCGGCGTCACGACCAGCATACGCGACCTGTGCCAAACGGCGTTTGCCCATGTCGGCCTGAACTACGAGGACCACGTCCGAATGGATCCGCGCTTCGTGCGGCCGGCCGAGGTGGACGTGCTGCTGGGCGACGCCGGCAAGGCCCGGCAGCGGTTGGGCTGGACGCCGGAGGTGCCGCTGAATGAGATGGTGGCGGAGATGGTCGACGCCGACCTCGCCCGGCATCGGGCACGCATGGCGCGATAGGCGATGCCACCCCGCCGCATCCTGGTCACCGGGGCCGGCGGGTTCGTCGGCGGGCATCTGTTGCCGATGTTGCGAGCCACCTTTCCCGACGCTGAGCTGCACACGGCGCCGTTCGACGTCACCGATACTACGGCTGTCGATGCAGCCATCGACGCCGCGCGGCCCGATGCTGTCGTCCATCTCGCAGCCGTCGCTGCCATCCCGGCGGCGCGGCTCAACCCCGGCCATGCCTGGCAGGTGAACTTGATGGGTACCCTGAATATCGCGCGGACGGTGCTGCACCAGGCGCCGGGCTGCACGCTGTTGTTCGCGTCCAGCGCTGACCTCTACGGCGCATCGTTTCGCGCGGGCACGCCGTTGGACGAGGGTGCCTTGCCTGCACCGCTCAATACCTATGCCGCGACCAAAGCGGCCGCCGACCTGGCGCTGGGCGCGATGGCGGCCGAGGGCTTGCGGGTGATCCGGGTGCGGCCATTCAACCATACCGGGCCGGGCCAGGCGCCTAGCTTTGTCGTTGCGGCGTTCGCCGAGCAGGTCGCGCGTATCGCCGCAGGGCTGCAGCCGCCGGCGATGCGGGTGGGGGCGCTCGATCCCATGCGGGATTTCTTGGATGTACGGGACGTTTGCGCCGCCTATGCGCTGTGCTTGGCCCATGCCGACGCGCTTGCGCCGGGCACGGTGATGAACTTGGCATCCGGCCAGCCGCGCCGGGTCGGAGATGTACTGACAGCGCTTATGGAAGCCGCCGGGGTGCAGGCGGAGGTCGTCACCGACGCCGGACGCCTGCGCCCGACCGATATCCCCGTTGCCGTGGGCAATGCGGCGCTGGCCCGGCGGTTGCTGGGCTGGAAGCCGTCTATCGCGTGGCAACAGACCATCGCCGACGTGCTCGCCGACTGGCGGGTACGGGTGCATCAGTCATGACTCCTTGAGGAGAACCCATGCCCGATTTGACCCTGACCCAAGCTCAAAGCATTGTCATAGCCGCCCTCGCCGAGGCCCGGCGTCTCACGTTGAAGCCGATGGTGGTCGTTGTGCTGGACTCGCGTGGCGCCTACAAGGCGCTGGCGGCCGAGGACGGCACCAGCCTGAAGCGGGCCGAGATCGCCCATGGCAAGGCGCATGGCGCGCTGGCTCTGGGCATGGGGTCGCGGGCCATCGCCAAGCGCGCCGTGGAGCAGGCCTACTTCGTCGCTGCGGTCAGCAACGTTGTTGGCGGCGCGCTGATCCCGGTGCCCGGCGGCGTGCTGGTCCGGGATGGCGCGGGCGAGCTGGTCGGCGCGGTCGGGCTGTCGGGCGACACGTCGGACAACGACGAGGCTGCCGCCATGGCCGGGATCACTGTCGCGGGGCTGGTGGGCGACCCCGGATAGCCGCGCATTGCGTAGCCTGGTTGCCAGCCAACCCTCCTGGCAACTTGTCGACCACCACCGTGCAAGGTGGGAGGTTGGTGACACGGCCGGACCGACCGCCAAATCAGGAGCGCGCGGGGGTATCGGCGCCATAGGCGCTAAAATAGGTCCCGGACGGGATATCGGATGTGAGGTTTGCGCCTTCGCGGCGCGTTGGCGAGGTGCCGGTGAACCATGGGGTGTGGGGCGATGAGGCTGGCCAGAGAGAGTGGG
>JAABVA010000223.1_pt1 | contig 74071 bp, 61 predicted proteins | sample 5560331 | NCBI WGS metagenome assembly JAABVA01 (sample SAMN12812661, study PRJNA571458) | rock metagenome | isolation source: Antarctica rocks | place: Antarctica: Victoria Land, Mt New Zealand sud | collected 2016-01-07
CTAAATTGCTGGCTCTCAACGCCACGATTGAGGCTGCGCGCGCAGGTGAGGCGGGCCGGGGCTTTGCCGTGGTGGCGAGTGAGGTAAAGGAGCTGGCGCACCAGACAACGAAGGCGGCCGAAACCATCTCCGGCCAGGTCACGGGCATTGAGCAGGCCACAGCAGGCATGGTGCAAGCCATCGGCACCATAGGAGAGACAACTGCAGAGGTGGATTTGATTGCTTCAAACGTCGCCACCGCAATCCAGCAGCAAAGGAGTGCAACGGCGGAGATTACCCGCAATGCCCAGTATGCGGCGTGTGGCACACGCGATATCTCCGCCAGCGTGTCGAAGGTAGGCGAAAGCTCCAGCCTGACAGGACAGGCCGCCGAGCAGGTGCTAGGGGCGTCGCGGGTGCTTGGCGTGCAGGCTGAGGCGCTGCGGGTCAGGGCGTCGGAATTTTTGGTCCAGATCAGGGCGGCAGCGTAAAGAGGCTGGACGTTGAGCGGCATCGCCGGTTTATCCCACCGTCACCTCGACGTTCACGTCCATGTCGGCGAAGTCGCCTCGCTGGCCAAAATACGATCCCGAAATCGGCACCGCCTGCTCCGGCGTGCGGGCAACGCAGACACGGATGAGGTTACGGCCGGCCACGAAGCCGTTGGTCGGGTCGTACTCCACCCAACCGGCGCCCGGCAGGTACACCTGGCACCAGGCGTGGGTGGCGCCGCCGCCCACCACGGGCGTCCCGCTGTCGACCAGTCGCTCGTCATACAGGTAACCACTGACAAACCGGGCAGCCAAGCCAAGGGAGCGAACCGCTTCGACCATGAACAGCGCCAAATCCCGGCACGCGCCGGAGCGGCTGGCGAGCGTTTCCAACGGCGTGTTGGTGCCCTCGGCCTGGCGGGACACGTAGGCGAATTCCGCCTTGATCGCGCTCGTCATGTCGCTGAGCAGTTCGGTGGTGTTGGTGGGTCCGCCGCCAACCAGGAAACGGCGGCTCCAGCTGTCGATCAGCCGCTCCGGGTCGCGGTAGTGGCGTTCGATCGAACGCGCGAGATCCGGCACCTCATCCGACGTGTAGCTGAAGGGGAATACCTCGGCCACCGGGTCGAGCGGCAACGCGGTGCTGGTCGGATAGTGGCGGAGGTCGAGCGTCGAGATGATGCGCAGATGCCTGGTGGCGAGAGTCGGCGCGAATTCGAGGTAGCAGACGGAGTTGCCGAACACGTCATGCGCCCACCTTGTACGCTGTGCTGGCGGATCAACCGACATCGTGGTCTGCAACAGCCGGAGATCATGGCTGTCCCGAGGCCGGATCATCAGCCGATGCGCCCCGGGACGCACCGGATTCACATAATGGTACTCGGTGGAATGAACGACCTGGACGTGGGGCAAATCAAGTCAGATCACGTGAAACAAATAAAGCAGAATGATGATCGGGATGGGAATCCCGACAAGCCAGAGCAGGATGCCGCGCATGGGTCCGTATCCTCAACGTTGCAGGTATCGTCCCAATGCGCGACCGGAACCGCGGATTGGAATTATGCCGCGTGCGACGGCCGAAAATGTTGCAGCAAAGCCTCCCCACGCTTGCGGATGCGACCGATCCGTCCGACTCCGGCCAGCCGCCGGTCGAGGAACTGCAGGCTTGCCTGGTCGCCCTCGCTGTCGTCCCGCAGCCAGAATAGCAGGGTGGAGGCATACACGCCGGCTAGAATCGCACGCTTGGTGTACCAGCTGAAATCAGCCGACCGGTCGCCGGCCGCATGCCAGATCGCATCGACCGTCCGGGCCGTGCAGCGTGCCGCGAGACCGGTGTTGTCCGGGAGGAACAGGATGCCGAGCGCGCGCCTGATGGCTTCCTTCTCCAGGCGGTTCTGGGCAAGCCGCAACGCGATCACAGCGCGGACCCGGGCCGGAAGCCGCTGGGCTTGTAGGTTCAACGCTGCAGCGCCGTCCTCCATACGCCGGTCAGCAAGGTCGCAATAGGCCTCGATCATGTCGGCAGCGCCGCCAAGAAACAGCAGGTCGGCATCCGGCCCTGCCGCCTCACGCAGGGCAGGGATCGTCCAGCCGGCGAATGGAACCGTCTGCAGTAGGGCGTCGATGGCCGCGTCCCGCTCGGGGCTGCGTTCGGGGGGCGACATCATGGAGTGACCAATCTTGCAAGTTCCTCGCTGAAGCCAAACAGCCGAAAATCCGTCATGCGCATCGGATACAGGATGCCGTCGAGGTGGTCGTATTCGTGCTGCACGACGCCGGCATGGAAGCCGCCCACCTCCCCGCCCACTGGACGACCATCGCAATCGACGCCGGAGTAGCGCACCCTGGCGTAGCGCGGCACGGCGGCGCGCATCCCGGGGATCGACAAGCAGCCTTCCCATCGCAGCACCCGCTCCTCCCCGGCTGGCTCGAGGGTCGGGTTGATGACGACGGTGTTGCCGACCGGCTCGTTGTCGGGATCGCGGGACGCCTGGACCCGGAACACGAATAGGCGAAGCGGCACGTGCACCTGGGGCGCCGCCAGCCCTGCGCCGGGCGCGTCCTCCATCGTTTCCATCATGTCGGCGACCAAGCGGCGGATTTCCGGCGCGCCGGGATCGGGCACCGGCTCGGCACGCTGGATCAGGACGGGGTGCCCCATGCGGGCAATCTTGAGGATGGCCATGGTGTTCCTGAGGTGGTGACGCGAAAGTCTTTGGCGAGGCTGGCCACTGGTGCTATAGCACCCGCTTCCGCGGCGGGAGCCGGTAGGAAACCTATTTGTGCGCCCCGGATTGTTCGGGGCTGCGGATTGCGACAGGAGTAGGCGGCCAAGTGCAGGTTCTCGTACGGGACAACAATGTCGATCAAGCGCTCAAGGCGCTCAAGAAGAAGATGCAGCGCGAAGGCATCTTCCGTGAAATGAAGCTGCGTCGCCATTACGAAAAGCCGTCCGAGCGCCGTGCCCGTGAAGCCGCCGAAGCCGTTCGGCGCGCCCGCAAGATGGAGCGTAAGCGGATCGAGCGCGAAGGCTTCTAAGGAGCCGTCGCCTCCTTCGCGAGGCGGTCGAACGCGGCGAGCCGGGTCAGCAGCGCGGGCATTTCGCCCAGCGGGATCATGTTGGGGCCATCGCTTGGCGCGTGGTCCGGGTCCGGATGGCATTCGATGAACACCGCCGCGACGCTGACCGCCAGCGCAGCACGGGCAAGCACAGGAGCGAACTCACGCTGGCCGCCGCTGCTGGCGCCCTGGCCGCCGGGCTGCTGGACGGAATGGGTGGCGTCGAACACCACGGGATAGCCGGTCCGCGCCATGATCGGCAGGGACCGGAAATCGCTGACCAGCGTGTTGTAGCCGAAACTTGCGCCGCGCTCGGTCAGCAGAATGCGTTCGTTGCCAGTCGCGGCGATCTTGGCGGCGACGTTCACCATGTCCCAGGGCGCCAGGAACTGCCCTTTCTTGACGTTCACGGCGCGGCCGGTTTCGCCGGCGGCGACCAGCAGGTCGGTTTGACGGCATAGGAACGCGGGGATTTGCAGCACGTCGACCGCCTCTGCGACAGCCGCGCACTGGGTCGCATCATGCACGTCGGTCAGCACGGGAACGCCAAATCGCTCGCGCACGGCGGCAAGGATATCCAAGCCCTTGGCCAACCCGACGCCACGGGCGGCGCTGGCGCTGGTGCGGTTCGCCTTGTCGAAGCTGCTTTTATAGATCAGCCCGATCCCGCGTGCGCGGCACATCTCGGTCAACGCGCTCGCGACTTCGAAGGCGTGCGCCTCGCTTTCGATCTGGCAGGGACCGGCGATCAGCACGAACGGCAGGTGCGAGCCGACCGTCACGTCGCCGATGCGCACCTCAGACAAGGCGGGATTGCTTCACGGCCGCGGCGACGAAGCCGCTGAACAGCGGGTGCGGGTCGAGCGGCTTGGATTTCAGCTCCGGATGATACTGCACGCCGACGAACCAGGGATGTCCGGGCAACTCGATGATCTCCGGAAGAATGCCATCCGGCGACATGCCGGAAAAGCGCAGGCCCGCTGCCTCCAGCCTGTCGCGGTAGTGGACGTTGACCTCGAAGCGGTGGCGGTGCCGCTCGGCGATCTCAGAAGCCTCGCCGTAGATGCGGCTGACGAGACTGCCAGGCGCGAGTGCCGCCGGGTAGGCGCCAAGCCGCATGGTTCCACCGAGATCGCCGCCCGACGCCCGGCGCTCCACCTCGTTGCCGCGCGCCCATTCGGTCAGCAGGCCGACCACGGGGGTTCCGCACGCGCCGAACTCGGTCGACGACGCGTCCGGCAGGCCGGCGAGGTGCCGCGCCGTCTCGATGACGGCCATTTGCATGCCGAAGCAGATGCCCAGGAACGGCACTCGGCGCTCGCGGGCGAATCGCACGGCGGCGATCTTGCCCTCGGTGCCGCGCTCGCCGAAGCCGCCCGGCACCAGGATGCCGTGCACGCCTTCCAGTTGCGCAACCGCGTCCGTCTGCTCGAACACCTGGCTGTCGACCCAGTCCAGCTGCACGCGGACGCGGTTGGCGACGCCGCCATGGGCCAGCGCCTCGTTCAGCGATTTGTAGCTGTCGAGCAGGTTGGTGTACTTGCCCACCACCGCGATCCGCACCTCGCCCTCCGGCGCCCGCACGATGTCGACCACGCGCTGCCAGCGCGCCAGGTCGGGCGAGCCCTCGTGCGGCAGGCCGAAATGGCGCAGCACCTCGCGGTCCATGCCCTCGCGGTGGTAGCTGATCGGCACGGCGTAGATCGTGTCCACGTCCAGCGCCGCGATCACCGCCTCGACCCGCACGTTGCAGAAATTGGCGATCTTGCGCCGCTCGTTGTCGGGGATGGCCCGGTCGCAGCGGCACAGCAGCATCTGCGGCTGGATGCCGACGTTTTGCAGCTCCTTCACCGAGTGCTGCGTCGGCTTGGTCTTCAGCTCGCCCGCCGAAGGGATGTAGGGCACCAGGGTCAGGTGCACGAACATGGTCTGCACGAAGCCAAGCTCGTTGCCGAGCTGCCGGATCGCTTCCAGGAACGGCAGGCTTTCGATGTCGCCGACGGTGCCGCCGATCTCGATCAGGGCGAAGTCGACCTCGCGCCCATCCTCGTCGGACAGGTCGCGGAGGATCACCTCCTTGATGGCGTCGGTGATGTGCGGGATCACCTGGACCGTGGCGCCGAGATAGTCGCCGCGGCGCTCCTTGGCGATCACCTCCGAGTAGATGCGTCCGGTGGTGGCGTTGTCGGACTTGCTGGCGTGGACGCCGGTGAAGCGCTCGTAATGGCCGAGGTCGAGGTCAGTTTCCGCCCCGTCATCGGTGACGAACACCTCGCCGTGCTGGTACGGGCTCATGGTCCCGGGATCGACGTTCAGATAGGGATCGAGCTTGCGGAGCCGCACGGAGTAGCCGCGGGCCTGGAGCAACGTGCCGAGCGCCGCCGAGGCGATGCCCTTGCCGAGGGAGGAAACCACGCCGCCGGTGATAAAGACGAACCGCGTCATGGACGGTCCTCATACACCCGGCGGCCGGGCTGCGTGAACCCGGCGATCGCGCGGATCAGTTGGTCGGAACCGACGGGACGCGGGGAGCGGCCGGCACAGCCGGAGTCGCCGGCGCTGCGGCGGGCGCGTCCAGGATCGACCGGCTCGTGCCGATGGTGGTGCCACGGTTCAGCAGCGCCAGGCCAAGCGACAGCATCATGAACGCCGTCGCCAGGATGGCCGTCGTGCGCGTGAGCAGGTTCGCCGTGCCGCGCCCGCTCATGAAGCCGCCCATGCCCTGCGACGTGCCGATGCCCAATCCGCCGCCTTCGCTGCGCTGGATCAGCACGACGCCGATCAGCGCCAGCGTAATGAACAGGTGAAGGATGAGCAGAACGGTGATCATCGGCGGCTTCTAGCCCCGCTGCGCCGCGCGGGCAATCATCAGGAATTCGTCGGCCACGAGACTCGCGCCGCCCACCAACGCCCCACCGACATGAGGCAGGCGCAGCAGCCCGGCGGCGTTGGACGGCTTCACCGACCCACCATACAGTATGCGCAGCTCCGGCCCCTGGCGCGGGAACTCGCGCACCAGCTCCTCGCGGATGAAGGCGTGCATCGCTGCCACGTCGGCCTCGGTGGCGCTACGCCCCGTCCCGATCGCCCATATCGGCTCGTAGGCGACCACGCCGGAAAACCCGTCCGGAAGGCTGCCCGCGAGTTGCCGGCCGACGACCTCCATTTGCTGCCCGGCGCTGCGTTGCTCGTCCGTCTCGCCCACGCACACGATCGGCGCCAGCCCGGCGGCGACGGCGGCGAGCACCTTCGCGCGCACGGCCGCGTCGGTTTCGTGGTGCTCCGCCCGCCGTTCGGAGTGACCAAGGATCACCCATGTGGCCCCGGCGTCGGCGAGCATGGCGGCCGCGATGTCGCCGGTATGCGCGCCGCAGCCCTCCGCATGGCAGTCCTGCCCGCCGACGGCGACGTCCGTTCCGGCGAGCGCGCGGGCCACCGCCGCCAACTGGGTCGCCGGCGGACATATCAAAAGATCACATGCAAGCCCGGTCACCCCATCGCGGATGGCGGCTGCCAACGCGGCAGCCTCAGCCGTGGTGGCGTTCATCTTCCAATTGCCGGCGATCAGTTGACGCATGTCGTTCTCCTGCGCCGGTCCTAACGAGCCGCATTGAACGCGGCAATACGTCGGCGTCCCACGCTGGCGCAGTCACGCCGATCTTTCTATGGTGCGCCACTTTTTGCCAGGACCGACTGCATGATCGCGCTGTTTCGCCGCTTCCTGAACACCTGGGTCGCCCGCGTGTTCTTCTTGTTGCTGGTCGGCTCGTTTGGCCTCTGGGGCATCGCGGACGTGGTGCGCAACCTGGGCCAGGACGGCACGGCGGTGGCGACGGTCGGCAGCCACAAGATCGAGGTTGCGGAGCTGCAGGAATCCTACCGCCGGCTGCTGCGCCAGGTGCAGCGCCAGTCCGGCAGCACGGCCGAACCCGCTCCCGAAGTCCGTCGTGCCGTCGCGGGCGAGGCGCTGCAGCGGCTGGTGATCCAGGCCGCCTTCGCCGGAGAGGTCGCCCGCATGGGCCTGCGCGTGCCGGATGACGCGCTGCGCCAGACCACGTTCGACGAGAAGGCGTTCCAGGGCACCAACGACCAGTTCGACCGCGCAACGTTCGAGGGCGCGCTGCGGAACGCCGGGCTGACGGAGGCGCGCTACCTCGAGCTGATGCGGACCGATCTCGGCCAGCGCCAACTGGTCGAGTCGGCTCGCGCCGGCGCGATCTCCCCCGATGTCATGAACAGGCTCGTGTTCGCGTTCCAGGACGAGAAGCGCGTGGCCGAGCTGGTGAAGCTGCCGTTTGCCGATGCCGCGCCGCCGCCGGAGCCGACCGACGCGCAGCTGCAGCGGCAGTACGACGACAACCTCGATACCTACTCCGCGCCCGAATACCGCCGGGTCAAGGCGGTGATCCTGTCGCCGGAGACCCTGGCGCACGAGGTGCAAGTCAGCGATGACGACCTCCGCGCGGCGTACGAGCAGCGCAAGGCCAGTTTCGGCGATGCCGAGAAGCGGTCGGTCCAGGTCATCGCCACGCAGGACGAGGCGCAGGCGCGGACGCTGGCCACAAGGTGGATCGCCGGCGCCGACTGGCCCGCGATGGAGCAGGCAGCCAAGGATGCGGGTGCGTCGTCCGTGCAACTCGACGACAGCACGCAGGTGCAGTTTCCCGCGCCGGATCTGGCGGAGGCGGTGTTCGCGGCCCCGTCCGAAATCGTCACTGGGCCGGTGAAAACCGATTTCGGCTTCCAGGTGTTCGAAGTCACGAAGGTTACGCCGGCCACCATCCGCCCGTTCGAGGCGGTCCGGGGCGAATTGCTCGCCGCCCTCCAGAAGGAGCGCGCGACCGACCTGGTGTTCGATCGCGCCAACAAGGTGCAGGACGCCCTCGCCGCCGGCACCAGCCTGGACGAGCTGCCCGGCGACCTGGGGCTGACGGCGGTCGCTGGCACGCTGGACGCCCTTGGCAATACGCCGGAGGGTATGCCTGCGCCGCTGCCCGGTGGCCCGGCGCTTCGATCGGCTTTGGTCGCGCGCGCCTTCGCCATCGCCAAGAGCGACGCCACGGTGCTGACCGAAGGACCCGAGCAATCGTTCTTCGCCGTCGCCGTCGAGGACATCACGCCTGCCGCCATCCGCCCGTTCGACACGGTGCGCGACCGCGTGCGCGATGATTGGTCGCGCGATGCGCGCCGGCGCGAGCAGGAACAAGTCGCCGCCCATCTGCTGACCGCGGTCAACGGCGGCGGCGGCCTCGCCGATGCGGCAGCCCTGATCGGGGTGCGCGTGCAGCAAAGCCCGCCGATCGCGCGCAGCACGCCGACACCGGGCGTTCCCGCCGAGTTGACCCAGCCGCTGTTCGCGACCGAGAAGGGCCGCGCGACCATGGTCGAGAGCCCCGAGGGGTTCTGGGTCGCGGCCGTGTCCGACATCCAGCCGCCGGACCCGGCCGCCGATCCGGCCGCGGTCGGGCGGATTGCCGCCCAGCTTTCGCATGCCATCAGCGACGACGTGGAGATGACCTACGCCGCCGCCCTTCGCACCCAGGACAAGCCGACGGTGAACCGGCGTCTGCTCGACAGCGTGACCCAGTGAGGGCGGCATTCACCGCCGCCTACGAAGCCGGGCGCGGCGCGCTGGCTTGGACGACCGGGGTTGCGGACCTGGAAACGCCGGTCGCGGCCTACCTGAAGCTGGCGCACGGCACGCCTAACACTTTCTTGCTGGAAAGCGTCGAGGGCGGATCGGCCCGGGGCCGCTACTCGATCATCGGCATGGCGCCCGACCTGCTATGGCGCTGCCGCGACGGCCGGGCGGAGCTGAACCGGCACGCGCGCGCCGCCCCGCACGCGTTCGTGCCCGACGACCGACCCGCCTTGGACAGCCTGCGCGCGCTGGTGGCGGAGTCGCAGATGGAGTTGCCAGCGCATCTTCCGCCGATGTGCGGCGGCCTGGTTGGCTATCTCGGCTACGACATGGTGCGGCTGATGGAGCGGCTGCCTTCCACGGCGGCGCCGGGACTCGGGTTGCCCGACGCCATCCTGGGGCGGCCGACGCTGTTTGCGATCTTTGACAACGTGAAGGACGAGCTGACGCTCGCGGCCCCGGTTTATCCGACCGCCGACGTGACGGCCGCGCAGGCCTGGGACACCGCGCAGGCACTGATCGCCCAAGCGCAGGCAGCGCTGGATCGTCCCCTGCCCCACGCCGCCCCGCCCGTGGCGCTGCCGCCGCAGCCGGAGCCGGACTCCAACATGAGTCGCGAGCAGTTCATGGGCATGGTCGTCCGCATGAAGGAGTACATCGCTGCGGGCGACATCTTCCAGGCGGTGCCGAGCCAACGCTTTTCCGTCCCGTTCGCGCTGCCGCCGTTCGCGCTATACCGGGCGCTGCGGCGGATCAACCCGGCGCCGTTCCTGTTCTTCCTCGACTACGGCGGCTTCTGCATCGTCGGCAGCAGCCCCGAGGTGCTGGTGCGCTTGCGCGACGGCATCGTGACCATCCGGCCGCTCGCCGGCACCCGCCCGCGCGGCGCGACCTTGGCGGAGGACCAGGCGCTGGAGGCCAGCCTGCTCGCCGACCCGAAGGAGCGGGCCGAGCACCTGATGCTGCTCGATCTCGGCCGCAACGACGTGGGCCGGGTGGCGGAGATCGGCAGCGTGAAGGTGACCGAAAGCTTCGCCATCGAGCGGTTCAGCCACGTCATGCACATCTCGTCCAACGTGGAGGGGCGGCTGCGCCCCGGTCTTGACGCGCTGGACGCGCTGGTGGCGGGATTTCCGGCAGGGACACTGACGGGCGCGCCGAAAATCCGCGCGATGGAGATAATCGAGGAGCTGGAACCGAGCCGGCGGGGTATCTACGCCGGGTGCATCGGCTATTTCGCTGCGAACGACACGATGGACACCTGCATCGGGCTGCGCACGGCGGTCGTGAAGGAGGGCGTGATGTATGTCCAGGCCGGCGGCGGGGTCGTCGCCGACAGCACGCCCGAAGCCGAATTCGAGGAAACCCGGCAGAAGGCCCGCGCGCTGTTCCGCGCCGCCGAGGAAGCGGTCCGCTTTGCCGCCGGAAAGGCGGTATGACGATGCGGCAGCTCGATCACCGGGCCGCCAGCTAAGGCGCTGCCGGGCATCCGAACTACGTCAACTACGATTTCAGCGCCTTTCAAGGAAATTCAGGAAATGGCAGCCAGGGTAGGCTTATGCCCCTGAACCCAGGTGGAGCCTCAATCCCTCTTCTTGGCGGTTCCAGCATGACCGGCGCTTCGGCCGGCAATAGTCTACTCGCCGGCGTCGGCGGCGGTAGCATTTAGGCAAAAAGGGGGCAGTCAGGGTTTCGTTTGGGCAATCCCCCGATGACGGGATGCCAGCGTTTTGATTCTGGCTGCCAACCTCCTTTCAGCCTGCGCGACTGAAGGGAACTGACGACAGGTGAATTTCTGCCAATCGACGGCGTGACATCCATCGACCGCACCGAGGCTGACATCTTCGCTCATTGACGGTTTGCACAAAGGCCTAACCCGGCGCGCCCGCGATGTTGACCGACCGTTCGCCGCCGCGCAGAAAGCGGTTATGCGCACGCCTAAAATCCTGCTGATCGACAACTACGACAGTTTCACCTTCAATCTCCTCCACTTTCTCGGCGAGGTCGGCGCGACGTGCAACGTCTGGCGCAACGACGCATTGACGGTCGGGCAGGCCATGGCGATGGCGCCGGACGCAATCGTGCTCTCGCCGGGCCCGTGCACGCCCGACGAGGCGGGCATCTGCCTGGACCTGATCGCAGCCGCGGCCGGTCGTATCCCGGTGCTCGGCGTATGCCTTGGGCATCAGGCCATCGGCCAGGCGTTCGGCGGCGTCGTGCAGCGTGCGCCCGTGCCGATGCACGGCAAGGTCAGCCGTATCGAACACACCGGCGCCGACATCTTTGCCGGCCTGCCCACGCCGTTTGAGGCGACGCGCTACCACAGCCTGATCGTCGAACGCGCAGGTCTCCCCGAGACGCTGGAGGTGACTGCCTGGACCACGGACGGGCTGATCATGGGATTGCGCCATCGCACGTTGCCCGTGTTCGGCGTGCAGTTCCATCCGGAAAGCATTGCTTCCCAACACGGCCACGACATCCTGGCGAACTTCGTGGCATTTTCCCGCGGCGCAAACGCGCCGGCGCACGCCGCGTGACCCGCCTTTGTCGGCCAACCTGAAGCCGGTCATCGCCCGGCTGGCCCGAGGCGAGACGTTGTCGGCCGACGAAGCGGAGAGCGCGTTCGGCGTCATCATGTCCGGCGAGGCGACCCCTGCGCAGATCGCCGGCCTGTTGATGATGATGCGGCTGCGCGGCGAGACGGTTGCAGAGCTAACCGGCGCCGTACGGGCGATGCGGGCGCGCATGATCCCGGTCGAGGCTCCCGATGGCGCCATCGACGTCTGCGGGACCGGCGGCGACAACGCGGGAACATTGAACGTTTCCACCGCGGTCACTTTCGTCCTGGCGGGGCTTGGAGTGCGGGTCGCCAAGCATGGCAACCGCGCGCTGTCGTCCCGCACGGGGGGCGCCGATGTGCTGGCCGCACTCGGCGTGGACGTGGACGTCGGCCTGGACCGGCTGCCCGGCATCCTGCGAGAGGCCGGCTGCGTGTTCCTGTTCGCGCCCCGGCACCATGCGGCGCTGCGTCACGCCGCCGGGCCGCGGGTGGAACTCGGCACCCGCACGATCTTCAACCTGGTCGGCCCGCTCGCAAACCCGGCCCGCGTGCGCCGCCAGCTGACCGGTGTGTTCGACCCGGCCTGGGCACGTCCGATGGCCGAGACGCTGGGCCTGCTCGGGACGGAGCGCGCCTGGGTGGTGCACGGCGCCGGACTGGACGAGCTGACGGTGGCCGGAGCCAGCCACGTGGTCGAGGTGCGGCAAGGGACGATCCGCACGTTCGAAGTCGTGCCGGAGGACGCCGGGTTGCCGCGCGCGCCGGTCGAGGCGATCCGCGGCGGCGATGCGGCTGAGAACGCAGCGGCGCTCCAAGCGTTGTTGCAGGGGGCGACCGGCGCCTATCGTGACACGGTGGTGCTGAACGCCGCCGCCGCATTGATGATCGCGGACCGGGCATGTAGTCTGCCCGAGGCGGCGGTGATGGCTGCGAAGGGCTTGGATGACGGCTTGGCGCTTGCCGCATTGGCGCGACTGAGACATGCCACTTCAGGGACGGAGCCATGATGGACATTGCCTTTCCCGATGCCCTGTCACGCATCTGTGCCGACACGCTGCACAGATTGCAAAGCCGTCGCGCGGCGACGCCGATCGGGATGTTGCGCAACCGGATTGCCATGCGGCACGAACGGCCACGCGGTTTCGGCCAGGCCTTGAAGGACAAGGTCGCGTCGGGCCGGCGCGGATTGATCGCGGAAATCAAGAAAGCCTCGCCATCCGGCGGCCTGATCCGCGCGTCCTTTGACCCGGCGTCCCTCGCCCGCGCCTATGCCGACGCCGGCGTCACCTGCCTGTCCGTGCTGACCGACGGGCCGCACTTCCAGGGATCGGCCGCCGACCTGCAAGCCGCCCGCGCCGCCGTGACCCTGCCGGTGTTGCGGAAGGATTTCATGCTCGATCCGTGGCAAATCTACGAAAGCCGCGCGATGGGGGCGGACTGCATCCTGCTCATCATGGCCGCGCTGTCCAACGCACAGGCGATCGAGTTGGAAGACGCCGCCCGCTCGCTCGACCTCGATGTGCTCGTCGAAGTGCATAACCGGGCCGAGCTGGACCGCGCGCTTGGGCTGCAGACACCGCTGATCGGGATCAACAACCGCGATCTCAAGACGCTGCACACCGATATCCAGACGACGGTCGATCTCGCGGAGTTCGTGACCCCCGACCGCATCCTAATCACCGAGAGTGGCATCCGCACCCGCGAGGACGTGCACCGGGTCGGCGAAGTCGGCGCGCAGTGCCTGTTGGTCGGCGAGAGCCTGCTTCGGCAGGAGGACGTCGGCGCTGCGGTGCATGCGTTGCTCGGGACATGCGCATGAGCAGCCTGACGCATTTCGACGCGCGCGGGCAGGCCGTGATGGTCGATGTGTCGGCGAAGCCGGTCACGCAGCGGACCGCGACCGCGCGGGTGCGGGTGGTGATGGCGGCCGCCACGGTCGCGACCGTGGCGGCCGGGACCGCCAAGAAAGGCGACGTGCTGGGCACCGCGCGACTTGCTGGGATCATGGCGTCCAAGCGCACCGCCGAGCTGATCCCGCTGTGCCATCCGCTGCCGATCGACGCGGTGACGGTGGAGTTGGAGCCGATTGATGACGGAGTCGAGATCACGGCCACCGTCCGGACGACCGGCAGGACCGGCGTCGAGATGGAGGCTTTGACGGCGGCCAGCGTCGCCGCCCTGACGGTGTACGACATGTGCAAGGCGGTCGATCGCGGGATGCGGATCGACGGGCTTCGCGTGGTGCACAAGGGAGGCGGCAGTTCGGGCGAGTTCGCGCAGGCATGATGCTGAGCGTTGCCGAAGCACGTGCCCGCATCCTCGCCCCGTTGCGTGCCACCGCGCCTGAACTGGTGTCCTTGGCCGAGGCTTGGGGCCGCGTCACGGCACGACCAATCCACGCGCGCCTGACCCAGCCCCCGGCAGACATTTCGGCGATGGACGGATACGCCGTAAGGACTCCGGATGCAGGAGCCGGCGCCTCCCTTCGCGTGATCGGCAGCGCGCCAGCAGGTCGGCCATTCGCCGGCGCCGTCGCTCAGGGGGAGGCGGTCCGGCTGTTCACCGGCAGCGTGGTCCCACCCGGCGCCGACACCGTGGTGTTGCAGGAGGACGTCGACCGCAGCGGCGACACCGTTGTCATGACCGAAGCGGCACAGGCCGGGCGTCATATTCGCCGGACCGGCCAGGATTTCGAAGCAGGCGACTCGGTGTTGCCGGCGCGGCGGCGGCTTAATGCCCGCGACATCGGTTTGGCCGCGGCCGCCAACCATCCCTGGCTGGCAGTGCATCGGCGCCCGCGGATTGCGATCTTGGCGACTGGCGACGAGATATCAATGCCGGGCGAACCGATCGGCTCGGGCGGCATCGTCAGTTCCAACGCGCATGCCCTCGCGGCGATGGTGCGGGCAGCGGGAGGCACGCCGGTGGTGATGCCGATCGCGCGCGACGAGCGATCGGCGATTGCGGCCATGGCCGACGCGCTCGGCGGGATCGATTTGCTGGTCACGACGGGGGGCGCCAGCGTCGGCGACCACGACCTCGTGCAGTCGGGCCTCTCCGAGCGAGGCTTCGAGCTGGATTTCTGGCGGATCGCGATGCGTCCGGGCAAGCCGCTGCTGTATGGCCGCCTCGGCTCCGTCCCGGTGCTCGGGCTGCCCGGCAACCCCGTTTCGGCAATTATTTGCGCCGTGTTGTTCATGTTGCCGGCAGTCGAAACCTTGTCGGGGCTGGACGCGGTGGCGCCGCCGACCGAGCGGGCGGCCCTGGCTGAGGCGTTGGGCGCCAACGACCACCGTGCCGACCATCTGCGCGCGACCCTGGAGGTCGATGCTGCGGGAGCGCTCGTCGTTCGCCCATTTGCCCGCCAGGATTCCGGGCTGCTTGGCCTCCTTGCCCGCGCCGACGCGTTGATCTTGCGCACGCCGCACGCCCCGGCTCTGCCTATGGGCGCGCCGGTCGATGTCGTCAGGCTACGCACGCTTGGCGTATGATGATCACTTGACCGGCGCGACGGAACCAATATAGAACATTATCGGTTGCCCGTTTGTTCCTTGAAGGGACTAATTGATATGACGGGCGCAACGGGAAGGCTCAGACGATGTTGACTCGCAAGCAGCACGAACTGCTCACCTTCGTCGATCGTCACCTGCGGGAAACCGGGTTTTCACCCAGTTTCGAGGAAATGAAGGAGGCGCTCCAGCTCCGGTCCAAGTCGGGCATCCACCGGCTGATCTCGGCCTTGGAGGAGCGTGGGTTTTTGCGTCGCCATCATCACCGGGCCCGGGCGCTGGAGGTGGTGCGGTTGCCGGAGAACATGAGGGCGCAACCGATCTCGCGCGAGCCGAACGCGTCCTCGGCCAATTTTGCGCCGAACGTGATCCAGGGCAACTTCGCCGGCAGGCTTGCAGGCGTGCGGGCAGCCGCCAACGCCGGTGTGGTGGAGCTGCCGATGTACGGCCGGATCGCGGCAGGGCAGCCGATCGAGGCATTGCGCGACCACAGCTCGCACGTCGAAGTGCCGCTGGCGATGCTCGGCGCCGGGGAGCATTACGCATTGGAGGTCGCCGGCGACTCGATGATCGACGCCGGGATTTTCGATGCCGACACCGTGGTCATTCGCCGGGGCGAAACGGCGGATAGCGGACAGATCGTCGTGGCGCTGATCGATGAGGTCGAAGTGACGCTGAAGCGGCTGCGTCGGCGTGGAAACTCCATCGCGCTGGAGCCGGCGAACGCGCGGCATGAGACGCGCATTTTTCCAGCTGACCGCGTGAAGGTCCAGGGCCGGCTGGTGGGTTTGCTGCGGCGCTACTGACCGTCAAGTGTCTCGCTTTCCGCCATCGGCAACGCGGGCGATGTGCGGCGGGGCGACGGCAAAGGGGGAACCCAGAGACGATCGCCGCGCGCGGTCCGGTCGGATAGGATGGTCAAGCCGTCCTGGGTGAACCACACCGCTTGTGCGCCGTCCCGCCAGACGGTGAAACGGTCGATGACCGATGTGCCGGGCGGGCAAACGCCGTGGACCGGTTCGGCCGACACCACGAGGGAAATCCCGGTGCAGTCCGCTTTTTTGCCGCTTCGGGCCAGCGAGATCGCGGCGGCCTTGCCCTGAAGGACGCAGCCATCGAGGTTGCAACGCGCCAGGCCGGGCATGCCTGATTCCGGGAACGGAGCCGAGACTGCAACGCCCCAATATTGCAATTCGGCATCGCGCGAGAATGGCGACAGGCCTGGCCGGGTCTGCATGAGCACGCCGTCCGGACCGCGCAGGGCGATCAGTCGAGCGTCCGGGGACACAAGCAGATCGGCGGGATGGCTGATCAGCCCGGCCATCAACCCCGCCACGATCGGCGCCAGCCCCGCCAAGCGGACCGGCGTGCGCCAGAGCTCCAGCCAGGCGATGCCGAGTGCGGTGCATGCCAATCCCCATGCGGGAAAATGCGGCACGCCGATCGCTGCCGCCGGGAGCGCCGCGACATGGCGCACGATCCAGAGAATGACGTCGATGCCCCATCCCATGGGCGTCAACGCAACCCGCTCCAGCCCGAACGGCATCAAGCCCAACGCCGCCAACCCGGCGGGCATGACCCACATCGCCGTCAGCGGCACGGCAATGAGGTTGGCCAAGATGAAGTAGAGTTGGAAGTGCCCAAAATGATAGGCGGCGAACGGCGCTGACGCCGTGCCGGCTAGAAGGCTCGTCAAAGCTAAGGCGACCACATGATGCGCCGACCCCCGCAAGGCTCCGCCGGCGCCGTGTAGCCGGGCGAGAAGCGGCTGCATGACCTCGTAGCCCGCAATCAGCGCGAGCACGGCGGAGAAGCTCATCTGGAAACTGACGCTCACCACTTCCCATGGCGTCGCGAGCATCAGCCCGACCGCGGCAAGGGCCAGTCCCCGCAACGACAGGGCGCGGCGGCCCAGGATGATGCCGAGGGTGACCAACGCGGCCATCGCGAAGCTGCGCAGGATCGGCACGTGCATGCCGGTCAGCACGAGGTAGCCTGCCCCCGCCGCCAGCGCGGCCGTCGCCGCGAGTTGCTTGCACGGCCAATGCAGCGACGCCCGCTCCGAGAGCGCAAGGCCGAAACGGGTCGTCCCCATGGCCAGTCCCATGACGATGCCGATGTGCAGCCCGGCCACGGCGAGCAGGTGGGCCAACCCCGAATCGCGGAACGCTGTCCGGTCGGCTGGCGGGATCGCAGCGCCCGTGCCGGTCAGCAACGTGGCGGCGATCGCGCCGTCGGCGCCGGGGAGCGCTGTCATGATCCGCTTGGAAATCATATCCCTTAGCGCCTGAACGCTCCGAGCCAGGCCGCTCGGCGTGGCTTGGGCGACTCGCTCCGCCGCGCCGATCGCAAATCCGGACCCGGCCGATCCCGCGAAGAAGGCATCCCGCTGCAGGTCCCACCCACCCGGATAAGCCGGCGGCGGCGGCGGCCGGAGCAGGGCACGCACTCGCAGCGTGTCGCCGGCGGCAATAGCGACCGCATCGGTGTCGCGAAGCCGGATGCGGATGCTGCGGTCGAGCGCCGGGCTGTCGGCGCCGAGACGCGGTTCCGCGAGGGTGACGCGGCGTCCTTCCGGAAGCCGCTCGACGCTGCGGACCACGCCCGTCACGAACCCGGCGCCGGACGGCACGGCTGCCGGCGGGAAGGCGTGCCACGTCGCAAACTGCGCCGAGGCGAACCCCAGCGCCACCGCAGCGGCCATGGCCACGACAGCGCGCGCGAGCGCATGATGCCAAGCGAGCCGCGCCACCGCGGCCGTTCCGGCCAGCGCCGCAAAACCAATCCACGCCGCCGGCTCGAACGAGAGACCGAAGAACCACACGACCCCCGCCGCCATCGCCACGGCCAACCAGGGCGCGAACCGGCCGCGCTCGGCCTACTGCCCAGCGGGACAGCGACGGCCCGGCCCAAGCCAGTCCGACGCCGCGCGCGATTGCGATTGCCTGTCCCAAGGCGCCCAAGGTAACGCTCGCGCCCTCCCCACGCCACATCGGCGCGTGCTATGCGCTTCGCAATGAACGTCCGCACCCGTTTCGCCCCCAGCCCGACCGGCCTGCTGCACATCGGCGGCGCCCGCACGGCCCTGTTCAACTACCTGTTCGCCCGGCACCACGGCGGCGCTTTCCTGCTGCGGATCGAGGACACCGACCGCGCCCGCAGCACCGACGCTGCCACGGAGGCGATCTTCGACGGCCTGCACTGGCTCGGCCTCGACCCGGACGAGCCGCCGGTGTTCCAGTCCACCCGCGCCGCCCGCCACGCGGAGGTCGCCCGCGCCATGCTCGACGCCGGGCACGCCTACCGCTGCTACTGCACGGCGGAGGAGCTGAAGGCGATGCGGGAGCAGGCCATCGCCGAGGGCCGCACGCCGCGCTACGACGGGCGCTGGCGGGACCGCGCCGCCGAGGCCCCGTCGTCGGACGCGCCGTTCTCGATCCGGCTGAAGGCGCCGCAGGAGGGCGAAACGGTCGTGGACGACCTCGTGCAGGGCCCGGTTCGCGTCGCCAACGCCGAGCTGGACGACATGGTCATCCTGCGCAGCGACGGCACGCCGACCTACCTGCACGCGGTGGTGGTGGACGACCACGACATGGCGCTGACCCACGTCATCCGCGGCGACGACCACATGACCAACACGTTCCGGCAAATCCAGGTCTATCGCGCGATGGGCTGGGACCTGCCGGCGTTCGCCCACATTCCGCTGATCCACGGCGCGGACGGCGCGAAGCTGTCCAAGCGGCACGGCGCCAGCAGCGTGACCGAGTTCCGCGACCAGGGCTTCCTTCCGGAGGCGCTGTGCAACTACTTGCTGCGGCTCGGCTGGGGCCACGGCGACGACGAGATTCTGGGCCGCGACGAGGCGGTCGGGCTGTTCGACCTCGACGGCGTCGGCCGGGCCCCGAGCCGGATGGACTACGCCAAGCTGACGTTCCTGAACGGCGTTTGGCTGCGGCAGGCCGACGACGACCGCCTGGCCGCCGACGTGCTGGAGCGCCTGGCCGCGCGCGGGCTGGACGCCGCGGCGGCGGCCCCGCGCATCCGCACGCTGATGCCGGGCCTGAAGGAGCGGGCGAAGACCTTGGTGGAACTCGCCGACAGCGCGGCGTTCCTCGCGACCAAGCTGCCGCTGCCGATGGAGCCGAAAGCCGCCGCCCTGCTCACCCCCGACAACCGCGCGATCCTGCGCGACGTGGCCGCCGACCTCGACGCCACCGACTTCGAGCCGCCATCGCTGAACGCGGCCCTGCGCGCCTACGCCGAGCGGTCCGGCCGCAAGCTCGGCCAGGTCGCCCAGCCGCTTCGCGCCGCCCTCACCGGCAGCGTCACCAGCCCCGGCATCGACGCCACCCTCGCCGCCCTCGGCCGCGAGGAATCGCTCGCGCGCCTGCATGCGGCGGCTGGCTGAGGCATGAACCTGCCCACCCGCCACCTGCTCGGCATCGAGGGCCTGCACCCGCCGCAGATCGCCCAATTGCTCGACCTCGCGGACAGCTACGTGCTGCTGACCCGGTCGGGCAAGACGCAGCGCGACCTGCTGCGGGGCCGCACCTTGATCAACCTGTTCTTCGAGGACAGCACCCGCACCCGCACCAGCTTCGAGCTGGCGGGCAAGCGGCTGGGCGCGGACGTGATCAACATGTCGGTCGCCAGCTCGTCGGTGAATAAGGGCGAGACGCTACTGGACACCGCCGCGACCCTGAACGCGATGCACTGCGACCTGCTGGTGGTGCGCCACGACCAGTCCGGCGCGCCGAGCCTGCTGGCGCAGAAGGTCGACGCCTCCGTCATCAACGCCGGCGACGGGCTGCACGAGCATCCGACCCAGGCGCTGCTGGACGCGCTCACGATCCGCCGCCGCCGCGGCCGGCTGGAGGGGCTGACGGTCGCAATATGCGGCGACGTGCTGCACTCCCGCGTGGCGCGTTCCAACATCCATCTGCTCACCACCATGGGCAGCACGGTGCGCGTGATCGGGCCGCCGACCTTGATCCCCGCCGAGGCCGGGCGGCTCGGCGTCGAGGTGTTCCACGACATGAACGTGGGTCTCGAAGGCGTTGACATCGTGATGATGCTGCGGCTGCAAAAGGAGCGCATGACGCGCGGCCTGGTGCCCAGCGCGCGCGAGTATTTCCGCTTTTTCGGCCTCGACGCCGCCCGCCTGTCCCACGCCAAGCCGGACGCGCTGGTGATGCATCCCGGCCCGATGAACCGCGGCGTCGAGATCGACAGCGCCGTCGCCGACGACCCGGTGCGCAGCCTCATCCGCGAGCAGGTCGAGATGGGCGTCGCCGTGCGCATGGCCGTGCTCGACAGCCTCTCGCGCCGCAGCCGCCGCAATGGCTGACCTGCTCATCCAGGACGTCCGCCTGCTCGACCCGGCGAGCGGGTTGGACCTGCCCGGCGGGTTGCTGGTGCGCGACGGCGTGATCGCCGATCTCGGCGCCGGGCTCGGCCGACCCGACGGCGCGGACGTGCTGGACGGGGACGGCGCGGTGCTGTGCCCGGGGCTGGTCGACATGCGCGCGGCGCTCGGCGAACCCGGCTACGAGTACCGCGAAACCATCGCCTCCGCCGCCCAGGCCGCGGCCGCGGGCGGCATCACCACCCTCGCCGCCCTGCCCGACAGCCTCCCCGCCATCGACGACCCGGCGCTGGTGCGGCTGCTGCGCGCCCGCGGCGAGGAGACCGGCAGCCTCACCATCCTGCCGTACGGCGCCGTCACCCGCGGCTGCCGCGGCGAGGAACTGGCCGAGATGGGCCTGCTGCTCGAAGCCGGCGCAGTCGCGTTCACCGACGGCCGCCGCGCGGTCGGCAACGCCCGCATGATGCGGCTGGCGCTATCCTACGCCCGCGGCTTCGGCGCCCGCATCGTGCAGCACCCCGAGGACCCGGTGCTGGCCGACGGCGGCGCCGCGACCGAGGGCGAACTCGCGACTCGGCTCGGCCTGCCCGGCATCCCGGCGGCGGCGGAGGAGATCATCGTCGCCCGCGACATCAGCCTGGCGCGGCTGACCGGCGGCTCCGTGCATTTCGCGCACGTGTCCACCGCCCGCGCGCTGGCGCTGATCCGGGCGGCGAAGGAGGCGGGCCTGCACGTCACCTGCGACACCGCCCCGCCCTATTTCGACCTGAACGAGACGGCGATTGGCGATTTCCGCACCTACGCCAAGCTGTCGCCGCCGCTGCGCCCGGACTCCGACCGGATCGCCGTCGTCGCCGCCCTCAACGACGGCACGATCGACGCGGTCGCCTCCGACCACCAGCCGCGCGACGCCGACGACAAGCGCTTCCCGTTCGCGCAGGCATCCGCGGGCGGCGCCGGGCTCGCGACCCTGCTGGCGGTGACCTTGGCGCAGGTGCACGGCAATGGCTTGCCGCTGATCCAAGCGATTGAGCTGCTAACCGCGCGCCCGGCTCGGCTGCTCGGCGCCGCTGTGGGCACGCTTGCGAAGGGTGCTGTGGCCGATCTGTGCCTGTTCGACCCGGGGCGGGCGTGGAAGGTCGACGCCGGGCTGCTGCCGGGCAAGGCGCAGAACACGCCGTTCGACGGCCGGGCGCTGGAGGGACGCGTCATCGGCACCTGGAAAGCCGGACGCCGCGTGTTCGGGTGAACATCGTCGGCGCGGCGCTGCTTGGGTTCCTGCTTGGTTCCGTGCCGTTCGGCCTGCTGCTGACCCGCGCCGCCGGGCTGGGCGACATTCGCGCCATCGGCTCGGGCAATATCGGCGCGACCAACGTGCTGCGGACCGGACGGCGCGACCTCGCAGCGGCGACCTTGCTGCTCGATGGCGCGAAAGGGACGGCTGCGGTCCTGCTGGCCGGTCCGGTCGCCGGCCTGTTCGCCGTGCTCGGCCACTGCCTGTCGCCGTGGCTCAGGTTTCGCGGCGGCAAGGGGGTCGCGACCGGGCTGGGCGCGCTGCTCGGCATCGCCTGGCCGCTCGGGGCCGCCGCGTGCGCCGCGTGGCTGGCGGCGGTGGCTCTCAGCCGGACTTCCTCGGTCGGCGCGATTGCCGCGTTCGTCGCAGCGCCGTTGGTGGCGCTCCTGCTGCACCCCTATCCGATCGAGGTCCCGCTAATCGCCATCTGGGTCATCGCCCGGCACCACGCCAACATCGCCCGGCTCCGCGCCGGCGCCGAACCGCGGATCGGCAAGCCGTGACGCCGGCGGAGATGCTCGACCGCATCCGCCTCGCCCGCACCAACGGGGTCGGGCCGATCACCTATCGTGGCCTGCTGGCCCGCTACGCCACAGCCGCCGCAGCGATCGACGCTCTCCCCGGCCTGGCACGGCACGGCGGCACGGCGTCCCCGCCCAGCGTTCCCGCGGCGCAAACGATCGAGCGCGAGATGGAGGCGCTGGCCCGGCTCGGCGGCCGCATGCTCGTGCTGGACGGCCCGGGCTACCCGGAGCTGCTAGCGCTGCTGGACGATCCGCCGCCGGTCGTGTCCGTCCTCGGCGACCCGGCGGTGTTTTCCGACCGCGCGGTGGCCGTCGTCGGCGGGCGGAATGCGTCCGCCAACGGCCGGCGCATGGCCGAAATGCTCGCGGCCGACCTGGCGATTGCGGGATTGACCGTGGTGTCCGGGCTCGCGCGCGGGGTCGATACCGCGGCCCATACCGGCGCGCTGCATACCGGCAAGACGGTCGCGGCGATCGCGGGCGGTTTGGATATGCCCTATCCGCCGGAAAATGCCGCGCTGCAGGCCCGCATCGCCGCCCAAGGCGCCGTGATCGCGGAAGCCCCGCTCGGCACCGCCCCGCAAAGCCGCCACTTCCCGCGCCGCAACCGGGTCATCGCCGGGCTGTCGCTGGGCGTGGTCGTGGTAGAGGCGGCGCCGCGCTCCGGCAGCCTGATCACCGCGCGGCTGGCGCAGGAGGCCGGGCGGGACCTGTTCGCCGTGCCGGGCTCGCCGCTCGACCCGCGCTGCCGTGGTTCCAACGACCTGATCCGCCAAGGCGCCACCTTGACCGAGTCGGCCGCCGATGTCGTCGACAACCTGACCGACCACCCTGGGCGCGCTGGCCTGTCCCGCCTGCCACTGTTCAAGCGGGGCGGTTTCGACGCGTCCCAGCCACCGTGGGATGCGCCCAAAGATGCCGTGCCGGACATGGAGCGGGCCCGATGCGACATCATCGCCCTGCTTGGCCCGGAACCGACGATGGTTGACGATCTTATACGCCGTTGCCAGTTGTCCGCATCTGTCGTCATAGCGGTTCTACTGGAATTGGAACTCACCGGTCGCGTAGAGACGATGCCGGGGCACCGGGTCGCCCTGCTCGCGTCCAACCTGTAAACACGCCGCCAAGGATCACATGACCGACGTCGTCGTCGTTGAATCGCCCGCTAAGGCCAAGACAATCAACAAATACCTGGGCGGGGATTTCACCGTGCTGGCCAGCTTCGGGCACGTGCGCGACCTGCCGCCCAAGGACGGCAGCGTGCGCCCGGATGAGAATTTCGCGATGGACTGGGCCGCCGACGAGCGCGGCACCCGGCAGATCGCCGCGATCGCCAAGGCCCTGAAAGGGGCCAAGCGGCTGTTCCTCGCCACCGATCCGGACCGCGAGGGCGAGGCGATCTCGTGGCACGTGCGGGCGATGCTGGACGAGAAGAAGCTGCTCCGCGGCGTCGACGTGCAGCGCATCACCTTCAACGAGATCACCAAATCCGCCGTGCAATACGCCATGGCGCACCCGCGACAGCTCGACCAGCCGCTGATCGAGGCCTACCTCGCCCGGCGCGCGCTGGACTACCTGGTCGGCTTCACCCTGTCGCCGGTACTGTGGCGCAAGCTGCCGGGCAGCAAGAGTGCCGGGCGCGTGCAGTCGGTGGCGCTGCGGCTGGTGTGCGAGCGGGAAGCCGAGATCGAGGCGTTCCGCAACCGCGAGTACTGGACGGTCGAGGCGCACTTCACCACGCCGCTCGGCGCGCCGTTCACCGCACGGCTGACGCACCTGGACGGCCGCAAGCTGGACCAGTTCGACCTCAACGACGCGGCGAAGGCTCATGCGGCGCGCGCGGCGGTGCAGGCCGGGCACTTCTCCGTCGCGAACGTCGAGCGCCGCCGGGTCAAGCGCAACCCGCTGCCGCCGTTCACCACCAGCACCTTGCAGCAGGACGCCAGCCGCAAGCTGGGCTTTGGCGCGCAGGCGGCGATGCGGGTGGCCCAGCAGCTCTACGAGGGTGTCGAACTCGGCGGCGAGACGGTCGGCCTGATCACCTACATGCGGACCGACGGTGTGCAGATGGCGCGCGAGGCGATCGAGGCGATCCGCGGCCACGTGGGCGAGGCGTACGGGGCCAATTACGTGCCGCTGTCGCCGCGCGAGTACAGCACCAAGGCCAAGAACGCGCAGGAGGCGCACGAGGCGATCCGCCCCACCGACGTCGCGCGCACCCCGGCCGAGGTCGCCCGCTACCTGAACGACGACCAGCGCCGCCTGTACGACCTGATCTGGCGCCGCGCCGTCGCTTCGCAGATGCAGTCGGCGGAGCTGGACCAGGTGTCGGTCGACATCGCGGCGGGCGGGCTGAAGCTGCGGGCGAACGGCTCCATCGTGGCGTTCGACGGCTTCCTCAAGCTGTATCGCGAGGCGACCGACGACACGGCGGAAAAGGACGAGAGCCGGATGCTCCCGCCGATGACGGAGCGCGATCCGCTCGGCCTCGGCGAGGTGGTGGCGGAACAGCACTTCACCCAGCCGCCGCCGCGCTACTCGGAAGCGAGCCTGGTCAAGAAGATGGAGGAGCTGGGTATCGGCCGCCCGTCCACCTACGCGTCGATCCTGTCGGTGCTGCGCGACCGCAACTACGTCCGCATGGAGGCGCGCCGTTTCGTGCCGGAGGACCGCGGCCGCTTGGTGACGGCGTTCCTGACCAGCTTCTTCGAACGCTACGTCGACACCGGCTTCACTGCGTCGCTCGAAGGCCAGCTAGACGACATCTCGGACGGACGGGCCGAGTGGCGCGACGTCATGCGCGCCTTCTGGGAGGATTTCTCCCGCGCGATCGAGCAGACCCGCGAGCTCAAGATCAGCGACATCATCGACGCGCTGGACCACGACCTCGGCGAGCACTTCTTCCCAGCGCGAGAGGATGGGCGGGACCCGCGGCTGTGCCCGGCCTGCAACACTGGGCGGCTGGGGCTGAAATTGGGGCGGCACGGCAGCTTCATCGGCTGTGCGAATTACCCGGACTGCCAGTACACGCGCCGGCTGGTGATCGATGGCGGCGAGGAGGGCGCGACCCTGAAGGAAGGGTTGCGCGAGCTGGGCCACCATCCCGACACCGGTGAGGACATCACCGTGCGCCGTGGACCATACGGCGTATACGTTCAGCAGGGCGCGCCGGACCCGGCGGACAAGAAGTCCAAGCCGCGGCGGACGTCGCTGCCCAGGGGCGTCGACGGCGACACGATCACCCTGGAACAGGCGCTCGGCCTGCTGTCGCTGCCACGGCTGGTCGGCCTGCACCCCGAACGTGGCGAGCCGATCGAGGCGGGCATCGGCCGGTTCGGACCGTTCGTGAAGATGGGGGCGATCTTCGCCTCGCTCGACAAGGACGACGACGTGCTGTCGATCGGGCTGAACCGGGCGGTCGACGCGATCGCCAAGAAGCTCGACAGCGTCCGCACGATCGCGGCGCATCCGAAGGACGGCGCGCCGGTTCTGGTGAAGAAAGGACGGTTCGGGCCGTACCTGCAGCACGGCAACCTGGTCGCGAACGTGCCGCGCGGCACGACGATGGAGGAGGTGACGCTGGAGGAGGCGGTGGCGCTGCTGGCCGAGAAGGGCAAGCCGCTGAAAGCCAAGCCCGGCGCGCGCAAGCCGGCGAAGAAGGCGGCGTCGCCGAAAGTGGTGCCGTTGAAGCCGGTCGCTGCGAAGAAACCGGCCGCCAAGAAACCCACGAAGAAAAAAACGGCCGCGAAAGCGCCGGCACGCAAGGCGTCCTGACGGTGGCGAAACGGCGTAATACGACTCCGGCCGCCGCGCCGGCCATGCCCACGCGCGACACCATCCGCGCCTTCGTGCAGAACAGCGCCGGCCGGGTCGGCAAGCGGGAGATCGCGCGCGAGTTCGGCCTCGGCCCGGCCCAGCGCGTCGAGTTGCGCGGGTTGCTGAAGGACCTCGCCGGCGAGGGCGTCATCGCGCCCGCCGGCCACCGCCGTTTCGCCCCGCCGGGCCGCCTCCCGGATGCGACGGTCGTGCAGGTGACGGGCACCGACCCGGACGGCGATGCCATCGCGAGGCCGGTCGATTGGCAGGGCGACGGCCCGCCCCCGCTGGTGCTCATGGCGCCCGAGCCGCGGGACCGCCCGGCACTGGCGCCCGGCGAGCGCGTGCTGGCCCGGCTACGCCCGATCGGCAACGGCAAATACGAAGGCCGCACCCTCAAGCGCCTCAGCGCCGAGCCCGGCCGCATCCTGGGCGTATTCCGCGCGCCGGACCGGCTGGAGCCGACCGACCGCCGCCAGAAGGCCGACTGGCGCATCCCCGCCGGCGAGGTGAACGGGGCGGACGACGGCGAGATCATCCTGGCGTCCCCCCTGCCCGCCTCCGGCTACGGTCTGAAGCCGGCGCGGGTGGTCGAGCGCCTGGGCCGGATGGGCGACGCCCGCTCGGTGAGCATCATCTGCATCCACACCCACGACATCCCGCAGGAGTTCGCTCCCGAGGCGGTGGCCGAGGCCGAGCGCGCCGTGGCCGTCCCGCTCGGCGCGCGCGAGGATTTGCGGGACGTGCCGCTCGTGACGATCGACGGCGAGGACGCGCGGGACTTCGACGACGCGGTGTTCGCCGAGGCGGCCGGCGATGGCTTTCGCCTGCTGGTCGCGATTGCCGATGTCGCGCATTACGTCCGCCACGGCTCGGCGCTGGACCGCGACGCCTGGACGCGTGGCAACAGCGTATACTTCCCCGACCGGGTGGTGCCGATGCTGCCGGAAGCGCTCAGCAACGGCTGGTGCAGCCTGAAGCCGGCGGAGGAGCGCGGCTGCCTGTTCGTCGAGATGCGGGTCGACGCCGCCGGGCGCAAGACGGGGCACCGGTTCGGCCGCGGCCTGATGCGCAGCGCCGCCCGGCTGACCTACGAGCAGGTCCAGGACGCTCGCGACGCCGGGGACGATCTCGGCCTGCCGATCCCGGCGCTGTACGCGGCGTTCCACGCCCTGCTCGGCGCCCGCCAAGCCCGCGGCACCCTCGACCTCGACCTGCCGGAGCGCCGGGTGGTGCTGGACGAAGCCGGCAGCGTCGTCGCCATCACGCCCCGTCCACGTCTGGACAGCCACCGGCTGATCGAGGAGTTCATGGTGCTGGCCAACGTCGCGGCGGCCGAGGAGCTGGAGGCGCGCCGCTTGTCCTGCATGTACCGCGTCCACGCGCCGCCGTCGGACGAGAAGCTGGAGGCGCTGCGGACCTTCTTGCAAGGCATGAGCCTCGGCCTGCCGCCGCACGGCCCGGTGCGCCCGCGCGACCTCGATGCCGTGTTGAAGAAGGTCGCCGGGACCGAGCAGGCGCCTTTGGTGAACGAGGTCGTCCTGCGCAGCCAGAGCCAGGCCGCCTACAGCCCGGACAACATCGGCCATTTCGGCCTGTCGCTGCCCCGCTACGCCCATTTCACCAGCCCGATCCGCCGCTACGCCGACCTGCTGGTGCATCGCGCGCTGGTCGCCGGGCTGAAAGCCGGGCCGGACGGGCTGGCCGATGCGGAGATGGCGCGCTTCGAGGAGACCGCCGAGCACATCACCGCCACCGAACGCCGGGCGGCTTTGGCCGAGCGGGATGCGATCGACCGTTACCTCGCTGCATACATGGCCGACAAAGTGGGCGCGGAGTTCGCCGCGCGCATTTCGGGCGTGACCCGGTTTGGCTTGTTCGTCACATTGGCAACGACCGGGGCGAGCGGGCTGGTGCCGCTTTCCGCTTTGCCTGACGATTTCTGGATCCACGATGAGGCGACCAAGTCACTGACCGGGCGGCGAACACGCATGACCTATCATCTCGCGCAGAACGTGGAGGTCCGCCTGCAAGAAGCCAGTCCGGTAACGGGCGGGCTGATCTTCGCCATGGTCGCGAACCTGGGCGGGCGACCGCCGCGAAGGTGAAGATCTTGGCCGTCCTGCTCGTCATGGCGTGCACCGGCACGGCAACCGCCCAACCCGGCCCAGCCGTCGCCGATGTCGGCTTCTCACAGCCCTTGGCGGGTGCCGTATTCACGTCCGCCCTCGGCTTCATCGCCCCGCGCACGCTCGACCCGGTCACGGTGCCGCAGCTGACCCTTTGGGGACTGCGCGGCCTCACCGCGCTCGACCCGGCGCTGGTTCCGGAATTGCGCGAAGACAGCATCCGGCTGTCGGCGTCCGACCATCTCGTGTTCAACGGACCGATCCCCAGCGACCAGAGCCCCACCGCCTGGGGCGAGCTGGCCGCGACGATCGCACAGGCCGCCGTCGCGCAATCCGATGCGGTCCGGCGAGCGGGGACGCGGGGCGTGATCCGAAGCTTTTTCGACGAACTGTTCAACCACCTCGACCCTTATTCACGCTACGAGCCACCCGGTGCCGCCAACACCGAACGGAAGCACCGCTCCGGACAGGCCGGGCTCGGGCTGCAGGTCGGGTCGCGCGGCGGGCAAATCGTGGCGGCGGCTGTCATCCCCGACAGCCCGGCCGACGATGCGGGGGTGAGGGCCGGCAACCCAATCATATCGGTGGACGGACGGGCGACACGGGGACAATCCGCCGCCACCGTCGCCGGATGGATCGCCGGGGGAGAGGACACGATCGTAAGGCTGACCTGGCGTGGGCCCGGCGGCCGGATGCAGAGCGAGACGATTATCCGCGCCTTGGTCGCCCCCGAAACGGTGACGGCGGAGCGTATCGGCGCAATCCTGATGATCCATATCGCCGCCTTCAGCCGCAACACGGACGAGCAATTCGCCAGCGCGCTCACCGTCGGCCTTGGCGGACGGGCGCGAATGGCAGGAATCGTGGTCGATTTGCGCGGCAACCGGGGCGGGCTGCTCCGGCAGGCGGTGGCGGTGGTCGATCTGGTGATGGAGAACGGCATCGTCGCTGTCACGGCCGGGCGCAACCCGCAGGCGTCGCGCACCTGGCCCGGCGGGGACGGCCCAGATCGGGCGGGTGGACGCCCGATCGTCGTTCTGGTCGATGGCCGGTCGGCCAGTGCCGCCGAGATCATGGCCGCTGCCCTGGCCGACTCCCGCCGGGCGGTCGTGGTCGGCAGTTCGACGCTCGGGAAGGGGCTGGTGCAGACGATCGCCCCCATGCCCGACGGTGGTGAGCTATTCGTCACCTGGAGCCGCGTGCTGGCGCCATTGGGGTGGCCGATCCAGGGTCTCGGCGTATTGCCGCAAGTGTGCACCAGTCTCGGGCGGGCCGCCACGGAGCGGCAGATGAGCGACCTTCTGACCGGCCAGCAAGACATGGCCGCGGCCCTGCAGCGGCATCGCGCCGCCCGCGCGCCGCTGCCCCCGGCCCAGATCGTCGCGTTGCGGAGCGCGTGCCCAGCTGCGGAAGGGCGCGACCTTGACCTGGATGTGGCTAACTTCCTGCTCGATCACCCGCCCGCGTATCGGGCCGGGCTGATCGGTTCGGCAGGGCAGAACGCATCTAAGCCTTGACCGGGCGACGGTGGATGAGCATGTTCCCGCGCTTCGACAGCCCGCTACCCTGAGAGCATCACGATGGCCAAGTCCAACACCGTCCAGATTCGGCTCGTCTCGACCGCCGACACCGGATATTTCTATGTGACGAAAAAGAATGCGCGCACTGCAACCGGCAAGCTCGAACTTAAGAAGTACGACCCGGTTGCCCGCAAGCACGTCGCGTTCAAGGAAGCCAAGATCAAGTAGCTACGGCTGATCAGCCTGCCCGGCGCGTGGCCCAGTCACGGTAGGATAGCCTCGCCCCATCGAAGGCGAGGAGTTTGTGGCAGACTTTGCAAACCGTCGTTCGTCAGCTACAGGTAAGACCCTGTAGACCAAATGTGACGCCGAAATGACAGGTTGATGAAGCAAATATTGCAGAATACTGAGTCGGAGAACGACTTAGTCGCAAAGGTATTTGGCCACGATGGCGCAGGAACGCGTTTGTTCCTTCGTCGGTGGTTGGCAAATCCGCTGCAGATGGGGTCTGTCCTACCCTCCTCCGCAACGCTCTGCCGTCAAATCGTGGACCAAGTTCGGCAAAGTCCCGACGAGGCTGTCCTGGAGCTCGGCGCCAGAACCGGCGTCATCTCCCGAGCCCTGTTGGCCAGTGGCATCCCGCCCGAGCGTTTGTTCGTGGTCGAGATCGTGCCGAGCATGACCGAACATCTGCGCGCGCTGCTGCCGGGCGCCCAGGTCGTGCAGGGCGACGCGCGACGGCTGTCGGAATTGCTGCCGTCCTGGTGGCAGGGCCGCATCGGCACCGTCATTTGCGGGATTCCCTTGGTGTTGCTTCCACTCACCGAGCAGCGGCGCTTCATCGACGCCATCGAGCGGGTCGCCCCCGGGCGCGGCTTCCTGCATTACAGCTACTGCGTCACCTCGCCCCTGCCCTACCGTAAACACGGGCTGTCGGCCCGGCGCGAAGCCTGGACCCCGCTCAATTTTCCACCGGCCAGCGTGTGGCGTTACACGCCGGCTTAGTCGTGCGCGACAGGTGCTGCAGTCGCGTGCCGGCGCCGACGTTTTAACGAACGGCGAACTGCGTCGCGCCGAACATGTTCTCCCGCTCCGCATCGGTCATCTGTCCCTGGCGCTGGTTCTCGGCCAACACCTGGACGCCGCGCTCGACGCCGGGCCGGGCCGCGATGGCGTCGTGCCAGCGCTTCACGGCCGGATAGTCGGCGAGGTCAATGCCGCGCCGGTCCGGATTCCGCACCCAGGGAAAGGTCGCAATGTCGGCGATGGAGTATTCCTCGGACGCCAGGTACTTGCTTGTCGCGAGCCGGGTTTCCAGCACGCGGTGAAGACGTTTGACTTCGTTGGTGTAACGCTCGATCGCGTAGGGAATTTTCTCCGGCGCGTATGCGGCGAAGTGGTTGTACTGGCCGAACATCGGGCCGACGCCGCCCATTTGGAACATCAGCCACTGCAGGCAAGCGTAACGCGCCCGCGGCTCGGTCGGCATCAGCCGCCCGGTTTTCTCGGCGAGGTAGATCAGGATGGCGCCCGACTCGAACAGCTCGATCCGCCCGGACGGACCGTCGGGATCGACCAACGCCGGAATGCGGTGGTTGGGCGTGATCGCCAGGAACTCGGACTTGAACTGGTCGCCCGCGCCGATGTTCACCGGAATCACGTCGTAGGGCAGTTCCAGCTCCTCCAGCATAATGTGGACCTTGTGCCCGTTCGGCGTCGGCCAACTCCAGACCTGCAGCATCGCTCGCCTCCTTCGCGTGAAGCTCCGATGTAGAGCGCCCGCCCGCCCGGCGCTACCACGTCATGCGGATTGGCCCGGTGTCCCGGCCGCGGGCGTGCTGTCGCTGCGTTTGCCATTCCGTCGTCGCCATGAAGCGTGGGGCCAGGAATTGGTAGGTGCGGGCGAGCAATGCCCAGGTCGCATCGTCGAGCTGGTCCGACGCTGCGTCCCACTGCTTGAGGATCGGGTCCCACGCGCGTTGGCTGCGGTAAAGCCAGTCCCGGTTCGAGCGGATGAACACACGCTGATTCTCGTGGTTGCGGAGCACCGACAGCACCTCGCCGGTCTGCCCGTCCAGTTCAGCAAAGCGCATGCGGACCTGCTTCAGCGCCGAGCTGCACAAACCTTGACCTGCACCAGCGTCTCCGCCCCGCCGATCTGCGCAGTGCGCTGCTGGTTCAGCCCAGCCACCTCTGGGAACACCGATTCGACCCGGCGCAGCAGCCGGTCCCGCAGCGCCTCGATGTAGGCGAGCTCCTCCGCAATCTCCTCCAGCAGGCGGGTCATACCAGTTGCCATAAGTCTCGACCTGACCGTGCCGGCGTTCGCGGCCCAATCTGGTCCACGCATTACGCCAAAGGGAGGGTCAGCTTTTACGCCAACGGGTATCACGTCGGCGGGGCTGGACAGCCCCAGTTCCTGCGCTGCGCGGCTTATGACGGCCTGCACGTTCCGGCGCAGCATCGGATCGTCGGCCAGGCGGAGCAGCGCGAGTTCGTCAAGCTGGCCATTCTGTGCGGCATCGGGCATGAGCCAAGCGACGAGCTGGAGCCGCAGCCGCGTCGAGGCGATCCTCAAATGGTTCGGACTTGGCCGCCAACTCGCCTCGCCGGTGAGTATTTCCGGCGGCAACCGATCCCCGGGCTGCAGGATCGACACGAAATCGAGCGATTCGCCAATCAGTTCCAGCATGCGTCCGTCCGGGGACGCGCTGTCGATGCCGAACTCCCGGCGCAGCGAGCAGAGCGGAATATCGGCCTCGCGATCGCCGAGCGAAACCGCCATCATCGCGGTGCCATCCGTTAAGGAGCGGCGGAACCGCACGTCCTCAAGGGTGGAGAACATGCGATGCTCCAGCACGCAGCGCTCTAGAATAGGCAAAGACTCGGTTGCGGACATTTTGCAGCCTCCTGGACCAGGATCATGCTGCGCGACAATCGTTAAGACAGCGTTGCTTGCGCGCATGGTTTGGGAAAGCGATGCAGAATCTCAAAATCAGGGATCATCGTTAACGGGACGCTGACGTTCCAGCCGCATTCTCGCCCTATGCAACCGCAACGAGGCGATCGTGTCGTCATTTCCTGAGCCGGCCCACCCGCAACCGAATGCCGTTCCGAGATTCCAGCTACAGCCAGACCCGCGCCGGCAGGCCGCCGCACGGCGCAAGGCTGAGCGTGAATTTTGCCGAGCGGTCGAACGGCAAGAGTTTACCCTGCACTACCAACCCCGCCACTGCCTGTCGTCGGGTGACGTCACCGGCGTCGAAGCCCTGGTGCGCTGGCCGAAGCAAAAGCAGGGTGTGGAAGCGTTCATCCCGCTGGCCGAGCGGACAGGGCTGATTACGCCGCTGGGCGGCTGGGTGCTGAACGAAGCGTGCGCCGCCGCTGCCGCCTGGCCTGGCGGCGACGTGAAGGTATCCGTGAACGTCTCCGCCCGGCAGATCGAAGCCGATGCGCTGTTAGGACAGGTCGCGGAGGCGCTGGACCGCTCGGGCCTTCGTGGGGACCGATTGGAGCTGGAATTGAAGGAGTCGATGCTGATCGGAAGCGACATGGATACGCTGCTGATGCTCTCCGCCCTCCGCGACCTGGGCGTCGGCTTGGCGTTGGACGATTTCGGCACCGGCTATGCCAGCCTGTCCATGCTCAAGCGCCTGCCATTGACAGCAATGAAGCTGGACCGCTCGCTGGTGCAGGACGTGCCGCATGACCGCGAGGATACCGCCATCGTGCGGGCCATCGTCGACACCGGCCATGCGCTCGGCCTGACGGTCGTGGCCGAGGGAGTCGAGTTGGAGGAGCAACGCGCATTCCTCGCCGGCATCGGATGCGACGAGGGCCAGGGCTTCCTGTTCAGCCAGCCGGTGCCGCTGGACCGATTGCAAGCCATGCTGCACGAACGCTGATCTCGGGGTTGTGTCCGGCGACGGAGTGGGCCAGCGTCGGCGTCATGCCCGATCGACCGCGCCGTGTCGCCATCGTAGGCGCTGGGATGGCTGGCCTCGCCTGCGCCTGGCAGCTGCACCGGGCTGGCACGGCGGCAACGGTGTTCGACAAGGGCCGGCGATCCGGCGGCCGGCTGGCGACCCGGCGCATCGGCAACCTGCAGTTCGACCACGGCGCGCAGTACGCGACGGCGCGCAATCCCTTTTTCCAGGACATGCTGCATGCGGCGGGTCCGCTTGCGGCAACCTGGACCGAGCGGCCGCACGACCCGTGGTGGGTGGGCGTTCCCGGAATGTCGGCTCTGGCGCTGGCCGTTATCGCAAATGGTGGCGCCGGCGATGTCCTGTCTCTTGGTCATGTGGCCTGGCTTCATCGCGAGCCCGAAGGTTGGCGTATCCGGCACCGGGACGCAGCGACGACCCCGCCTGGGCTGGTCGCGGCTGACGGCGGCGAGATAGCCGGGCCGTTCGATGCCGTGGTGCTGGCGATACCGGCGCCACAGGCGGCCGGGCTGCTGGACGGCATCGGGCATCCGCTCGCAAGCCAGCTTGCCGCGGTGCGGATGGCGCCGTGTTGGGCCTTGATGCTGGCCTTTCCCGAGGGGCATGACGGCCCAGACGTCCAGACGCATGACGGCCCGCTTGCCTGGATCGCACGCGACAGTTCCCGCCCCGGCCGTCCGCGGCGGCCTGAATGCTGGGTCGGACACGCCAGCCCCGCTTGGTCGCGCCTCCATCTCGAACACTCCCCCGACGACGTGCTGCCGCTGCTGTGGGACGCCTTCGCCGCCGCGACCGGGATTGGCGACGCCCCGTCGGTCGCCGCCGTGCACCGCTGGCGCTACGCTCGGGTAGAGGCGGCGCTTGGGGAGCCCTGCCTGTCCAGTTCCGACGGCTTGGCCGTGTGCGGCGACTGGTGCCTCGGCCCCCGCGTCGAGGCCGCGTTCGAATCCGGTCTCGCCGCCGCGGCCGCCGTCGCATGACCCCCGCCGAGCAGCAGGCCGAAGTGGTCATCCTACGACTGGTCGCGCAGCGCGGTCCGGACAAGTCAATCTGCCCCAGCGAGGCCGCCCGCGCGCTCAATCCGGCATGGCAGGGACAGATGACTTTGGTGCGCCGGGCGGCGGTGCGTCTGGCGCTTGCCGGGCGCATCCATATCTTGCGCAAGGGACAGCCCGTCGATCCGACAACGGTGAGGGGCGTGATCCGCCTGCGCCTGTGCTCCCTGGAGGACCAGAGTTGAAATTCCTGCCCCTGCTGCTTGGACTGATGCTGCCGGCGTGCGGCAGTGGGACGGACGGCGTCGCGAGGCCGCAGCCGATGGACATGACCGGCATCGTCCGCCCGCGCACGCCGAACACCGCACTCGCGGCGCCCGCCGGGTTCATCCCGGCGCCGGATGTGGCGACGCCGGTGTACCCGCAGCCTGCTGCCCGGCTGTTCGCCGCCATCTGTGACGTGGCGGCCCGCCAGCCTCGCACCTTCAAGCAGGTCGCCTACGACGACCGGCTCCAGGTGCATTTCGTGGTGCGCAGCGTGCTGCTGGGCTTCCCCGACCTTGTGACCGTCCAGGCGACTCCGCACGGCGAGGACGCCGCAACGCTGATCATCTGGTCGCGAAGCGTGTACGGACGCTCCGACCTGGGCGTGAACCGCAGGCGCGTCGATGCATGGCTGGCTGCCCTGGATGCCGGGGGAGCACGCGCATGAAGGGGTTGCGGCGGTTCTTCAGCGATCTCTGGTATCTTGCCTCGCCGTATTTCCGGTCGGAGCAGCGCTGGTCGGCCCGGCTGCTGCTAGCCGTCATCATCGGGGCAGGCTTTTTGCTGGTCGGGATGTCGGTGCTGCTCAATTTGTGGCAGGGCGCGTTCTTCAACGCCCTCCAGAGCAAGGACGAGGTCAGCTACACCAACCTGCTGCTGACGTGGCAACCGGCGGAGGAAGGCGGGTTCCTGGGCATCATTCCCGGCTTCACGGGCCTGGCGTTCATCTTCATCATCATTTCGATTTTCCGCCGCTACCTGCGCCAATGGCTGCAGATCCGCTGGCGCGCCTGGCTGACCGGGCGGTTCCAGACCGATTGGCTGTCCGGCCGCGCCTATTACCGCATCCAGCTCTCGGGCGAGCACGCCGGTATCGGCACCGACAACCCGGACCAGCGGATTTCCGACGACGTGAACAGCTTCGTCGAGAGCACGCTCGTGCTCGGCCTGGACTTCATCTCCAAAATCGCCTCGATCTTCAGTTTCATGAGCATCCTGTGGGTGCTGTCCGGCCCCGCCGTGCTGTTCGGCATTACCATCCCCGGCTACATGGTTTGGGTCGCGTTGATCTACGCTATCGTCGGCACCACGCTGACGCATTTCGTCGGACATCCGCTGGTCTGGCTGAATTTCACTCAGCAGCGGGTGGAAGCCGACTACCGCTTCTCGCTAATCCGCCTGCGCGAGAACGCTGAAGGCGTGGCGCTTTACAATGGCGAAGCCGACGAGGGCCGCACCTTGCGCCAGCGCTTCGGGGCGATCGTGCGCAACTGGTATCAGATCATGAACCGGCAGCTCGCGCTCAACACCCTCATCGACGGCTACGAGCAGGTCGCCTCCATCTTCCCGTTCATTGTCGCAGCGCCGCGCTACTTCGCCGGCAAGCTCAGCTTCGGCCAGCTGACCCGCATCAGCGGGGCGTTCGGCACGGTGCAGGGATCGATGTCGTGGTTCGTCAACAACTATGCCGAGCTGGCCGCGTGGTCGGCGACGGTGAACCGCCTTGCCACTTTCCGGCGCGCCATCGAGGCGGCGCACGCGGCCGAGGGCAGCGGCATCAAGCTCGTGCCCGGCGCCGGCGCGGACCTGGCGCTGCACGATCTGCACCTAATGCTCCCGGACGGCGCGACCTTGCTGGACCGCGTCACGGTCACGCTGCCGCATGACGGCCACACAGTGGTGATGGGCCGCTCGGGCAGTGGGAAATCGACGCTGTTCCGCGCGCTGGCAGGCATCTGGCCGTTCGGGTCCGGCAGCATCGCCCTGCCGCAGGGCCGCGCGATGTTCCTGCCGCAGAAGCCATACATTCCGCTGGGCACGCTCCGCCGGGTCATCAGCTACCCGGCGGCTGAGGACGCCTACGCCCAGGCCGACATCGAGCAGGCGCTGTCGGATGCGGGCCTGGGCCGGCTGGCCCCGCTGCTCGACGCCGACGAACCCTGGTCGCAGCGCCTATCCGGCGGCGAGCAGCAGCGTCTCGCCATGGCGCGCGCATTGCTGACCCGCCCCGACTGGCTGTTCCTGGATGAAGCGACCGCCAGCTTGGATCTCGAAGGCGAGTTGGAGCTGTATGCGACCTTACGGGAGCGCCTTCCCCACGCCGCCATCGTTTCGATCGCCCATCGGCCAGAGGTCGCGGCGCTGCACGATCGACAGGTCGTCATCGAGACAGGCCCATCCGGGACACGCCGGCTGGTGGAGCTCGAACCGGCGCGGGCGTGAAAACTTCACTGAGGTTGGCGCATTGTGGGAAATGAACCCCATCCGGAGTCGGTCCGATGCGCCTGGGCTTCCGTGTCCTATCAGCCCTTGCGCTTGCGTCGCTGACTGGGTTTGGCGGCTGCGTCGGCACTCCTGAGGCGCTTGTCGACTACACGCCGCCAGCACAGGACCAGCAATCGGAGGAGCGCGTCGTCACCTACGGCTTCCGCTGCCGGGCCGGTTTCTACGTTTGCTCGCTCGCGCAAAGCGTGCCGGTTGGGTCGGGGTGCTCCTGCCCCGGGCTTGGCGCGCCGTCGTTCGGGACCGTGCGGTAGCAACCCGGCACTGATCGCAGCTAAAGCAGCTTCGGCGTTTTCTCTGACGGATTGCCGCGCGGGAAGGCATGCTCCCATCCCCCGCCGAGCGCCTTGTATAGCTGCACGAGGTTGGTCGAAAGCGTCGTGGTGCTGTCGGCGTACTGCTGTTCGGCGAGCAACAAGCTTCGTTGCGCGTTCAGCACGTCGAGGAATGAGCTCATGCCCTGCGTGTATTGGTCCCGGGCCAGGCCCACCGCCCGGCGGGACTGCTCGACGGCCCGGTTCAGCTCGGTTCGGCGGCGCTGCTCGGCGGCATAGGCGGTCAGCGCGTTGTCCACGTCATGGAAGGCTTGCAGCACCGTCTGCTGATAATTGGTCGCCGCTTCCTGCTGCTGCGTCTTGCGGAGTTCCAAAGTGTATTTCAGCCGGCCTCCCTCGAACAGCGGGATCGAGATCGTGGGTCCGCCGGAGTACATCCGCGAATCCCAATTCCCAAGGTCCTTGAACCGGGTCGTCTGGATGCCGATGCTGCCGGACAGCGTGACTTTCGGGAAGAAATCCGCCTCCGCCACGCCGATATCGGCCGTCGCCGAATGCAGTTGCGCTTCGGCCTGGCGGATGTCGGGGCGGCGGCGAGCCAACTCGGACGGCAATCCGACGGGAACGGTCGGCGGCACCGGCGGCACCGGCTTGGTGGTGCCCAGCTCAGCCACCAACGCCCTGGGCGGCTTGCCCAATAGCAGGCTGATCGCGTTGATGGACGCCGCGATGCCCTGCTCCAATTGCGGAATTTGCGACCCGGTGGTCGCGACCTGGGCCGACGCGTTGGCGACGTCGAGGTCGGTGGTCAGCCCTCCTGCCGCACGCTGCCGGGTCAGGCTCAGGGTTTGCTGTTCGGTCGCGAGATTTTCCTTGGCGATCTGCAAGTCGCGCTGCTGCCCACGGAGCTGCAGGTAGTCGCGTGCGAGTTCGGCCACGACCGAGAGCAGCATGTTCCGCCGGGCCTCGACCGAGCTTTCCACGGTGGCGTCGGCCGACTCGACTTCGCGCTGCACCCGGCCCCACAGATCGAGTTCCCAGGAAGCGTCGAAGCCGTACTGGAACAGGTTGAAGGGTGGAATCCCGCCGGGCTTGCCGGCGCTGATGCCGACGCTCGGAATGCCGCCGACCGTGCCGCCGAGGCCGTTCGACGTCGTTTGGCTAGTGCCCCCGGTGCTCCCGCCGCCAAACAGCCCGGCGACGCCGCGGTTGCTGATCTTCTCCCGCGTGTAGGACGAGTTGCCGTTCAGGTTCGGAAACTGGTCCGAGGCGGTGATGCCCCGCTGCGACCGGCTTTCCGTCAGCCGGATCGTATACAGCCGGACGTTCAGGTTCGACGCCGCCACCCGCTCCTCCAGGGACGTCAGCTGGGGATCCTTGAACAGGCGCCACCAGTTCGGGTCCACCGGCTCCGGCACAGTTCGGCTGATGCCCAGTTTCAGCGCTGTACGATTGGTGAACCAGGTGGAGGGCGCGAACAGGTTGGGCTGCTCGAAGTTCGGGCCCAGCGTGCAGCCGGACAGCAGCAAAGATATCCCGGCGACGCGGGCGAGGCGGTCGATGGCCAAGGGGCAGCCGCTCCTGTTGGAAGGTTCGGGACGCAGCGAGGGATCGCTTAGTGCTGTTCCCGGGCTTTGACAACGAAACCCGATCGGGCCGAACGTCAAGCCCATCGTAGAAGGAGCGACCTGTGGCTGCACCGCTACTCGCGATTCTGGACCACATCGACGCCGGGCTGGACGACTCCATCGCCCGTCTGTTTGCGCTGCTGCGCATCCCGAGCGTCAGCGCACAGCCGGTCCACGCACCCGATTGCGACGCGGCAGCCGAATGGCTGGTGGGCGAGCTGTCGGCGATAGGGTTCACCGCCGCTGCCCATGCCACCGCCGGGCACCCGATCGTATTGGCGCAGCATCCCGGCGCCAGCGCCGGGCCGCGGCTGCTGTATTACGGCCACTACGACGTGCAACCGGCCGAGCCGCTTGACCTATGGCGAAGTCCGCCGTTCACCCCAGTCATGGTCGAGGGCCCGCATGGCCCACGCATCGCGGCGCGAGGCGCGGTGGACGACAAGGGCCAGGTAATGATGTGGCTGGAAGCGTTGCGCGCCTGGCACGCCGTCGCGGGTGGGCCGCCGATGCCGGTGACAGTGCTGATCGAGGGTGAGGAGGAGATCGGCAGCGTCAACCTGGAAGGGTTCCTGCTCGCGCATCGGGACGCGCTGGCCGCCGCCGCCGCCGCCGTCATCAGCGACACCGGCATGTGGGACATCGACACGCCCGCGCTGACCACCCGGCTGCGGGGCATGGCATACGCCGAGCTGACTATTCACGCCGCCTCGCGCGACCTTCATTCGGGGCTGTTCGGCGGGTCCGCGCTGAACCCGATCAACGCGCTCACGTCCATCCTGGGCGGCCTGCACGATGCGGCCGGGCGGGTGCAAATCCCCGGTTTTTACGATGGCGTGGCCGAGCCGTCGCCCGAGCAGTCGGCGGCGTGGGATGCGCTGGGGTTCGACGAGGCGGCGCTGCTGGCGAGCATCGGCCTGTCGGCGCCGGCGGGCGAGCATGGGCGGCCGGCGCTGGAGCGGCTATGGGCGCGTCCAACGGCCGACATCAACGGCATTTGCGGCGGCTACACCGGCGCGGGAAGCAAGACGGTGATCGCCGCCGAGGCCTCGGCGAAGGTGTCGTTCCGGCTGGTGCCTGGCCAGGACCCGGAGGCGGTGTTCGATGCATTCAAGCGCTTCGTCACCGAGCGCCTCCCGGCCGACGCCCGCGCCACTTTCAAGCAATTCGCGAGCGCGCCCGGTGTCGAGATTTCCGCCGACAGCCGGTGGGTGCAGGCGGCCCAGACGGTGCTGGCCGAGGAATTCGGTCGCCCCGCCGTGCTGATCGGCAGCGGCGGGTCGATCCCGGTGGTTGAAAGCATGCACCGGCTGCTCGGCCTGCCCGCCCTGCTGATGGGATTTGGGCTAGACGACGACCAGGTGCACAGCCCCAACGAGAAGTTCGAACTGCGTTGCTTCCACCACGGCCTCCGCAGCCATGCGCGGTTGCTGGCCGAACTGGCGAAGCGGCCCATGTAGCGGGCCATGCGCTTGCTTCGGTTGCTGGATACGGTCGTGCGCTGGATCGTCGCCGTGCTGCTGCTCGCGGCAATGGCGGTGTTCGCGACGCTGTTCATCCCGCTTCCGGGAGAGGGCGAGCGCGCCATCGTGCCGGGGCTGACGGCGGCCGCCACGGTGGGCTTCGACGCCGACGGGATTCCGCGTATCCACGTCGCCAGTGCGCAGGACGCCGCGGCTGCGTTGGGCTACGTCCACGCGCGCGACCGGATGTTCCAGATGGACCTAATGCGCCGGGTCGCCTCGGGTCGGCTGTCGGAAATGGCGGGGCCCGCGACGTTGAAGCTCGACCGGACGATGCGGGTGCTCGGCCTGCGCCGATCGGCGGAAGCGGCGTGGGCCGACATGCCGCCAGATGCGCGCGGCATGCTCGAAGCCTACGCGCGCGGCGTGAATGCCCGCCTTTCCCAGCGCGGACGCTTCGCGGCGCCGGAGTTCGTGGCGCTTGGCCATCCGGAGCCATGGACCCCGATCGACAGCCTGCTCTGGGGCAAGACCATGTCGCTGTACCTGTCCGGCAACTGGCGGACGGAACTGGCGCGCGCCGGGCTGGCTGGCAAATTGACACCCGCGCAGCTCGACGAGCTGTGGCCCGCGCAGCCCGGCACCCCGGCGCCCTCGGCGGCGCTGGATGTTCGGCATGCCGCCCTGGCGACCCGGCTCGACGCGGCCCTGCCCCGCTTCCCGGACCCGTTCACCTTGCCGGACCAGGCCAGCAACGAGTGGGCGGTCGATGGCACGCACACCGCGTCCGGCGCGCCGTTGCTGGCCGGCGACCCGCACCTCGGGTTCGGCCTGCCTGGCATCTGGTATCTCGCGCGCATTGAGACGCCCGGCGGCGTGCTGGCGGGGGCGACCGCTCCGGGCGTGCCATTCCTGGTGATCGGCCATAATGGCCACATTGCCTGGACCTTCACCACCACCGGCGCCGACACCGAGGACGTGTTCGCCGAAACGCTGCTGCCGGACGGCCGCTATCAGACGCCGGACGGACCGCAGGCGTTCACGACTTGGCAGGAACGCATCGGGGTCCGCGGCGCGCCGGACACTATGTTGACGGTCCGCTCCACCCGGCACGGCCCTGTCGTGAGCGACCTCGATGATGCCGGCGGCCCGGTTTTCTCGGCATCCCTGGCAGCGGAGCAGCCTGGCGACGACGCGGTGCCGGGGCTGCTCGCGCTCAACCGGGCGCAGGACATCGACGCGGCTGGGCTCGCGGCGGCGGCGATCACCTCGCCGATCCAGAACCTGCTCGTGGCCGACCGCACCCGCATCGCCCAGTTCACCACGGGGCGCGTTCCCGTCCGTCGCAGCGGCGACGGCAGCGTGCCGGCGCCAGGCGACGGTTCCCACGACTGGATCGGGTGGGCGTCCGGGGCGGCGCTGCCCCATGTGGTTGCCCCCGCAAGCGGACACCTCATCAACGGCAACGAGCGGACTGCGCCGCCGGACTTCCCGGTGTTCCTCGGCCGCGACTGGTTCGGCGGCTGGCGAGCGCAGCGCATTCGTACGCTGCTGGACGGCGCACACGAGCTGAGCACGGCGGATTTCGCCGCCATGCAGGTCGACGATGTCAGCAGCTTCGCCCAGTCGCTCCTGCCGATCCTGCGCGCCGTGCCTCGGGACGACGACCTGCCGGGCCACGCGGCCGCATTGCTTGACGGGTGGAACGGCGCCATGGACCGCGACGCCCCGCAGCCGCTGGTGTTCAATGCCTGGGTGCAAGCCTTCTATGCCCTGGTCCGCCAGCGCGCCGGCGTGCCTGACGGCGCTTTCAGCCCATGGCTGGAGTTCACCGCCTTCGTCCTGAGTCCCATTGGCGTGCATTGGTGCGGCGGCGACTGCACGCCCCTGCTGAAAGAGTCGCTCCGAACCAGCGTGACCGCGCTTGCCGAACGCTATGGCGCGGACCCGTCCGCCTGGCGCTGGGGCGTGGCGCACGAGGCGGTGTTTGCCCATCCCATCCTGGGCCTGCTGCCCGTGCTCGGCCCCCTCACCACGGCACGCATCGCGCAGCCCGGCGACGACACCACCATTTTCCGTGGCGGCAACCGTCCCGGTGCGCTGACCTCGGTGCATGGACCGGGCTACCGGGGCGTTTACGACTTGGCTGACCTAGATGGCAGCTTGTTCATGGCGGCGCCGGGGCAGTCCGGCAATATAATCAGCAAACATGCGACGGATTTGCTGCAACGCTGGCGGGATGGCGCTAGCATCCAACTCTCCCCACATGCCGTTCGAACCGAAGCCGTTCTGCAATTGGACCCGCCCTGATGTATGTAACGACCCTTTCGCTCGACGCCGAGCACTCGCTGACTGACGGCGTGCTCACCCGCCGCGTGCTGGCATGGCTGATCGACATGCTGCTGGTCGGCATCCTGCTTGCCATCGCATGGACGATGCTGGGCGTGCTCACCGTGGCGACGTTCGGGCTCGGCGTGCCGCTGTTTGCACTGTTGCCCGCGGTGCCGTTCGCCTATCACTGGCTGCTGATCGGGGCCATGGGCGCGACGCCGGGCCAGGCGGTGTGCGGCATCCGGGTGCGGCGGGACGATGATCTCGGCCCGGCCTCATTGTTCGCCACGCTGGTGTTCACCGCCATGCTGTGGCTGCAATTGGCGTCCAGCGGGTTATGGCTGCTTGCTGCGCTGTTCACCGCCCGGCATCGCGCCATCCACGACATCGCGAGCGGATTGGTCGTGGTTCGCAGCCAGGCATTGACCCGGCTCGACGGGGATTGGACCATGCGGGACGCATGACTTACAAGCCACCGCGCCGCCCACAGTTTTTCTACACGACCGCGCCGCTGCCCTGCCCCTACGTGGCGGGCCGGACCGAGCGCAAGGTAGTGACGGAGATCACCGGCCCCGACAGCGACTCGCTGCACGACCGGCTGAGCCGCGCCGGGTTCCGCCGCAGCCACAACATCGCCTACGCGCCGGTGTGCCCGTCCTGCAACGCCTGCGTGCCAATCCGGATTCCGACCGCGACGTTCCAGCCGGACCGCACGCTTCGCCGCAACCAGCGTACCAACGCCGGCATCGAGGGCTACGAGGTTCCGGCCCGCGCCACCGCTGAGCAGTTCCAGTTGTTCCAGCGTTACCAGATCGCGCGGCACGGCGACGGCGACATGGCGACCATGAGCTTCTACGATTATCGCGCGATGATCGAGGACACCCCGATCGACACGCTGATCGTCGAGTTCCGCGACGCCGAAGACCGGTTGGTGGGCGCGTGCCTGACCGACCGGCTCGGCGACGGCCTGAGCGCGGTGTACAGCTTCTTCGCCCCCGAGCTGGAGCGGCGCTCGCTCGGCAATTACGCGATCCTGTGGCTGATCGCCCGCGCGCGAGCAGTCGGGCTGCCATATGTGTACCTCGGCTACTGGGTGCCCGAGAGCCGCAAGATGGCCTACAAGGCACGTTTCCGCCCAAGCGAAATTTTGGCCGGCGGCACTTGGCGCGTGCTCACCGAGGCGGACCAGACTGGGCCGGTGACGGCCAAAGACGAGGCGATGGTGTCCGAGGCAACGTAGCGTCGGCACTTGGCTCAAAAAACGTCTTGATCGAAACCGTTCTTACCTGATATGTTTCGCTCATGATCATGATACAGCCTGAGCAGGTCCGTGCCGCCCGCGCCCTGCTTCGCTTGGAGCAGGACGAAGTAGCTCGACGCGCCCGTGTTTCTGTCGTCACGATCCGGCGGCTGGAAGCGGCCCAGGGCATGGAACGTGTCGCGCCCGCGACTTTGGACGCCGTTCGTCACATTCTGGAGCAGGCCGGGGCGGAGTTCATCCCGGACGGCGTACGTCGGCGTCGTGCCGCGCGGGAGGGCGCTGCGATGCTGTTCGACGAGCTGCGGGCAATCAGTTTGCACAGTGCCGAGCAACTTCGGCAGCACGAACAGCTGACCGAGGCTGACCTTTATGACGAGGATGGACTGCCGGCGTGATCGTCGTCGACAGCTCGGCGCTGATCGCCATCTTCAGGCGCGAGCCGGAAGCTGACGACTTCCTACGCATCGTGGCCGGAGCGGAGAACTGCCTGCTCTCGTCCGTAAGCTTGCTGGAAGCCTCCATGGCGCTCGCAGGACGCACCGGAAACCAAAGATCGTGGGCTGCCCTCGACGCGCTGCTGTCGCGAGCGGGAATGCAGATTGTAGCCCAGGATAGCGAGCAGGTTGAGGCGGCAAGGACGGCCTTTCTCCGCTTCGGCAAGGGACGTCATCCTGCGGCCCTGAACCTTGGCGATTGCGCGTCGTACGCTCTCGCCAAGGCGCGGAGCCTGCCGCTGCTGTTCAAGGGCAATGATTTCTCGAAAACCGATCTTGACGACGCCGGGCCAGGGTTCGGCCGACCCTAACCGGCAATGATTCCAAGCACCGCGACGCCGTAGCGATCCAGCTTCGACGCCCCGACGCCTTTTACTTGCCCCAACTCAGCGAGTGAGCCGGGACGCACGGCCGCAAGCTCGCGCAGGACGGTGTCGTGGAAAATGACGTAGGGCGGCACGCCTTGCGTTTTCGCCTCCGCCGTCCGCCACGCCCGCAGCGTCTCGAACAACCCGCCGGACTCGGCGGCTACAACGGGGGCCGCGCTCTCGCGCCGGGCGCTGCGCTCGCGGGTGCGGACCGGCGCGGGCGCGTCCTCCCGCAGCATCACGCGTTCCTCCCCGCGCAGGATCGGCCGGGCGCGATCGGGCACCAGCGCCAGGCTGCTGTACTCGCCGCGTGTCTCGACGGCGCCCTGGGCGATCAGCTGCCGGATCACGCCGCGCCAAAACCCGGCCGGGCGGTCGGCGCCGGCGCCGTAGGTGGGCAACCGGTCGTGGTCATGCTTCTCGACCATCGGCGTGCGCTCGCCGCGGAGCACGGCGGCGATGTGCACCCCGCCGAACAGCTGGCCGGTGCGGTAGATCGCGCTCAGCACTTTCTGTGCGGCCACGGTGCCGTCGAACAGCGACACCGGGCTCGCGCAGCGGTCGCAATGGCCGCACGCCTGGTCCAGCGCCTCGCCGAAGCAGCCGAGCAGCGACCGCGTGCGGCAATGCGGGGTCTCGGTCAACGTGATCATCGCCTCCAGCCGCTCGCGCTTGACACGCTGCTCGGTTTCCGGGGCGTTGGACTGGCTTAGCCAATGCCGAGCGCGGGCGATGTCCTCGCCGCCATACAGCAGCAGCGTGTCCGCCCGATCCCCGTCGCGGCCGGCGCGGCCGATCTGCTGGTAGTACGCCTCGGGGCTGTCCGGCATGTCCAGGTGCACCACGAAGCGCACGTCCGGCCGGTCGATCCCCATGCCGAACGCGATGGTCGCCACCATCACCACCGGCTCGCCGGAGCGGAATCGGGTGAGTGCCACCCGCTTCTCCATCGCCGACAGCCCGGCGTGGAACGCCACCGCCGGCACGCCCTTGTCGCGCAGGCTGGCAGTCACCCGCTCGGTCTTGGCGCGGCTGCCGCAATACACGATGCCGGCGCTGCCAACCCGGCGCTTCAGGAAGGCCGCGAGCTGGGCCGTCTCGCCCTCCTTCGGTTCGGCGGCGATGTGCAGGTTGGTGCGATGGAAGCTGGCGGCGAACACGGCGGCGTCCGGCATGTCGAGCGCCGTCAGGATGTCCGCGCGGGTCCGCGGATCGGCGGTCGCGGTCAGCGCCACCCGGGGCACGCCGGGGAAGTCGCGCCGCAGCCGGGTCAGGGCGCGGTACTCCGGCCGGAACTCATGGCCCCACGCGGACACGCAGTGCGCCTCGTCGATCGCGATCAGGGCAATGTCAAGCCGGCGCAGGCGCTCCATCGTGCCCGGCATCAGCAGCCGCTCGGGCGAGACGTATAGTAGGTCCAGTGTGCCGTTGCCCAGGGCGCGCGAGGTGCGGGCGGAATCGTCCGCCTCGACCTCCGAGTGCAGCGCGCCGGCGCTGACGCCGAGTTGGCGCAACGAGGCGACCTGGTCGTCCATCAGCGCGATCAACGGCGAGACTACGATCGCGGTGCCGGGCCGGCACAATGCCGGCACCTGGTAGCACACGCTCTTGCCGCCGCCGGTCGGCATCAGCACCAACGCGTCGCCGCCCGCTACGACCTGCGCGACCGCCGACTCCTGCAGGCCGCGGAAAGCGGGAAAGCCGAACACGCGCCGGAGAATTTCACGCGCGTCTGCCGGAGCCGTGCCGACGTCAGGCACGATCAGGGAACGTCGACATCGATTTCAGCGCGACGGCTGGGCAGGCCCGGCTCGCTGCCGGGCGGCGTGCCTCTGGCGAAGCGTTGGACGCGGCCGGCATTCACGCCATCGGCGATCAGCAGCATCGCGACCGCATCGGCACGAGCCTTGGAATGGCGAGCGCTGATCGTGGGGTTGGCCGGTTCATCGGCAAAGCCCTGCACCGTCACCGGGGCGCGCGGGAACTGCTTGGCAACAGTTGCAGCACGCGCGACGACGTCCTGTGCCGGAGCATCCAGCACATCCGAATAATCGAGGAAGAAGATTGGGAATGTGCGGTCTGGCGGTGTTGGGGCAGCGCAGGCACTAAGTGTCAAAACAACCGTAACGGCGGAGGCGCTGGTCAAATTACGGCGCATCGAAAACTCCTGCTGATCGATTCGAAATGAGAACCTAGCTGCCTGGGCGCGTTGCGTCGCGTCATCAGGCCGCCGCGGCAACGGCATGGCCGGCCGACAAGCGCCAGATTCGGTTAAGGCGTTCCACCCCCGTGAGCCGATGCGCGATCAACACCACCGTTCGCGCGTCGCCGATGCCGTTCAACGTAGTAAGAAAAGCCCGCTCGGTCTCCACGTCCAGGCCGGCGCAAGGCTCGTCGAGGATGAGGATCGGAGCCTCCGACAGCAACGCACGCGCCAGGGCGAAGCGACGGCCCTGCCCCCCGGACACGCGCGCGCCGCCTTCGCCCAGCCAAGTGTCCAACCCGTCCGGCAGCGCACGCACGAAACCGCCGATCTCCGCCTGGTCCAGCGCGCGCCACAGCGCGGGTTCATCCGTATCGGGACGACCGAGCAGCAGGTTGGCACGGATCGTGTCGTCGAACAGGTGGGTCGATTGGCTGAGCCACGCGATGCGCGTCCGCACGTCCGACGACGCCAAGGTTGCAACATCCGTCCCGCCCAGCAGCACTCGTCCGGCCTCGGGCGCGGCGACCTTCAGGGCCAAAGCGGCGAGCGTGGACTTGCCGACCCCCGATGGCCCCAGGACAGCGACGTGCGCGCCCTCGGGGATGTCCAAGGTCAAGCCGTCGAACACCTCGGCGCGGTGGGCGGACCAACGGAAGCGCACGCCCTCGAACCGCAACCCGCTGCCCGGCGGCAAATCCTGCTGCATGGCCGGCTCTCGCACGGGCGCCGAACCCTCGGCCGCATCCAACACGCGCCGGGCAGCAGCGGCGGCGTGACCGGCCAAGGCGCCCGCGCGGGGCAATCCTCCGACCACCTCGAAAGCGGCAACAACCAGGAACACCGCCCCGACCGCGAACACCGGACGCGTTCCGGACGCGAGCAGGACCAACAGCAGCGCCGCTTGTCCGCATAGAAAGCCGCCCGCCTGCGCCATCGCAGCGCCCCGGGCGACCCGGCGTTGCGCGGCCATGGCGCTGGCCTCCCGATCCTGAACCATGGCCAGCATCCGGTCTTCGGCGTTGAACGCCCGGACCTCGCGCAAGCCGGACAGCGTGTCGAGCGCTGCGACGCGGAGAGCGGCGGAGGCATCGGCCAAGCCGGTCCCGGCCGCCATCACGCCACGTCCGGCGATCGCCGGAAGCACGATTGCAGTGATGGCGAACAGCGCTGCCGTTGCCGGGCCGAGCCAGCCGCCCAGCAGCACGGCCATCGTGGGCAGCAGCACCAGGCCAGCCGTCAAGGGAACCAGGATGCGAAGGTACAGGCCATCCAGCGCCTCTACGTCGCTGACCAGGCGTGCCAGCACATCGCCCGAGCGCCGCAGCCCCAACCCGCCCGCCGACTGCCGCGCGAGGCCACGGAAAAACCACACGCGCAGGTCGGCCAACGCCCGAAACGTGGCATTATGCGTCGCCAGCCGCTCCAAGTAGCGAAGCACGACTCGGGCCACGCCCAACGCCGGCAGGGTGACTGTGGCTGCGACGACGCTGCCCAGCACCAGGGCCGCGACCCGTGTCCCAGCCGTCGCCATCAGCGCCACCGCCGCTGCGACCGACGCCAGCGACAGCAGCAAACTGATGGCCAGCCACCCGGCCTGGCTGCGCCATAAACCGAGAATCCGCAGCAGCGCCGTCACGCTGCCCCCCGCGCCGTCAGGACGCGGCCATCCCGCAGGTCGATCCGGCGGCCAGAGAACGCGTGGGCCGCGGCCGAATGGCTGGCCAGCACGACCGTGCGGCCAACCGCGAGGCGGCGCAGGCTGTCCAGCACCTCGCTTTCCGTCGCCGGGTCGAGATGTGCGGTCGGCTCGTCCAGCAGGAGCAGCGGCGCGTTCTTGAGGAAAGCGCGCGCGATCGCCACACGCTGCGCCTGGCCGCCCGACAGGCCGTAGCCGCCCTCGCCGATGCGGGTGTCGAGGCCGTCCGGCAACCCGTCGGCAAACGCGAGCACGCGGGCGTTGCGGGCAGCGGCTTCCACCTCGGCGTCGTCGGCGTCGGGCCGGCCGAAGCGGATGTTGGCCCGCAAGGTGTCGGCGAACAACACCGGGCGCTGCCCAATCCAGGCCGTCATGCGCGACAGAGCCGAGGGGACGATGCTGGCGATGTCGGCGCCGTTGATGGTGACCCGCCCGGAGTCGGGCTTCGCAAACCCAAGCAGTATTTCGAGGGCCGTCGACTTGCCGGCCCCAGACGCGCCCGCCAGCACCAGCGTCTCGCCCGCGGGCACGCGGAAGCTGAGCCCGTCCAGCGCCGGTCCACGCGACGCGTCCCAGGTCAGCCGTACGTCCTCGAAGGCGACCGTCACCCCTCGCGCCTCGACGGTGCGGACCGGCGCGTCGACGGCTGCCGTGGGAACCGCCGGGATGGCAACCAGCGCCTCCGCCGCGCCGATCGCCTGCATGCGGTCCTGGTAAGCGGCAGAGAACGCACGCAACGGCGCAAAAAACTCCGGCACGAGCAGCAAGGCGAACAGCGCCCGGGCCGGATGGATGTCGCCCTCCACCGCCTGGGCGCCGTAGCGGAGCGCGAGCCCGACCAAGGCCGCGGCCATCGCGCAGTCCAGCGCAGCCGAGGACAAGAACGCCACCCGCAGCACCCGCATCGTCCGCCGCCGCAACTCGTCGGCCGACTGCGCCAGCGACCGCGCCTCATCCTCCATGCGGCCGGCAAGCACGATCGTGGCGATGCCACGGATGCGGTCCACGAACCGGACCTGCAACCGTGCCAGGGCTTGGAATTGCCGCCGCGATGCCGCAGCGGCCCCGATCCCCGACAGCGCCATCGCGAACGGCACCATCAGCCCGGCCACGCCAAGCGCGAGGGCCGCGACCGGGTCCGCCCAGACCACGGCGGCGAGCACCAGCAGCGGCCCGGCGATCGCCAGCGTGGCCGCCGGGATCCATCGCGCATAAAGCCCGTCCAGCCCTTCGATCCGATCCACCACCGTGGCGGTCAGCTCAGCCGAGTGCCGCCCCTGCAATACGCCCGGCGCCGCGTGCAGCAACCGGTGGAGCATGTCGCCACGCAACCGCCGCCGGGCCGTTGCGCCCAGCGCGACGGCCCGGTCCTCGGCGAACAACCCGATGGCGGCGCGCGCGATTGCGATGACGGCGACAGCGCCCAGCAGCACCGGACGCGCCACGCCCTGCCCGGCCAACGCCGCACCGAGGATCGCTGCGACGCACCAGGCCTGCACGACCGCCAGCGCCACGTTCGCCAGGCCGGCGCCGACCACCGGCAGGGCGGCGCGACGGCCAAGCCCGGTCTCGGTTTGCACCCATCGACGCGCAGCTTGCTTGGTATCATCCATGGCGTTGCGGATGTAGCGATACCGACGCGGCTTGGACAGATGGTATTCCGAACACGCGGCTCAGCCGGCCAACGCACGCTTGGCGACGGCCGCCATCCAGCTTGCGGCAACCGGCAGGATGGCGTCGTTGAAATCGTAGCGCGCGTTGTGCAGCGCGCGGCCATCATCCGCCGGACCGTTGCCGATCCAAGCGAACACGCCGGGCCGATGCTCCAGGTACACGCCGAAATCCTCGCTTGCCATGGTCGGCGGCAGGTCCTGCCGGAGCGGCGCCCCGGCTGCCTGCGCCGCCTCGACTGACATCGCCGCCTCGGCCGGGCTGTTCACCGTCGCATTGGCGCCGTGACGGATGGCGACGGTGGCGGTCATCCCGAACGTCTGCGCGATCCCGGCGACAATCTGCCGTATGGCCGCCTCGACCTGGTCCCGCACCGCTGGCTTGAAGGTGCGGAAGGTGCCCCGAAGAGTGGCCTGCTGCGGAATTTGGTTCGGCGCCGAACCGCCGTCGATCATGGTGACCGACACCACCGCCGTCTCCAGCGGATCGACCTGGCGCGACACCACCGACTGCAGCGCCACCGTGAGATGCGCCGCCGCCAACATCGGATCGCGCGTCAGGTGCGGCATGGCGGCGTGGCCGGCGTATCCTTCCAGCACAATCTCCATTCGTGCCGCCGAGGACATCACCGGGCCATCGTGCACAACGACGGTCCCGGCCGCGACGCCGGGCCAATTGTGGAAGCCGAACACGCGCTCCATCGGGAAGCGGTCGAACAGCCCGTCGGCGACCATGACCCGCGCGCCGCCCTGCCCTTCCTCCGCTGGCTGAAAAACCAACTGCACGGTGCCGCGCCAGTCGGGATCATCGGCGAGCAGGGCCGCCGCGCCCAGCAGCGACGTGGTATGCCCGTCATGCCCGCAGGCGTGCATGACCCCGGGCGTGGTCGAGGCGTAGGGCAGTCCAGTCGCTTCGAGGATCGGCAAGGCATCCATGTCGGCGCGCAAGCCGACGCTGCGGTTGGACCCGCCCCGCGTCAGCGTTCCCACAATTCCCGTTCCGCCGATGCCGGCCTGATGCGGCACGCCCAACTCCGTCAGCCGGGCTGCGACGAAGGCGGCGGTCTGGTGCTCGCCGCGCGACAACTCCGGATGCGCGTGCAGATGGCGCCGCCAGCCGATTAGTTTTTCCGCCAGTTCCCGATCCATTCGACCCCGCATGCAAGCGGCATCCTACCATGCCGGACGCATCGTTCGTCCAGCGTCAGACGCCCCGCAACCCCGCGAGCGCCGCAGGTTCGGGGTTGCGCGTCTGCATCGGCATGTGCACCGCATAGCGGGTGCCATGCTCCTGCTCCACGGCGAGCGTGGCCCCGAGTTGGCGTGAGAACCCGCGGATCAGCCGCAGGCCGATGCCGTCGCGGATGCCCATCTCGGTCATGGCGCGCCCGGCCGGGAAGCCCACCCCGTCATCCTCGATGACGAGATCGAGCGCGTCGTCGGTCTGCGTCAAGGTCACGACGATGTGGCCGGACCGTTTGCCAGGAAACGCGTATTTCACGGCATTCGTCACCGCCTCGGTCACGATGAGCGCCAACGGAACCGCCTGGTCGCTGCCCATGCGCAACTCGGGGGCGGAGATCGACAGGCTGATCCGCTCGCCCTCCGCCTCGCCCATCGCCTGGAACAGCTGGCCGCACAATTCCACCAGGAAGCTTCGCATGTTGATCGTGTGCACCTCGCCCTGCGTGTAGAGATGGCGGTGCAAGGTGGCGAGCGCGCGGATGCGGTCGCGCGCCGACTGGAACTCCGCGCGCGCATCGGGCGAGCGGATGCGGCTGGCCTGGAGGTTGAGCAGGCTGGCCACGATTTGCAGGTTGTTCTTCACCCGGTGATGGATTTCCTGCATCAGCAACTCCTGCCGCGCCTGCGCCTCCTTCAGCCGCGCCTCACGCTCCCGCAGGGCGCCCGTCGCATCGGTGAACGACCGGGCGAGGTCGCCGAGTTCGGCCGGCGCGCCGCGGAGGTCACCGGGATCGAACACGTTGGTCGCCTGCCAGCGCGACACGGCGGCCCCGAGCCGTCGCAGCGGGCGGGCGAATGCCAGGTCCGCCCCGAGCACGATCGCCGTGAGGCCGCCCAGGAGCAGCAGCGTCAACTCGGCGATGCGCGTCGCCAGCACCCGGCGCGCGGCCGCTTCCTCCGCGGTCGCCTGGTAGGCCACGATGAGCTGCGTGCCGTTATCCACCCGGCTCGACGCGTACGCGTACGCGACTCCTGCTGCGGAGGGCGCGGTGAATGCCGATTCGTTGTCGGTGAGCAGCCGCGCCATGATGTACGGGGTCGGTGTCGCGGTTGCGATCGTCCCTTTTCCAATGATCACGGTCCCAGCACTGTCGAGCAACCATGCCGCGCTATTGTCGCCGGGCTCTTTGGACATCACGTAACTGGTCAACCAATCCGGGCGAACCGCTCCCAAAACCTCGCCGGCGAAGGCGCCATTCCGATTGAACGGGACGGCGGTGACGATCACCGGGCGTCTTACCACCACTCCTTGGCTGATCGCGTTGAGCGCTGGACGTCCTGTGTCGCGCGCCTGCATGAACCAGGGCGAATGGGCAAACGAGACACCGCGGAGCACGGAGCCGGCATTCAACGGCAAGGCGCTGCAGACGAGTGCCCCACCTGCGTCAACGATCGCAAGATTGAAGTATCGGTCGGTGTTGCCCACAAGAATTGCGCTAAGCGCTTTGTCGCACTCCACCGGGTCATGCATGAGGCCCGAAGCAGCCGCCTGTGCTGTTGCAATACCGTCTAATGTCAATGCTGACGAAGCGTCCTGCCGGGCCACTAGGGCTCCCTGCAGGAAACGCACGTGTTCGATGGCACGCTGGCCAGTCTCGCGAAAGTTCTGCCAAGCGATGACGCCCGCCATGATCGCGATTGGGATGGCGGCAACAATGGTCAACGCAATCAGCCTAGCCCGCACCGATACCAAACGCACACCAGGCGGCGAGAGCTTACCCATCAATGCGGAGGAGCATCCGCCTCACTTCTCACGGTCGCCCTCGATCAGGCGCAGCAACTCTTCCGGAACCGGCTCCTGTGCGACATCGTCGAACATCTGATGGAGGCTGCGGTTCAACCAGACGTCGAAGGCGGCTTCGGGCTTCTGCGGTTTCACGCCTCGGCTCGATGGCTTCTTCGGCGATGGAGGACGCATGCTGGTGTGCTTCATTGCAGCCGGCCTCAAACCCGGAACGGGCTGGATGCAGGCCCAGCCCGTATGTCACGACACGGCTTGGAGCCGTTTATGCGAGACGGCGCGCCTCATCGGAGGCATCGTCGGCGAGCGACTGATGCTTGAGCAGCATTTCACGTCCCTTGGCGCTCACGCGGCCAGTCTCCTTGGCATCGCCCAGCAGCCACGCCTCGAGTTGCCGGCGAGCACGGAACACCCGGCTTTTCGCTGTGCCGACTGCGCAGCCGGTCGCCTCGGCCAAGGCCTCGTAGCTCATGCCATGGACGACGACCATGACCAGCGCCTCGCGTTGGTCGGCGGGCAGCTTGTTCATCGCGGCGCCAAGTTCCTTCAGCGCCAAGCGGTCCTCGTGGGCAGCGTCGGTTGCGAACACCGATTGCGGCACATCGTCGATATCGGTGGTGTCGCGGCGCTTGCGCAGGTTGGAGATGAACCGGTTGCGAAGGATGCGGTGCATCCAGGCGGCGAAGTTCGTTCCAGGAATGAAGCTGGTGGACGCGGAGAGCGCGTTGCAGACCGCATCTTGCACCAGATCCTCAGCGGCAGCGCGGTTGCGGGTCAAAGCAAGGGCCTGCACGCGAAGCTTCGGCAAGATGGCGATAACCTGGTTGTGGAAGGTTGCATCGGTCATGGTCGTTGTCTCCCGTTCCTGGGCGATCAATGAACCAATCGATAAAAGCGTTGCATCGTTTGCATCACACAAGCGTGAGTCGGTCGCCGCTCTCATGCGTGTCATGACAGCAGGCCAACGAACGACGTCAGGCATGCACCGAAACAGCAGGCTCCACCGAGCGATCCTCCATGATCCGCGCCAGGGCAGCGCGGGCCCGGGAGACGCGCGCCTTCATGGTTCCGACCGGCACGGCGCAAATCGCCGCGGCTTCGTCGTAGCTGAGCTCCTGCGCCCCCACCAGGACCAGCGCCTCCCGAAGCAACGGCGGAAGGGTCCAGAGCATCCGCTGCAGGTCGCCGATGTCTGCAAGGTCGTCGCCGCTCACGCTAGTTTCCTCAGGTTGAAAGTGGGCCTGAAGCAGCTCGGCCTCACGCTTGCGACGCCGGGCCTGGGCGAAAAACTGATTGCGCAGGATGGTGAACAGCCAAGCCTTGAGGTTGGTTCCGGGCTGGAACTGGCTCAGCGCCCCCAGGGCTTGCACCACCGTGTCCTGCACGAGGTCGTCGGCTGCGACACGATCCCTCACCAGGAAACGCGCGAAGCCCCGCAGGTCGGGCAGCAGCGACATCATGTCTTGCCGGGTTGCGGCCTGATTGCCGGTCTTGGCGCAAATCCGGGTCTGCACGGTCACTGCCAGGCCTCACCCTGTCGTTCACGCGACCCATATTCCGTCGCTACCGCCCGTATGCAAGACAAGGCACCGACATGACGACGCTTCGCCGGCAGGATCTGATCCATGCCCTGCCCTATGCCCGGCGCTACGCCCGGGCGCTGACCGGGAGCCAGGCCCGGGGCGACGCCCTCGTGTCGGACGTGCTCCGCGCCATGTTGGCCGATGGGCTGGACGACACGGATGCACGGCACGCGCTTTATGCAAGGACTACCCAGCATTTCACCCGGTCGGCTGACCCCGACAGCGCCGACAGCCTCAGCTCGGCCCAGCGTCAATTGCTGCTGCTGACATCCTTAGAGGAGGTCGGCATCGACGACGCGGCGGGGATCGTCGGCGTCCCGCCGGCAGAGGCCGCACGAATGCTGGCCGAGGCGCGTGAGCACCTTCGCGCCGCCACCGCGACCGACGTATTGATCATCGAGGATGAGCCGATCATCGCGATGGACATCGAGGAGCTGGTGCAAAGCTGTGGGCACCGGGTGATCGGCGTCGCTGCAACCGAGGCCGACGCCGTCAAGATGGCCGAACGCAGCCGTCCCGGATTGATCCTGGCCGACATCAATCTCGGCGCCGGGGGCGACGGCACCTCGGCCGTAGCCCGCATCATGAAATACCACCACGCTCCGGTGATCTTCGTGACCGCCTATCCCGAGCGGCTGCTGACCGGGGATGCGCTGGAACCGGCATTCGTCATCACCAAACCTTTCGAGCCCATGGCGCTGGCGATCGCGACCTATCAGGCGGTGTCCAAAGAGGTCGATCTGGACGGCACAGGAGTTTCATAAGACGCAGGGAACTCACATCCGGGCAACGCGCTTGGACAGAGTTCCTGCCACGACAAGTCTATAGGGCCGCAAGCACGATGAACGCGATCGACCCCAGCCGTGCGTCCAACCGCACCGCGTCCGCACCTTCCCTTCGCTCCCGCATCCAGTATCTCGACCCGGCGTCGGTGGCCGATGTCGAGTTGGCGCTCGGCCAGGCGGCGGCGCTCGGCTTCACCCACGTCGCCATTCCGCCTGTTTTTGCGACTGGCCGCACCGGTGACCGTTTCCTCCCGGCGAGCCTGACCGAAGCGGCCGACGGCAGCAGCGTCGCGGCGGCGTTGCGGGCGATCGTTGGCCAATGCGAGGCTGCCAGCCTAAAGTTGATCGCTGACGTTGGTCTCGACCGGCTTGCCGCCGAGTTTGCCGACGAGGATGTCCCGTTCGCGCCAGCGGTGCAGGCAACGCCGCTCGACCCGCGCAAGTTCGCGGCCGCCCCGGTGCGGACCGCCCTCGATGAAACCCCGGAGCAGGCGCGCGCGGTTGGAACCTGGTGGGGCCGCATCATTGCGTCCTGGCGCGACTGCGGCGTTGCCGGTGTGCGCCTGCTCGGGTTGGATCACCTCCGGCACCCCGGTGAGACGGTCGCCAGCATCCGCGCAACAGCGCCAAACATGCTGCTGATCGGCTGGACGCCTGGAATGACCGCCGCGGCGACAGACCAGCTGCGAGGCACGGGGCTGGACTATGTCGTCTCGTCCCTGCCCTGGTGGGATTGGCGCGCCGACTGGTTGTGGACGGAGGTGGACCACTTGCAGCCGATCGCCCCCGTGCTGGGCTGTCCGGAAGCGCCGTTCGGGCCACGGTTGGCCGCAGGCGTGCATGAGCCCGAGCTGCTCGAAGCGATGTACCGGCGCATGGCCGCCCTGGCTGCAACGATCGGCGATGGTTGGCTGGTGCCAGCCGGGTTCGAGCACGGCGCGCGCCGTCCCATGGACCGTCGCGCCCTGCCCGTGCGCGCCGCCGACGCGCACATGGATTTTGCCGCCGGGATCACCGCCCTCAACGCCACCGTCGCCGATTCTGGCTGGCCCGCGCCGGGTGGGACGCACGTGCCTTTGACCGGTGGAGGCGCGCCGGTGCTTGCGATGCTGCGGTCGGACCGCGATCCGCGGTATGCCGGGACCGGCGTGCTGTCCGTCATCAACACCGACCCGGTGCACGCGCGCAGCGTGGACGCAGCCGACCTGCTGCCGGCTTGCGCGGCACTTGGCCCATCTTTGCCGCTTCGGCCAGGGGCGACCGTCACGCTTTCCCCCGGGGAGATGCGGGTGTTCACGGCAGTGGCGCGGCCGGGGCCGACGGCCGCCGATCCGCTCTCGGCGGACGGCGCGAGCCGTGCGGGAGCCGCGCCCAGGGTCGCCATCGAGCGCCCGGAGCCGTGCGTCGACGACGGCGCCCTGCCTGTCAAACGCATCCAGGGCGAGTGGCTGGCGGTCGAGGCCGACATCGTCTGTGACGGGCACGACAAGCTCGGCGCCGTGCTGCGCTGGCGGGGGCCGGGTGAGGCGGCCTGGCAGGAAGGCCGCATGCGCCCGCTAGGCAACGACCGCTGGACCGGCGCTTTTCCGCTAACTTCGCTCGGCGCCTACGAGTATGACGTGCAAGCCTGGCGCGACGCCTTCGCGAGCTACCGGGACGAGTTGGCCAAGAAATCCTCCGCAGGCGTGCCGATTGCGCTCGAGCTGCGGGAAGGCTTGGCCATGGTCACCCAGGCGGCCGAACAGGCGCAGGGTGTGCACCGGGAAACGCTGAAGGACGCGCTTCGGGTGTTGGCCGAGGGTGACGAGGCGACGCGCTGCCGCACCCTGCTGTCCGACCCGGTGGCGGCCGTTATGGCGGAACTGGACGACCGGCCCCAAGCTGCGACCTTGGCGCGCCCGGTTCGTGTCGATGCGGAACGACTTGGCGCGCGATTTGCGGCCTGGTACGAGGTGTTCCCGCGGTCGCTGAGTGACGATCCGCATCGCCATGGCACGTTCGCCGACGTGCAGCGCCATCTCCCGCGCATCCGCGACATGGGCTTCGACGTGCTGTACTTCCCGCCGATCCATCCAATCGGGGCCAAGAACCGCAAGGGCCGCAACAACACGCTCACGCCGGCGCCCGACGATCCCGGCAGCCCATATGCGATCGGGTCCGAGGACGGGGGTCACGACGCGCTGCACCCCGAGCTCGGCAGCTTCGACGACTTCCAGGCGCTGCGCCGGGCGGCTGAGCAGCATGGGTTGGAACTGGCGATCGACTTCGCCATCCAGTGCTCGCCCGACCATCCGTGGCTGCGCGAGCACCATGGCTGGTTCGCGTGGCGGCCGGACGGCACGATCAAGTATGCCGAGAACCCGCCGAAGAAATACGAGGACATCGTCAACGTCGATTTCTATGCCGTCGATGCGATTCCGGATTTATGGATGGCTCTGGCGAACACGGTGCTGTTCTGGGCCGAGCAGGGCGTGCGGCTGTTCCGGGTGGACAACCCGCACACCAAGCCGCTGCCGTTCTGGCAGTGGGTGATCGGCGAGGTCCGTGCGCGGTACCCGGACGCAGTGTTCCTGGCCGAGGCGTTCACCCGGCCGAAGGTGATGTACCGTCTTGCGAAGGTCGGGTTCTCGCAGTCCTACACTTACTTCACCTGGCGCGAGACCAAGCGCGAGATGGAAGAATACCTGACGGAGCTATCGCTGGAGGGGCCGCGCGACTTCTTCCGCCCACATTTTTTCGTCAACACGCCCGATATCAACCCAGTGTTCCTGCAGAATTCCGGCCGCCCCGGCTTCCTGATCCGCGCGGCGCTGGCAGCGACCCTGTCCGGGTTGTGGGGCGTCTATAACGGCTTCGAGCTGTGCGAAGGCACGCCGGTGCCGGGCCGCGAGGAATACCTCGACAGCGAGAAGTACCAGTTGCGCGCCTGGGATTGGGACCGGCCGGGCAACATCGTGCCGGAGATCACCCAGCTGAACCGCATCCGCCGCGCGAACCCGGCGCTGTGGACGCATCTCGACGTCGCGTTCCAGCCGGCCGGCAACGACGCCGTGACGGTGTTCGAGAAGGCCAACGCCGATCGATCCAACGTCATCATGGCCGCGATTTCGTTCGATCCGCGCCAGCCGCAGGCGACCGAGTTCGAGTTCCCGTTCTGGCATTGGCAGCTTCCCGAGACCGCGCCGTTCGATGTTGAAAATCTTGTCACTGGCGAAACGGCGACCTGGCGGGGCAAGGTGCAGCGTGTCCGCTTGACGCCCGGGCAACCTTACGCGATTTGGCGTATCCGCGCCGCCATTTGAGGATTTAAATGCCCGACCATAATGCCGCCGCCGCCGAGAACCCGACGTGGTTCAAGGACGCGATCATCTACCAGTTGCACCTGAAGTCGTTTTTTGATGGCAACAATGACGGGGTTGGCGATTTCCGGGGCTTGATCGACAAGCTCGACTACATCGCCGAACTGGGCGTCACCGCGATTTGGCTGCTGCCGTTCTACCCGTCCCCCCGGCGCGACGACGGCTACGACATCGCCGATTATCGCGGGGTCCATTCCGATTACGGTTCGCTGGCCAACGTGCGCGAATTCATCCAGGCGGCGCACGACCGCGGGCTGCGGGTCATTTCCGAGCTGGTCATCAATCACACCTCGGACCAGCATCCCTGGTTCCAGCGCGCCCGCACGGCGCCGCCGGGCAGCAAGGAGCGCGACTTCTACGTTTGGTCCGACACGGACGAGAAATATGCCGGCACCCGCATCATCTTCATCGACACCGAGAAGTCGAACTGGACGTGGGACGACACGGCCGGCGCGTACTATTGGCATCGTTTCTACTCGCACCAGCCCGATCTCAACTTCGACAACCCGGCCGTGCTTGAGGAGGTGCTCTCCGTCATGCGCTTCTGGCTTGACCTTGGGATCGACGGGCTGCGGCTGGATGCGGTACCTTATCTGGTGGAGCGCGAAGGCACCAACAACGAGAACCTGTCCGAGACGCACGCGATCCTCAAGAAGATCCGGGCTGAACTCGACGCCCACGCGCCGGGCCGGATGCTGCTGGCGGAGGCGAACCAGTGGCCGGAGGACGCGCAGGTCTATTTCGGCGAGGGCGACGAATGCCACATGTCGTTCCATTTCCCGCTGATGCCGCGCATGTACATGGCGATCGCGCGGGAGGACCGCTTCCCGATCACCGACATCATGCGCCAGACGCCAGCCATCCCGGCGAATTGCCAGTGGGCCGTGTTCCTGCGCAACCATGACGAGCTGACCCTGGAGATGGTCACCTCCGGCGAGCGCGACTACCTTTGGGAGACCTACGCCGCCGACCGCCGGGCGCGGCTGAACCTCGGCATCCGCCGCCGCCTCGCGCCGCTGCTGGAGCGCGACCGCCGCCGGATCGAGCTGATGAACGCGCTGCTGCTGTCGATGCCGGGCACGCCGGTCATCTACTACGGCGACGAGATCGGCATGGGCGACAACATCTTCCTCGGCGACCGCGACGGGGTGCGCACGCCGATGCAGTGGTCGGTCGACCGCAACGGCGGCTTCTCGCGCGCGGACCCGGCCAAGCTGGTGCTGCCGCCGATCATGGACCCGATCTACGGCTTCCAGGCGGTCAACGTCGAGGCGCAGGCCAGCGACCAGCACTCGCTGCTGAACTGGACCCGCCGGATGCTGGCCGTGCGCCGCCGCCACCGCGCGTTCGGCCGCGGCACCCAGCGCTTCCTGTACCCCGGAAACCGCAAGGTGCTGGCGTACCTGCGCGAGCACACGCTGGAGGACGGGACGGAGGAGGCTATCCTGTGCGTCTCCAACCTGTCGCGCAGCGCGCAGGCGGTGGAGCTGGACCTGGTGAGCTTCGCCGGGCGCGTGCCGGTCGACATCGTCGGCGGCTCGGTGTTTCCCGCGATTGGCCAATTGACGTACTTGCTGACGTTGCCGCCGTTCGCTTTCTACTGGTTCCTGCTCGCCTCGGACGCGCAACTGCCCGGCTGGCACACGGCGCAACCGGAAGCCCTGCCGGACTACGCAACGATCGTGGTCCGGCAATCACTTGCCGAGATCATGACCGGCTCCGGACGGCAGATCCTCGAGGGCGAGTCGCTGCCGGCCTACCTGCCCCGACGCCGCTGGTTCGCCTCAAAAACCGACAAGCTCGAACGCGTTCGCGTCGTTTATGTCGTGCCGCTGACCGATGGGCATGGCACCGTTGGCTTCACCGAAATCGAGGCAACGGTCGGCGGCCGGACGGAGCGCTACGCATTGCCGCTCGGCATCGTCTGGGAGGACGAGCAGGTGAACGCGCTCGTCCAGGCGTTGGCCCTGGCGCGGGTGCGGCAGGGGCCACGGGTCGGTTACCTGACGGATGCGTTCGCCCTCGATACGTTGACCCGCGCCGCCATCATCGCCATGCGCGACGGCAAGACCTTGCCGTTCGAGGGCGGCGAGTTGCAGTTCCGGCCGACCTCGTTGATGGCGGCGTTGGAACTGGCCGATGACGCCGAAATCAGGCGATTGTCGGCCGAACAGTCGAACAGCTCGCTGATCGTGGGTGACGCGGTGGTGTTCAAGGTGGTGCGCCGGGTCACCGCCGGGGTTCATCCCGAAGGCGAGATTACGCGCTATTTGACCGAGCGCGGCTTCGGCAACACCGCGCCGCTATTCGGCGAGATCGTGCGCGTCGATCCGGACGGAACGCCGAATACGGTCGGCCTCGTGCAAGGGTTCGTCCGCAACCAGGGCGATGGCTGGGGCTGGACCTTGGATTTCCTTGCCCGCGCGGTAGATGAGCTGGCGACCACCGGCGAGGGCGAGGAGGACACGTTCGACGCTTACAACGTGTTCGCCGCCGCGATCGGCAAACGCTTGGGCGAGCTGCATGCGGTGTTCGCCGCGCCCGCCGACGATCCGGACTTCGCACCGGAGCCGGTCGACGAGGCAGCCCTGGATGCCTGGGCGGACGGCGCCATCGAGCAAATCGACCAAGCGTTGACGATGTTGGATCGGGTGACGGAGTGGCACTCTCCGGAAGCGAAGCAGCAGGCAGCCGACATCGTTGGCCACGCCGACGCGTTGCGGGCCGCCGCGCGCAAGCTGGCGCGGTCGGGCGGCGGCGCGTTGCAGACCCGGGTGCACGGGGATTTCCACCTTGGCCAAGTGCTGGTGGTGCGCGGCGACGCTTACCTGATCGACTTTGAGGGCGAGCCGGCGCGGACCATGGAACAGCGCCGGGCAAAATCCTGCGCGATTCGCGACGTGGCTGGGCTGTTGCGCTCGTTCGAGTACGCTGCCGCCGCGGCAGCGCCAAGCCGCACCGCCATTTCCAGCCACGCCGAGAGCCGCCGGCCGGAGTTGCTGCAGGCGTTCCGGCTTGGCGCCGCGAAGGCGTTCCAGGAGGCCTACCGCGCCGTGCTCGAGGCAGCGCCCACCCCCTGGGTTCCGCCGCATTCGGAGCAGGCGCTGCTCGACCTGTTCCTGCTGGAAAAGGCCGCCTACGAAATCCGCTATGAGGCCGCTAACCGCCCGACCTGGCTTGGCATCCCGCTTGCTGGGCTGCACGCCATCGCAGCGCGGCTGCTCGGCCTGAAGGAGACCACCGATGCTTGACCGTCCGCGCGAAGACCCGATCGATCCCGGTGCGGTCGACGCAATCGTGCACGCCCGGCATGGCGACCCGTTCGCCGTGCTCGGCCCGCACGACGGCCGCATTCGCGCCTTCGTGCCCGGCGTGGCTGGCGTCGACGTGGTGGATCGCGCAACCGGGATGGTGCTCGCATCGCTGCAACGGCTGCACCCCGAAGGCTTCTGGAGCGGCGCCGTCAGTGAGCCGAGCGCCTACAAGCTCCGCATCCATCCCGATCAGGGATCGTGCTACGACATCGAGGATCCGTACTCCTTTCCGCCCATCCTCGGCGACATGGACACCTACCTGCTCGCCGAGGGCCGTCACCGCGATTTCGGCCGGGCGCTCGGCGCGCATCCGGCCGAGATGGACGGCGTGCCCGGCGTGCGCTTCGCCGTCTGGGCGCCGAATGCCTCGCGCGTCTCGGTCGTCGGCGACTTCAACCACTGGGACGGCCGCCGCCACCCGATGCGCATGCGGCACGGACCCGGCGTGTGGGAGCTGTTCATCCCGCGCGTCGGGCCGGGCGCATTGTATAAGTACGAATTGCTCGGCCCGAACGGCGCCTTGCTGCCGCTGAAGGCCGACCCGGTCGCCTGGGCCGCGCAGAAGCCGCCGGAGACCGCTTCCATCGTCGCCGACGACGCCGCGCAGGTTTGGACCGACGACAAGTGGCTGGCCGAACGCGCGGCGCGGCAGGCGCCGGATGCGCCGATCGCGATCTACGAGGTGCACGCGGGGTCGTGGTCGCCGGCTGCGGTGAACGGCGAGGCCGGATGGGACGCTCTGGCCGATCAATTGGTGCCATATGCGGCGGGCATGGGCTTCACCCATATCGAGCTGCTGCCGATCATGGAACATCCGTTCGGCGGCTCGTGGGGTTACCAGCCGCTCGGCCAGTTCGCGCCCAGCTCCCGCCTTGGGCCGCCCGAAGCGTTCGCGCGCTTTGTCGACCGCTGTCATGGCGCCGGCGTAGGCGTGATCCTGGACTGGGTGCCCGCGCATTTCCCGACCGACGCGCATGGCCTCGCACGGTTCGACGGCACGCCGCTATATGAGCATGCCGATCCGCGCGAGGGCTTCCATCGCGATTGGAACACGCTGATCTACAACCTCGGCCGCAACGAGGTCCGCGCCTTCCTGATCGGCAGCGCCCTGTTCTGGCTGGAACACTACCACGCCGACGCCATCCGCGTGGACGCGGTCGCCTCGATGCTTTACCGCGATTACAGCCGCAACCCTGGCGAGTGGGTGCCGAACCAGTATGGCGGGCGCGAGAACCTGGAATCGGTGTCGTTCCTGCAGGAACTCAGCCGTGCGGTGTCCGAGCGCGTTCCCGGCGCGATCCTGATCGCCGAGGAATCGACTGCCTGGCCCGGCGTCACGCGCCCGGCGGACGAGGGCGGCCTGGGCTTCACCTACAAGTGGAACATGGGCTGGATGCACGACTCGCTCCACTACATGGAGGAGCAGCCGATCTACCGCCGCTGGCACCACGGCAAGGTGACGTTCGGGCTGGTGTACGCCTTCTCGGAGAAGTTCGTCCTGCCGTTGTCGCACGACGAGGTGGTGTATGGAAAAGGCTCGCTGATCCGCAAGATGCCGGGCGACCAGTGGCAGAAGTTCGCCAATCTGCGCGCTTATCTCGGCTTCATGTGGACCCATCCAGGCAAGAAGCTGATGTTCATGGGCGGCGAGATCGCTCAGGACCGGGAGTGGAATCATGACGCCGGGTTGGATTGGGACCTGTTGGATCAGCCGGCCCATGTCGGCGTCCAGGCCCTGCTTCGCGACCTGAACCTGATCTATCGCGACACGCCCGCGCTGCATCAGAAGGACTGCGACCCCGACGGGTTCCGGTGGGTGGTCCTCGACGACGCGGCCCAAAGCGTATTCGCCTATCTGCGCCTCGGAGCGGAGGGCGTCCCGCCCGCGCTGGTCGTCTGCAACATGACGCCGGAACCCCGCCATGGCTACCGCGTCGGAGTGCCGCACGGTGGCGCCTGGCGGGAACGCTTGAACAGCGACGCCGCGATCTACGGCGGATCGAACATGGGCAACGGCGGCGCGATCGAGGCGGAGGACGTCGAGAGCCACGGTCTGCCCGCCTCGCTGATGTTGACCCTGCCGCCGCTTGCCACCATCATCCTCGGCGCGTGACGCCGGCTTGGAGACGCCCCGCATGATTGACCGCTTCGCCCACGACCTGCCATTTGGCGCTCAGCTCGCCGAGGACGGGACTGCGCGCTTTCGAATTTGGGCCCCCTCCGCCGAAGCGGTGACACTGGAACTCGACGGCGCGCCGACTCCCATGCAGGCCGAGTCCGATGGTTGGTTCGTGGCCGAGCAGCCCGTCGCCGCTGGCGCGCGCTACCTGTACCGGCTGCCCGATGGCCTCGGCGTTCCCGACCCAGCGGCACGGCAACAAGCGGGCGACGTGCACGATCCCAGCGCCGTCGTCGACCCGCGCAGCTATCGCTGGGCCAATCCCGGCTGGATGGGCCGCCCCTGGCACGAGGCCGTGATCTATGAGTTGCACCCCGGCGCGTTTGGCGGCTTTTCCGGGATCATCGGGCAATTGCAGTCGCTGAAGGAGCTTGGCGTCACGGTGATCGAGCTTATGCCGATCGCCGACTTCCCCGGCGCGCACAATTGGGGCTACGACGGCGTGCTGCCCTACGCGCCCGACACGGCCTACGGCACGCCGGACCAACTGAAGGCGCTAGTGGATGCTGCCCACGGCATGGGGCTGATGGTCATGCTGGACGTGGTATACAATCACTTCGGGCCGGACGGGAATTTCCTGCACGCTTACGCCGAGCGGTTTTTTCGCGAGGACATCAAAACTCCCTGGGGCGCCTCGATCGACTTCCGTAAGCCGCCAGTGCGCCAGTACTTCGAGCAGAACGCGCTGTATTGGCTGATGGAGTACCGCTTCGACGGACTTCGTTTCGACGCCGTCCACGCGATTTCCGAGCCGGATTTCCTCGACGAGATGGCGGCCACCTTGCGCGCGAAGGTCGAACCCGGGCGACATATCCACCTGGTGCTGGAACATGAGGGTAACGCGGCCAAGCACCTGCGGCAGCCCGGCGGCGGCGGCTTCGACGCGCAGTGGACCGACGACGTGCACCACTGTCTGCACGTGATGCTGACCGGGGAGAGCGAGGGCTACTACGAGGATTTTCAGAAGCCGGCCGAGCTGCTGGCCCGCTGCATGGCCGAGGGCTTCGCCTACCAGGGCGAGGTCTCGCCCCATAGCGGCGAGCCCCGCGGCGAGCCGAGCGCGCACCTGCCGACCACGGCGTTCGTGATCTGCCTGCAGAACCACGACCAGATCGGCAATCGCGCCATGGGCGAACGCCTGACCATGCTGGCCGACCCGCAGGCCCTACGCGCGGCCACTTCGCTGCTGCTGCTGTCGCCGTTCATCCCGCTGCTGTTCATGGGCGAGGAATGGGGCAGCCGCACGCCGTTCCTGTTCTTCACCAGCCACAACGACGAATTGGCGGAATTGGTCCGCAACGGGCGACGCGAGGAGTTCAAGCATTTTGCCGCCTTCCAGGACGAAGCCAAGCGCGCCATGATCCCGGACCCGAACGCGCCCTCCACCTTCCAGGCGTCGATCCCGGAGATGTCCGGGAACACCGAGGTGCATGACCTGCATCGCACTCTGCTGTCGCTTCGGCACGGGCGGATTGTCCCCGGCATCCCAGGCTGCCGAAGCGTTGGCGCGCAGGCCATCTCGGAGACGGCGGTGGTGGCACGGTGGCGGCTCGGGACCGGGGAAACGCTGACGATCGCCGCCAATCTCGGCAGCAAGCCGGCCCATTTGGAAGCGCCGGAGGGAGGCGTGCTGTTCGAGAGCGAAGCCGCCGCCGCCGGGTCCGCCCAAGCCGGCACGCTCAACCCGCGGACCACCGTGGCCTTCATCGCGGCTGCATCTTGAGCGACGCAGCGCTCGGCGCCCTGGCCGAAGCTGCCGGGGTCGCGGGACGGTGGAAGGACGTCTACGGGAATTGGCACGACGTGTCGCCCGACACGCTGCGGGCAGTGCTTGCGGCATTGGATTTGCCGGCAGGCTCGCCGTCCGACATCGAGGCGAGCCTGCAAGCCGTTCAGGGGCCGGGTCGGCTTCCGAAACTGATCACCGCCGACGCCGGGTGCGAGGTCGTATTGCCGGTGACGCCGGCGCCGTGCCGGATCGACTTCGAGGACGGCGGCACCAGCAACGGCGCCGCGGAGGAACGCGAGGGCCGAACCGTCATCCGTGCGCCGCATGTTGCTGGCTACCACACGCTGTCGATCGGCGACGCGCATACGATCCTGGCGGTGGCGCCGGCGCGTTGCTGGACCGTGGCGGATGCCGCGCCGGGGCTGCGGCCGTGGTCGCTCGCCGTGCAACTCTATGCGCTGCGCCGGGCGGGCGATGGCGGCATAGGTGATTTCGGCGGCTTGCGGAATTTCGTGCGCGCAGCAGGGACGGCGGGCGCGTCGGCGGTCGCGATCAGCCCGATGCACGCCCAGTTCTCCGCCGACCCGAACCGGTTCAGCCCCTACTCGCCCTCCAGCCGCGTGATGATGAACGTGCTGCACGCCGCCATCGACGTGCCCGGAGGGGAGACGCTGGAAGCTGCCGATTTCGTGGATTGGCCAGCCGCGACGCAGTTTCGCCTCGACGCCTCGCGCGCGGCCTATCGCAGCATAAGCCCGGCGCTTCGGTCGGAGTTCGCCGCGTTCAAGGAAATCCATGGCGCGAGCCTCATTGATCATGCCCGCTTCGAGGCCTTGCAGGCGCATCTGTTCGGCGCCGACCCGGTCGCCTGGCACTGGCGCAACTGGCCGGACAAATATCGTAACCCGGCCAGCCCTGCCGTCGCCGCCTTCGCCCGTGAGCACGCTGATGAAGTCGGGCTGCACGCCTACATGCAATTCTTGAGCGACCGCAGCCTCGCCGCAGCCCAGGCCGCGGCGCGCGCAGCCGGAATGCCGATTGGGCTCATCGCCGATCTCGCGGTGGGCGTCGACTCCGGCGGCAGCCAGTGCTGGAGCCGGCAGGATGAGACGCTGATCGGCCTGACGGTCGGCGCGCCGCCGGACCTGCTCAGCCCGCACGGGCAGAGCTGGGGCCTATCCGCCTTCTCGCCGCGCGGCCTCGTGCTGAACGGGTTCGACGCCTACCTGGAGATGCTGCGGGCCGCTATGCGGAACGCTGGCGGCGTGCGGATCGACCACGCGATGGGGCTGGCGCGGCTGTGGGTGCTGCCGGACGGCGCCAGCGCGGCGGAGGGCGCCTACATGCATTTTCCGGTCGACGACATGCTCCGGCTGATCCGCATCGAGTCGCAGCGGCACCGGGCGATCGTGCTCGGCGAGGATCTCGGCACCTTGCCCGAGGGCTTCCAGGACAAGATCGCCGCCGCTGGGATCGCCGGCATGCGCGTGCTGTGGTTCGAGCGTGGCGAAGACGGCTTCACCGCGCCCGCCACTTGGGACCCCGGTGCGGCGGCCATGAGCAGCACGCATGACTTGGCCACCGTCGCCGGCTGGTGGCGCGGACGCGACCTGGACTGGCGCGGCAAGCTTGGCCTGATCGGGGACGACGCCAAAGTAGCCGATGCGCAGTCCGACCGCGACCGCGACCGCGAGTCGTTGTGGGGCGCGATGCGGGCCAGCGGAGCGGCCGAGGGCGGCCCTCCGGCCCTCGACCAGCCCGGAGCCGTCGTGGATGCGGCGGTCCGGCATCTGGCCACCTCCGCCTGCGAGTTGGTGATGCTGCCGATGGAAGACGTGCTCGGCCTGGAGGAGCAGCCCAACCTGCCGGGCACCCTGGACGAGCACCCGAACTGGCGTCGCCGCCTGCCTGGCGATGCCGCCCACCTGTTGGACGACCCCCTTATCGCCGCGCGGCTGGACTCCCTCGACCGCGCCAGGAACCCTCGATGAAGTCCCTTTCGGCCACGGCGCGCCTGCAATTCCACAAAGACTTCACCATGGACGACGCGGCCAAGCTGGTGCCGTACTACAACCGTTTCGGCATCTCGCATCTGTATGCCTCGCCGCTGCTGAAGTCCCGCCCTGGCTCGACCCATGGCTACGACATCGTCGATCATAACGAGATCGACCCGGAGCTGGGCGGCGAGGCGGCATTGCACCGGCTGGTCGCTGAATTGCGTCGGCACGACATGGGACTGATCCTCGATATCGTCCCGAACCACATGGGCGTCGGCGGTGCCGACAATGCCTGGTGGCTGGACGTGCTGGAATGGGGCCGGGCCAGCGCCTACGCCGAATTCTTCGACATCGACTGGGACCCGCCGGACGCGTCGTTGCGCGGCCGGATGCTGGCGCCGTTCCTCGGCGACGCGTACGGGATGTGCCTGCTCAACGGCCAACTGACCTTGCAATTCGACGAGACCGACGGCCGCTTGTTCGTCGGCTATTACTCCCACCGCTTCCCGATCAATCCGCGCGACTACCCGTCTGTCCTGCTGACCGAGGGCGGCCCGCTGGAGGAGCCGGCGCGGGCGTTTTCCGAGCTCAACGCGACCAACCGCGAGACGATGCGCCAGCAGGCCGAAGCCGCGCGCGAGACGCTACGGTCGCCCGACTACGCCCAGGCGATCCGGGAATGCCTGCAGGCCTACGCCCCCGACACCGAAGCCGGGCGCGACCGGCTGAACCGTCTCCTGGAGCGCCAAAGCTACCGGCTCGCATGGTGGCGGGCGGCGACGGACGAAATCAACTGGCGGCGCTTCTTCGACGTGAACGGCCTGGCCGGCATGCGTGCCGAGGTGCCGGCCGTGTTCGACGCGACTCACCGCACCATCCTGCGCCTGTATGCCGAAGGGCTGATCGATGGGCTGCGGATCGACCATGTGGACGGCTTGGCCGACCCGCGCGGCTACTGCCGCAAGCTGCGCCGCCAGTTGGACGCCGCGACAGCCTACCGTGCGCCGGAGTTGCGTGGCGAGCCGCCGGTGATCTGGATCGAGAAAATCCTGGCGCCGCAGGAGAACCTGTCAAGCGAGTGGTTGACGGACGGCACGACCGGCTACGATTTCATGAACGACGTCTCCGCCGTGCTGCACGATCCGGCCGGCGAGACGGCACTCACCGAACTCTGGACCGGGCTGACCGGCCGTCCCGCCTCGTTCGAGGTGGAGGCTCAGGCGGCCCGGCGGCAAATCCTGCGGGAAAGCCTATCGAGCGAGTTGTACAGCACCGCCGCCGCCATCCACCGCATCGCGCGGCGCGACCTTGCGACCCGCGACTACACGCTGACGGCGGTGCGCCGCACGCTCACGGAAATCCTGGTGCACTTCCACGTTTATCGCATCTACGCCGGGCCGGCCGGGATGAGCGAGACCGACCGGCGGGAGATGGATTGGGCGATGGCCGGCGCGCGCCGCTCCGTGCGCCCGACCGACCGCGCGCTGCTGGAGCTGATCGGCGGCTGGCTGTCCGGCGACGACCTGCGCAGCGTTCCCGCAGGCAGCCGCCGGCAGGAACGGCAGCGGGCGATGGTCAAGTTCCAGCAGCTCTCGGCCCCCACCGCCGCGAAGTCGGTCGAGGACACCGCGTTCTACCGCTACGGCCGCCTGATCTCCCGCAACGAGGTCGGCACCGACCCGGCGCAGTTCGCCGTCACTCCGGCCGCCTTCCACGCCACCGAGCGCGAGCGCCGCAAGCGCTTCCCACGCGCTCTGCTGGCAACCGCGACGCACGACCACAAGCGCGGCGAGGACACCCGCGCCCGCTTGGCCGTCATCTCGGAAATCCCGGACGAGTGGGAGGCGGCGCTCGCCCGCTGGACCCGACTCAACGCCCCGCTGAAGCGCGATCTCGGCGGGCCGGCTCCCGACCCGTGCGACGAGATCATGCTGTATGAGTCGATTGTCGGCGCTTGGCCGCTCGGTGTGTCGGCCGACGACCGCGACGGCGTGGCGACGCTGAAGGACCGGCTGGCTGCCTGGCAGGAAAAGGCGTTGCGCGAGGGCAAGCGGCACAGCGGCTGGGCCGTGCCGAACATCGAGTACGAACAAGCCTGCCAGGATTTTCTCACTGCCACGCTGGACCAGGACCGCGCGGGCCGGGTCGTGCACGACATTGCCGACTTTGTCGAGCGCATCGCCGCCGCCGGGGTCGTGAACAGCCTGTCGCAAACGTTGCTGCGGCTCACCACCCCCGGCATTCCCGACCTGTACCAAGGCACGGAGTTCTGGGATTTCAGCCTGGTCGATCCGGACAACCGGCGCCCGGTCGACTTCCCGGCGCGCAACGCGTCGTTGGCCGACGCGCAGTCGCCCGGCGCCCTGCTGGAGCACTGGCGGGATGGCCGGGTCAAGCAGGCGGTGATAGCGCGGACTTTGGCGGTGCGGTCGCGCGTGCCGAACCTGTTCACCCAAGGAACCTACCAGCCGCTCAAGGTCGAGGGACCGATGGCGGACCACGTGCTGGCATTCGCTCGGATACATGAAGGGTTTGCTGCGATGACCGCCGTCACCCGCTTGCCGGCGCGGTTGCCTGGCATTGCCAAGCGGCCGATCGTGCCGGGCGATGCCTGGCGTGGAACATCCATTAACATTCCACGTAATTTTGTGGGTCGCCGCCTGATAGACGTTCTTGGCAGTTGCGTTGAAGGCCAGTCGGATGCTGCATTGCAGCGGATCGGGTTGGATGAGGCCTTCGCCAATCTGCCTGTCGCGTTCTGGGAGGTTAGATGAACCGGTTAGTTGTCGTATCGAACCGGGTGCCGATCCCGACTGGCACAGGCGCACAGGCTGGTGGGCTGGCGGTCGCGCTCACTGATCTCATGGAACAGCGCGGTGGGGTCTGGTTCGGCTGGAGCGGCGAGGTGTCCGACTCCAAAACCGTGACGTCCCAGGTCGAAGGCCGCGTTCAGTACGCAACCATCGACCTGACCAAGGACGAGCACCAGCGCTATTACACCGAGTTCGCCAACAGCACGCTTTGGCCATTGCTGCACTCGATGCCCGAACTGATGAGCTTCGACAGGCGCAACGCACAGTCCTACCGGGCCGTGAACGAGCGCATGACCGACACGCTGATGCCGCTGCTCCGGCCCAACGATCTGATTTGGGTGCACGACTACCATCTGATGTCGATGCCGGCGTTGCTGCGCGCGCGCGGGGTGGTGGCGCCGATTGGCTTCTTCCTGCATATCCCATTCCCGTCTTCCGACATGCTCGCCAGCGTTCCGGAAGCGGGCGCGCTGATCCGTGACCTGCTGGCGTCCGACCTGATCGGCTTCCAGACGGCAAACGACGTCGAGAACTTCGCCGACGCCGCCCACCGCCTGACGGGTGCGACCAAACTTGCGGGAGGATGGCTGGACGTGAATGGCCGCCGGGTGCGTCTCGGGGCGTTTCCGGTCGAGATTGAGGCACGCGACTTCGCTGCCATGGCCGAGATCGCCTGGCGCGCCAATCCCTCCGAGCGCCTGCGCCGCAGCCTGCAAAGCCAGAAGCTGATCCTCGGCGTGGATCGGCTGGACCCGACCAAAGGCTTGCCGCAGCGTCTGGCCGGTTATCGCCGGCTGCTCGAAACCCGGCCGGACTGGCGGCGGCGGGTGATGTTTCTGCAGATCGCCGCCGAGTCCCGCAAGGAAGTCAGCGCCTATCGTGAGTTGCGGGAGGAAATCGACCAGGAAGCCGGCGCCATCAACAGCGAGTGGGGCGAGGCGGACTGGACACCGTTGCGGCTCGTCGCTCGCGCCGGCGCCCGCAGCACGATCGCCGGCTATATGCGCGAGGCCCGGGTTGGCTTGGTGACGCCGCTGCGGGACGGCATGAACCTGGTCGCTAAGGAATACATCGCCGCCCAGGACCCGCAAGACCCCGGCGTGCTGGTGTTGTCGCGCTTCGCCGGAGCGGCCCGGCAGCTGAGCGCGGCTCGTTTGGTCAACCCGCACGACCCAGACGAGTTGGCGGAGGCAATCGACGAGGCGTTGCGAATGAACCTCGCCGAGCGGCAGGAGCGATGGCAGGCGTGCTGGCGCGCCATCGACGGCACCACCTCGATCGCGTGGGGGCGTCAATTCTTGGCGTCGTTGCTCCGTGTCAGCAGCACCGGCCCGGTCGCGTCGACACGCTTCCCGGCCAGCGCCGATCCTATCTCGCCGCCCCGTGGATCGTTCGAGGAGCTATCGCCGGTTGTTCCGCGCAACCAGCTGAACTAACGCCTAAATACCTTCCAGCAGGCTGATCTTCAGCTCGCGGAAGGTCCTACGGAAGCGCGAAGTACGCTGGTCGTCCAGCATGGCTTCCATTTGGTGCCCCAACTCCCGCAGGCGTGTCTCGCCGAGCCGTTGCGCTTCCTGGAACATCGATCCCTCCTCCGATCCTGCATGGTGGTTGAGCGCGGCGTGCAGCGCCTTTACGTGCTCGTCGAACTCCAGGCTCGCCGTATTGAGCTTCAGCGTGGCCGCCAAAAGGTCGGCGAGTTGACGGTGCTCGGAATGCGCGGTGGGAATGTCCTCGCTGACTGGCTCCATCGCCGGGTAAAAAATCTTGTCCTCGATATGCTCGTGAATTTCGAGCTCGCCTGCGAGAGTGCGCATGAGATCGCGACGATGCGGATCTTCTCGCGGCATCGCCTCGATCCGCTCGAACATCCGCCGAAGGAATTGATGATGTTCGAACAGGACCTCATCGGCCTTCTTGCCGAGCGGACCATTTCCATGCGCGTGGATTGCGGCCCGCGCGATCTGGTCCGACGTCACGGTATCGTCCCCCGGCTCCTGCTCGCGCTTGATCTCGATCATGCCGTCGCGCACGCGCACGAGATAGCTTGGCTGCGGGCAGGTCGAGGGTCCGGTCGTCGGCTGCCCGGTTTCGAGGTCGTAGCGCGAGCCATGCCAAGGGCAGACCAGTGCGCCGTCGAGCACCCATCCGCTCTCCAGCGGGCCGCCGGCGTGGGAACAGCGCGCGCCCATAGCGTGAACCCGGCCGCCATGGCGGACCAGCACGACCCCGACCTCCTTGCGGGCCGTCTCGTCGCGGACATCGATCCGGCGGGGCCGGTCCTCCTGCAGTTCGGCCAGGGGCAGCACCGCCTGGTAGTCGCGCGGCTCCGGGCTGCGGTCTGCCTGATCGACTCCGATACGCCGACGATAAACGAGATGGCCGCCGAGATAGCCGCCGATTGACATGCATCCGTAGGCGGCGATGCTCGCAAGGCGGCCCTCGGTGCGCCGGCCGTTACGACGGAGCGCGATCGACGCGACGTTCAGGGTCAACGCCGTGGTGTTCACCACCGCGTGGACCAGGCCGACGCGGCGGTCTCGTCCGGCGGTGTACTGCCAGTCCGCGAGCCCGGTCGCGGCCGCCGCGACTGCGCCGAGTGCGCCAGCGGTCAATGCCGTCTGGGCCGCCTGCTCCGCGCCTTTCCGCCGCACCAACCCCAGCATCGCCAGGACATCGAGGCCAAGGGCGAGCGTCCAGGTCCCGATCGGAATCCCGACCACCAGCGGATGCACGGGATGGCCGAGATAGGTGCCGTGCAGTACCGCGCCGATTTTTTCCGCGGGCTTGCCGATGATCTGCGCCGGCCGCGCCAACGCCGTCTCGAGCGCGTAGGCCGGCGCGTCGAGCGCCGTGGCAGTCTCGATCTGGGCCATGGCCGCGTCGGCCCTGCTCTTCCTCGACAGTCTCATGCGAACTCCATGCGTCATTCTGCTAGGGCGTGTCGTCAATTGAGCCAGATCAGGGCGGCGGCGAGATGGATGCCGCCGAGGAAGTTCCGGGCAGTTTTGTCGTAGCGGGTTGCGATGGCGCGGAACTGCTTGAGCTTGGCGAAGAA
>JAABVA010000226.1_pt1 | contig 73801 bp, 63 predicted proteins | sample 5560331 | NCBI WGS metagenome assembly JAABVA01 (sample SAMN12812661, study PRJNA571458) | rock metagenome | isolation source: Antarctica rocks | place: Antarctica: Victoria Land, Mt New Zealand sud | collected 2016-01-07
GACCTCGCGCGCACCCCGCCGCCCCTGCCGCCTATACGCCCCATCGCCATGCTGCCGCATACGACGGCTATAGCGCCGGGAGGACGTCTGAGCGAGCATGCGACGAATGTGCTTAGTGATCTTTGTGGGAGTTTGAGAGGGGTTGCGGAGATGGCGGGGACGGAGGAGGGGGGGAGGGTTTTGGGGGAGTGGGTGGGGCGGGAGGGGGAGGGGGTGAGGGAGTTTTGGGGGGGGGAGTGGGTTTGGGAGTGAGGTGTTGGTGGGCGGGGGGGGGGAGGGAGGGGAGGGGAGGTGAGGGGATGGAGGAGGGAGTGAGAGGGATGTGGGGGTTGGGTTGGTGTGTAGTGAGGTTGATTCTTTGCTGGGTCTTGGGAGACAGAGAGTGGTGTGCAAAATACCGTGCTTGCGCTCTGCAACAAGTGCTTTGGAACAGGATTACTGTATTTAGATGCATTGTTGCGCTTAGGAAGGTAACATGCATAGAGGATAAAGTTATTCCTACAGAGATACTGATAATTTTGATTTAGGTGAGATGTACCAACATACAGGACGAAATGAGTAGGGAATGCTCTCCATGGGTATCTTACGCCTCTGAGACCCCTAACGCCTTGGTCTAGATAAAGGATCCCCTATATTTCGAATTATCAGAGAACAGCCTATCCAGGTACTCAGTACTAGAAGTGAGATGTTCGAAGCCAGGACTCTTCATAACAGTGCTTATTAAGGTCACGGTATCTTCTTCATAGGCTGCGTGGATTCTTGCTGCTCTGGAGCAGGTGTAGTTTGTATACCGAACTGCTTGGGGCTTTCAATTGGTTCCGCGGTTGATTTGAAAGGCCAAGCCAGGCGTTTAGGGACCAACACGCCTGTTGTTGTCTTGTCGCCATCAGTCGGCTGATCATCTATTCCAAGTTTTGTCGTGGTTTTCTGGTCACGATCTGGATGACCAGTCGCATCGATTGGTTCGCCTCGGAAGTCGTTTCGCACAAGACTACGGATCCAAAATGTCCATCGCGGGGGCTGCTTCTCCTCCGCTTTCTCTTCTATTTCCTCTAACTCCCATACTTCTTTGGGTAGGATCCTGCTTTTTGATGGCAGGCTCTTTACATTCTCCCCTCTAAGTCTTATAATCTCTTTCTCCAGTTCCACTAGTGCTCTTCTTGCGGACTTCTCGCTACCCTCGAGGTCTCTTATCTTATCGTTTATATCTTCCCTCCTTGAAGACTCTTTCTCGCCCCTTCGCCAGTTTTCGAACAGAATGAGGCCCACCCCAATCAATAGCAGAAAGCTTTCCGAGACAAAATTGGCGCCAGCATCAATAGCCTTGGCCTCGGACAAAGGCCTTATCCTCGGCTTCAACGCTGGGGCTCGCTTGACTTTCTCTACACCCTTTTCTTTCTCTTTTGCCGCGGCAGCATCGTCAGCCTTGGTTTGGGCTTCTGTTTTCACGGTGGGGGCCTCAAGCTTATGCTTTTTCGCTTGGTGTTCCGCAGCATCTCGGGCAGTCTGCTTCTCTATTGCCGCATGATCTTGCAGTATTCCAAGCTTGAAGCGCATGTCCCATCGATGAATTGACTGTGCTATTTGCACACATCTTCGTCTGAAGGTCTCGTGTTCTCTTGCTTGCTCTTTGATTCGATTCTAAGCTGAAATGAGCAGTTGCTGTACATTTGGTCTCAGAGGACAAACAGCGATTGGCTTTGAGAGAGTCTTTATCACCAAAGAGCCGAGTTTGAGAAACAGACTAGACATCTCGGACCACAGACGTCAAACGTCCACAGCTTCAATGTAGCCATAGAGTTCGCATAACAGACACCTGTTCTCGCTGTTCCACCTTATACCCTGATAAACCAACCATTGCCGAGGGTGTTGTGTTGACAAATCTGGATTTTATGTGAATGATTCGCCAACACTGAATTTTAGGGCTGGAGCCTTGGGGTTACTAATCCTTTCTTAATGTCTAACCTCCAAGATCACCGCATCATCCTTCCTCCGTTCCGCAACACCTAACGCCTTTGGGCATGACGCCGCTTTAACGACAACGAGCCTGACTAGCACGACTAGGTTACCCGGTTACTGTGCATTAACAATGTCAATAAAACGGTCAGTGTATACAAGATCGTGCCGAGTTGAACCCCACCACCCAACGAATCTGAATGCTAATTAATTCCCTCACGTCGACAGGGACCAAAAGCGTTCACCACGAACTGTAAGTAGCCTCTAACATCCTGTCGCATGCGTTAGGTGTTATGTCTTGGGGGAAGTTAGATGTTGTTGCTGGCTGTGCAAAACATAGGAGCACTCAATTGCGCTGAGTCCTTACAAGACAGCATGTATAATTGCTTTCTGTTGCTAACCAACGGGACTACAGAAGGCGAGAAGACCCGTCCCAAAATGGAAGCTCCCTAAGATCCTTAAACATCGGACAAAGAAGTACGAATCAGGGCAGTCATTATACCAAGCTAGGGAGGAGTACCCTACAACACGAATTTTCTCCAAGCGCTTAGGCACACTAAAGCTGCTCAAAGGACCTCTGTCGAAACTCCGGCTTCCCATACGGAAGAAGAACCAGTTGAAAGCTGCGTGGCTGGGCCTAAAAGTTCGTCGACAACGAGTAGCGAACAAAGCCGTCAGCGCCCTGCGTTCAACGCGCACAACGTGGTTAAACTCAAGTCTTCGTCGAGGAAGCAAACAGGACCCAGACTTTAGTTCTGAGTGGTGTTTCAATCAGTGTGTATATCGAATTTCTGACGAAATACTTCGAGCTTTTGCCGAAATGGAGGCTCTATCTCTACGATCATCCAATGTCCAGGTGAATCCAAGGACAAGTAAAGAGAGAGCGTTTTCTGCAAATAAGGCCGCTGGAGATAGAGAAGCAAGGGTAGCGATAGAGCAGAATATCGCACTCCCACAACCCGATTGGGTTATACAACCGCCACCAAATGAGGATACTCCACTATCGTCCAGTGTCCAGGCCAAGCCAAGGACAAGTAAAGAAAGAGCGTTTGCTGCCCAAAAGGCCGCTGCAGACAGAGAATTGAAGTTATTGAAAGATAAGAATTTCGCGCTCCCCCCACCCGAATGGGTAATACAACCGCCACAAAATGGGGATATATTGTCGGAGACCTACAAGACAGGAGAACTTCTTGGGAAAGGAGGCTTTGCTCTATGCTACGAAGGAGAGCTCCAGCCGAGAGGGGATAGGCCTCCAAAAACATACGCGCTTAAGATTGTTAGGGCTAAGATGACCCAAGATAAAGTGGCAGACAAGGTAATTTGACATATCTGGTGCAGCTTTCTGCAGCGCATGGCAATAATGATCCTTGTGTAGTTTCGTACAGAGCTCCAGATACACGCCAAAATGTGTCACCCTAATATAGTGGAATTTCACCGAGCTTTCACGTTCAAACAAAACACCTATGTAGTCCTGGAGCTGTGCTCGAGTGGTTCAGTCATGGATATGGTCAAGGTACGGAAGTGCCTGAGTCTACCAGAAGTCCGAAGATTCATAATGCAGCTTTGTGGGGCTGTAAAGTATATGCATGCTCGGGACGTCATTCACCGAGATCTCAAGATGGGTAACCTCTTCCTAGACGAGTCAATGAATCTCAAAGTCGGTGACTTCGGATTGGCAGCCATTCTGGAGTCGTCCTATGAGCGTGATTCCCTTTCGAAGGGGGCTCCGTCAAGGAGATCCACGCTATGTGGGACTCCGAATTATATCGCCCCTGAGATCTTGGAAAAAGACAAGGAAGGACATGACCATAAAGTCGATATCTGGGCCATTGGTGTTATCTTGTAAGTGCCTTGAAATCTATGTTTCTTGCGGAGTCTCGAACAAGCTGACGTCGGCAAGCTATGCGATGCTTACAGGGAAGCCACCGTTTCAAGCCATGACCCAAAAGGAGATATATCGCAAGGCTAAAAAGGCCGACTACGCATGGCTGAAAAATGCCGAATGTGAGAACGATATTCCGCACGAGGCGAAAAGCATTGTCGCTCAACTACTTGTAATAGACGCAGAAGCACGCCCGGACCTTGATGACATCGTGTGCCACCCGTTCTTCCGCATGCGCGGTGGAATGAACATACCCAAGAGAATCGAACATAGCTGTATGGTTAGCAAGCCCCATTGGCTAAGTACTCATCGCCCTCGAGGTGATGTTTTTGCACCACATACTGCACGTTGGCATTGGGAGTCGTATGCCCAGATTTGTGGTGTTGGGCGGTTGCCTGGCGCTTCCCAGGCCATACCTGCCACTGGTGGAGACATTGGAGTGTCCGTATACCGCCTATGCGTGTACGAGGGAGAAGAATCCCTCGGCCCTGAAGTGCCTTTGCCCATAGACACGGTATACCCGTCCAATACAATCTCAAAAGCTGCACCAGCCCGGCAACCATCTGCGTCGCGTTCATCTCTTATCGATGTCTCTATAGCCGAAACGGAAATGTCGATTCCTATTCCACAAGTAGCAATTGAAAACAGCCACCCGATGAGGGTTCCTCCTCTTAGGCGCGAACCTGTTCAAAGCTATGCAGCTGGACTTCGCGCTTCGAATGCCCCGTCTAGACCTTCTCATACCCGCAACAAACCCGCTCCGGGGCCATCGGCTGCTGAAACGCAAGATTCGGCAAGTATCAAGTCGACAAGCTCCCGGGGGTCTACTTTCACCGCAACGCGCGGCGAACTGGGCACTGCACCTATCCGGCCGATTGCCAGTGGTGGAAGAACCACTAGATCGAAGAGTGCCGAGCAAGCATCCCAACCGCCTGGTCCCCCAATTGACCCTCCAATCCTCAATATTGATCAATACGTGGATCACGAACACTCTGATCCAGACGAGGTTCGGCGTGAGAAGGCCGCTCAAACGAAAGTGAGGATTGCATCCACTGTTCAGCGCGAGATGGGTAAGCTTTTAGAGACTGGGATAGAATCATCCGCCCAGAGCTCACTGCCACGTCAATCGAGACATGTACGGAGCGCAGAAGTACTGGGTAATAAACTCATCAGTTTAGATGAAGCTCCAGAATGTCTCCCCAACTCGAAGCCTGACGAAGTCCTTTCGAAGTTGAAAATCTTTCACGGAGACCTGACTCGATCAATTACCGAGACCCAGCTACGTAATCGAAGCGCATCAGGGAAAGGTTACGGGTCGACCTGTTCCCGGAAGAAGAGCACCGAGACCCGTCCAGTAGTTTTGAAATGGGTCGACTACACCAACAAATTTGGCATCGGGTATATTCTTCAGAACGGTACTGTGGGCTGTGTCTTCAAGGAAGATGAGTACTTACCGGTGACTTACGTCGTCGTTGCTGGCGCCGATCGCCATCTCAAACTTCGGAAAACCGGATCATACGCGGAAAAGCACCAGATCGTCCCCGAACACGGAGCTCCAGTCGAGTTTTTAGAAAGCTGTGGTCAAGAAGGTATCAACCGTGTCTTCGTCGCACCCTCCAATTATCGGATTAAGACCGGTGCTGATGGCGTCCCCGAAAAATTCGAGATGTCTAGAGAGACTTGCCATGATTACCAGAAACGGCACAAGCTACAACTCTGGGACAAGTTTGGACAATACATGACAAGATCTCTTGGCAACAGCGATAACGAAGAAGTAATTGCCCTTCTCGCCGATGAGGCGAAAGTTCCCGGCAAAGGCAAGGCCAAGTACGAGGCTGCGGGCCCCTTCATCAAGTTCTACCAACGCCTTGGAAACGTTGGAATCTGGGGGTTCGGCAACGGCTCCTTCCAATTCAACTTCCCCGACCACACCAAACTCGTCATCTCGGACGACGGCACTTGGGTCGATTTCTACCACCTCTCTGTCAGAACTGCGCATGCTCTCAAGAAAGGCGGAACTTTCGGAGCAGGAGATCTTGGCCAACGCGGCGCCTTTACTTACCCTATGGATATCATGCTCGGGGGGATTTACAAGAATCATGATTTCAGAGACCTGGTGGAAGCGAATGAGTTGGTGAAGAAGGTCACTTTTATTAGGGACTTGGTAAAGATTTGGGTAGATTGTGGGGGCTTGGGGCGTCTGGGAGAGCATAAGTGGATGAAGTGGGAGGGGATGCAGGAGCCCGGGTGGAAGTTTGTCTGGACGAGTGTTGGAGCGCTTGGAGGGGACGATAAGTGGGAGTTGCCTGAGGTAATCAGTGACTGAGGTGAGGCTGCGATGTGGTAATGTTTCCTTTCCGACTTGGTCGGTTTCATGCACTCCTGTTGTTGGCGATGTTGACGGTTGATGCATGCCTATGCAAGCGCGGCGCAGGGCGTAACTATGACGGTAGGGCACATTTATTATTGCATTGCCCTTGATGATAGGAGGACGGGTTTCGTTTAGGAACTTTCTTTGTGCTAGCCATTGGGTACTGTCTGTTCTACTGGCCTTGGACATCGACTCGTCTTGGGAAGGCTAAACCAGCAGTCAGCTTAGCAGGCAGTACCCAGATGCAGACTATTAGCTACAGTAGTTAATTTCCAATTTACTGATATGACTCAATCGGCTTATACAATTAAATATGTGATAGATACCTGTTACCACTACCTATGTAGAATTCGTCATTGCCCCCTGAGCACCCACCCTTCAAGGCCTACCTTTTCCACACCATTCCATCAACTACCCTTCCCTCCCCTTTCCAATCCCACCCACCGATGCCCCTTCTCCTCCAAACCCACATCAGCCCCTGTATGTCCCTCCTTCCAGCACCCCCAGCAATAAAGATCCCCCGTGCAACCCTGACACCTGACCTTGGCGTCATCACAGCAGATGATGCACCAGGAATCGATTTCTACGTCTGAGAAGGTCTGAGGCTTTTTCTGGGGCTTTTTGGCGGTGGAGGTGGGGGTGGATGTTGGGGCGGAGGGGAAGAGCGTTTGTGGTGGGGATGATGACACCGACGGGGGTAAAAGTGGAATATCATGTATGGGTATGGACGGGAAAGTTGGAGCGTCAGTGGCGGCGTTCGATGTAGTACCGTTGTTAGGAGGTTCCTCGGCTTTGGAAGAATGTTCGTCGTCGTTTCCGCTGAGCTGCTTCTCAAGTTCCACTTCGTCTAGAATCTGCTGCAGGAAGGCGTCTGCTTCAGCTTCGTCTTCCTTGTCCTCCTCATCCTTCGACCTGGTGCGGTCATCCGTAGATGCCTCGACAATGGGATTGAATCCGTTTTCTCGCTTTACGTCATGCTGGTGGTTTTCAGCAGGTAATGCGCGCTTTGCCTCAGCGAGGAGCTTTTGAGCTTCGTTGGTTTCGTCGGCGTTCAAGGTGTACTGGTCCTCAGGTCCGAGCTCAGCGAGGAGCTCCTCGATTGTGGGAGATGGTGGGGAGACATCTGTCTCTGCGGGGGCGGAGTCACTGGTGAAGTCAGTTCCAAAGGTGCTGCTAAGCTTCTGAAAGCGGGCGGTAAGGTCGTTGGCGGGGTCTCTGGGCGCAGGAGGAGTTGCGAGGGAGCTGGAAGAAGGTCAGTAAATGTACGATATTGTGAGAGTGGTGGTTATATTACTTGGTTGGATTGAAGGATACACTTGAGCTCTTGAGAGTATTCAGTCGGGCGAGTAGAGCTTTATCATGGTCTGTAGGGCCATCGTCCATTGTTTAACCATGGCTAGGGAGGATAAATAGTCAAGTTTGAATTTCCTGCACGTACGGATTAAGTCTTCTACATACTTACTTAGACGTAGGACCCGCACTTTAACGGAGCTGTTCGAAATTACGTAGTTGCAAGCCACCAGAAACATGCAGCAAACAGAAACATCAACACCACCAATAAAGTCCATCTTAGTTTTAAGGCGTTTGTGCGTGCACTCAACTGGAGTCATAGAGTCTTTATAACGTGGGAGAAGCTGTTCGTGGCCCTCAGTGCTATCTATTAGAATTTAACGGGGTGCGGTGCTGGACCTCAACGCAACCATGGGGCTCTCCAAGTCCACGAGGATCATGATACTGCTTGGCATAGATACTTCATTCTTCTTTTTAGAGCTGATAGTTGGTATGGCAGAGCTCACTGCGCACCCCATACCTCTTGTGCTAACAGTTGCACAGGCTCCAGTGTCCACTCCCTCGCGCTGGTTGCGGATTCTTTCCACATGGTGGGTGCTATCTTCGCATAATATACTTCAGCCTTCTTGCTTACTGTCGGTTCTCACAGCTTAATGATGTTCTCTCACTCTGTGTTGGATTATGGGCAGTCAAGGTTGCTAACCAAAAGACGAGTTCGGCGGCATACACTTATGGCGTAGGAGCTCACATCCCGCACAACAGTGTGGAAGAATTGGATTGACATATAGCTTTAGTGGCAACGCGCTGAAACACTTGGTGCTTTGGTCAACGGAGTCTTCTTAGTTGCACTCTGCCTATCGATATTTCTGGAAGCGATACAACGATTCGTCGAGCCACAAGAAGTGTCAAACCCACGTTTGGTCTTGATAGTAGGTTGCTTTGGCCTTCTCTCCAACGTCCTGGGGCTTTTCCTTTTCCATGAACATGGTCACAGCCATGGTGGAGGGCATGGACACAGTCATGGAGAGACAGATAAGCTTGCGACTGCTGAAGAAGGCCACAGCCACACTGCACTGGCGAGAGCGGATGCGCATACGGCCGCTGTAGCTGATGAAAGTGGTAACGTGGCCGATGTGCTGCCGGAAAGCACAATAGCAGGCTGGCCGAAATCTAAGCAAGCAAACCGTCTATCTAGAGGTGGGTCTCAGCGCCAGCGGAAAAGTTCTCAATCGTTTTCTAAAAGCGATGAAGACGATACTACGGCTGCAAGTTCTACATCACCTATGTCACCAAGAAGATCAGCTAGTGGCAGCATGAACAAACGTCATCGTCGACATACAAGCGCGTCAAGGTCGAGATTTGCAAGTGCAGATAATATCCCACTTCATCCTGCTAGCTTCAGAAACGACATTATTGCTGCCAGCAGATTAGAAGATATAGAATCTGGGACTGGATCAGAATCTGAAGCTGTGGAGGAAGAAGACCAGGGCCCAACAGAAGGATCGCCTCTACTTGGTCATGCCAAGACCAATGGCTCTGCCAACCACTCGGGTACTGCTCATCATTCTCACAATATCAAGAACACCAATCGCCACGACTCATGGCATGTGGACCACAATCACAACCAACCGAAGGAGGAGAGCAAAGATGGTCACTCGCACGCCGATCTCAATATGCGTGGGGTTTTCCTGCACGTAATGGGGGATGCTCTCGGCAATATAGGGGTTATAGGTTCCGCGCTCTTTATTTGGCTCACAAAGTTCTCGTGGAGATTCTATACTGATCCTATTATCTCTCTCATCATCACAATTATCATTCTTGCATCAGCTATACCATTATGTCAAGCGGCTTCCCGAATCCTGCTCCAAGCAGTTCCTGCAGGCATCGATATCGAGGAGATCAAAGAAGATATCAAAGAACTCCCTGGAATCCTTAGCTGTCACCACCTGCACGTTTGGCAACTTAGTGATACCAAACTTGTTGCTTCTCTCCACGTCCAGCTTGAGTATGACTTCAAGGGCGAAGGATCGGCAAGGTACATGCAACTTGCTCGAGCTATACGCCGCTGTATGCACGAGTATGGAATTCACTCTTCAACCATCCAACCTGAATTCTGTCTAGATAGCAATCATCGCCATGTATCGGACAATGAGGGTCCGGATCCCGAAAATAAGAAAGTAGACAAGCATGGCAGCAAAGCGGCAAGTTTGCGAAGTGAGCCCGAGGCTTGCCTACTGGACTGTGGTGACGAGTGTGATGAGGGTGGTCAATGTTGTGCGCCAAGCTCTGGGGAAGCTGATATCCATGACGAAAGCAATCATTCTCATTGACCTGGGAGATCAGACTTGGTGAAGACTTGGGGGGGGAAATACATCGGACATTCTCCGTACATTAAATTTCTTTGCCTTATAGCATTTAGAGCAAAAGGTACCAGGGTTGGCTTCAGCGAATGCATACAATATAATGTCCTTAAGGTACATCTTCCTAAGTACTTGTATCAACAAACATGCTGGGCGAATAGTGCAAACGGATAATCGCCTAAATGGGAGGCAGAGCTGTCACGGGATATTTGCGTGGTCTGGGCCTCCTTTACGGTGGCCGAGACCAACCTGGATCATCCAAATTAAAATATGTATATTATGGTAACCACTATATGAACACCACCCGCCTTTGCAGAGACACCACCTGAACTTTGCAAAAACACCATCCCCCCTCACTAAGCCTAACCAGGTAATTCCAGGGTTCACCGCGTTGTTTACCTTAGCGTTCGCTCCACTTTTTACCTTCATTGCTATCCACCCACGCCGTCGGCATGTCTATGCAATTACTTCCTTCTTCAGAAGGTCTTCACTGCTCAATTGAGCTTCTTGTCAAGTCAGTCAATGAACACGCTGATCCTCAAGGCTACGCCGTCAAGAAGAAGCGCTTCAAGAAGTTCAAGAAAGGCGTGATCATGAAAGTCTGACTCTGTTGCGATCGTGTCGACGTGACAAAGATCTCTGATCTTGAGCGATTCGGATAGAGAAGAATCACACAATGAAAGAGGAAGAGACGATAGATGTGTCAGTCACATCTTCATTCGTCGTCGTCACTGCTTCTATCGCTACGACGGCTTCGAAAGACATACTACGCGTTCAGAAGCTCATCATTGTCAGAGCGAAAAAACGATCACAAAACTCATCTAATCGTGTACGCTCAGAAATCTCTCAGCGACGACAACGAGTCTTTGAAGAGTCTACACAGCGAGAGTCGTCTGACTTCGAACTCGTGAAAGAGCTTTCGTCGCGCGAAGCTATTCAGACGACTCAGATATCTGAGACTCAGTCTCAACAAGTCTCTTGAGATCATGATGAACATGAACGAGAATGAGAACGAGAACGAGATCGAGAACGAGAACGAGATGAAGCAGAAGATGAAGCAAGAGATGATCAAATTGCAGATGTTTCAGACGACATGATGATCTCTTTTCAGATGTAAATAAATGTTAATTTGAATGCGATTTGAAGCGTTCAAAAAGATATATTTCAGATTTTGATTATGTTCTTGAGAGCGAAGAGAACGAGATGCTTTTCACATCAAGAATCGACTGTTTATGTGATCTTCCCAGCGTTCTTCTTCAAATCTCTTTCAGAAGTAAAACAATTACCTGATTAAACTTAGTGAGAGAGAATGATGTTTTTGCAAAGTTCAGATGATGTCTGCAAAGGCGAGTGATGTTCATATAGTGGTTACCTAAATAAATTAGTTTCTTTCCCTTTATATTTTTGCCTACCTACCTAGGTATCTTTCCCCACTCCTGACCTGATTTGCTAATCTTTCTAGTTCTCGTCTGATATGCAGAATATCACGAGGTGTCGGCATAATCTCGACATAACTTAGAATATTTCTATGATATCACCATCTTATCTTTCTAAGTCTTCATCGATCACCCATTCGTCTTGGCCTCGACCAACGACTGGCATTTTTCACGTCATGAGCATGATTGAAGATATTACACCACAGCTATTCGAGTTGCCGATAATCGTCACCTTAGAGAGCGAGCCCGGTCGCGAATCATTTAAAGACAACATCTACGTTTGTTGACTTGGCTACAGCAGACGTCGTATGCGCATACTAATATTCTTACACGCAAGCGTAAGCGCAGTATCTCTGAGATAGAAGTTGTCTCTTCAAAGATGGCTGAACTGCAGGAACATGGCCAAGTCTTACTCTCGCCCGATTCTTCTGATATGCACAATACCGATTCATTCCGATATGCAGCCTCTGATCTCTCTCTACACATATTCGTCCTACTTCTATCGCAAATTCACAGTCGAGTAAATCGAGTGATCTGAAGTTTCCTCTTAGTACAGACTGAGTAGCAAATTCCATGAAAAGGCACCATCTACAATTTCAAGATCTCGGCGCTTGAAATCGTTATTCTGATTTTAAGCAAAGCATACTAGACATTGTGAATTCAGATTGAAAGTCTACCGTGAAGTTTCAGTCAGTGCAGAAGTTTCAAGAGAGACTTGCCGATTTCGAGAAAGCGAATGAGAACTTCTTTCTGGGAAATGTGCTACTCAAGATTACCAAAGAGACTCAGTGCACGTCAACTCAAAATCAGTCACGACGATGCAGAGAATTGAGCATGTCTACAGAAATGCGCAGAGCAAGAATATCAGATTCAAGAATACTATGACGACGACGTTCGCATGACTCGCAATGCCGAATTTCGCAGATCAATCGTCTCAAATATTTACCTTGAACACGGTCTCGAATCGAAAATAGCTAAAACCCTTGCGAAATTCGACGGCATGAAAAATTCCCATCCAGACTATACTTACGGCCTTAAACGTCACTCTTTCGCTCCTTCTCACGACGTCGTCCTCTTCTTCGAAACCGACCTTCTTCTCGAGATCGCCTCATATATGAATTAGCTATTTCTAGTTATTGAGGGAAAGTGCGATAAAGACGAACTTGCCGAGGCAGAAAACCAGGCAAGACAAGCTGAAGTCGCACTCGTGAATGCGAAAAGAATTCTACGAGAACGAATTGACGAGAAGGATATAACAGAAGCGGATACTCGCAACTTCGTGTTTGATGTGACTGTCGGGTCGAAGATAATGGAAATATGAATTCATTGAGTCGAGATCTCGATAGCGAGAATGATATTTCATATGAATTTAGTGACGTCGAAGAGCATTGGTGATGAGAAAGCAGTGAGAAAGTTGAGACGAAGATTGTCTAATATTCTGAATTGAAGCTGTGTGAAACGATTGAAAGAGATGAAAGAGCTGTATAAGAGAATTTATCAGTGAAAGAGAAAGAGAATGAGTGAGTTAGTCAGAGAGCATGCGACGAGGAAGAAGAAGAAAGTAAGGAAGAAGAGAAAGATAGAAGGGAAGAAGAGCTATACAAAAGATGTGAGGTAGATCTATAATCTCTATCATCAATAAAGAGAGTGTATAGACTGCTTTTATTAGCAGTGATGAATTTACTGCGTGACATGGCGTTGATTAAATTCGAGCTGCAGTTATCCTGCGCTATATTATCTTAGCTCTTGATGCTTGCTAGGGAGCAGATCGCATTAATGGTCCCGCATGAGAAGAAGACAAAAATCTGCCCTCCGCTCAGTTCCCTCAGTTGAAGCTCATCCGGGCGGTGCCGCTTTAAGAAGTGGATTAAATGACTCGACGATCATTGTAATCCAAGGCATTATTGGATCCCAGGGGATTTCTATATTTGAAGGATTCTCTGTCTCAAAGGATTCAGGTATTTATCATAAATTTTGATGTCTCAAAACGACGAAAACGGGTTTTCAGTCAAGTTTGAATTCAGCCAAAACTTGTGATTTCTAAAGCGAGCAGTGGTCATCCGGTACCCCATTGATGCAACACCCGATGTTAGTGATTAGTCTTTGACGCTCTCCTTTCGCTAATCTAGCCTCAAGATTGAAACCCCCACAGGGTTAACAGGAGGGTACGTCTTCCTTGTTTTACTTCACACAACGCCCGGGCTATGATTGATACACAGGGTGAGTCTATACTACTCTACATCACTTCTCCTCGCTTCTCTGGCCTTATCCCATCTTTAGTACAGCACTTAACCCCCTCCTTAATCATCATACTCCTCTGTATCTATATCGGAGGTCCGCTCCTATGCTGCGGCCCCGGGTCCGGTGTATCTGTAGGATCGGTCTCATGCGTCCATATCGTCGACGTTGCTGCAGTATTGGGATCAACGCGGATGATATGGTTGATATTGCTATTCCGTTGCAGGGCCGGGTACTCGTACAACGTCCACGTCGAGTCAGCAGCCGCATCCACGCCTGCGGGCATAGCGATGTAGGTGTCTCCCTCCGCCAGCTCGGCCCATGCCCATGATGCTCTCTTGCCCCAGAGGTCGATTGATGCTGTGGGTGAGAGCCTTTGTCAGCTTCCCGAATGAACGAGTGCGGGCCTCGTGGAAGAGGGGAAGACTTACCTGGGCTGGAAGCGATGTTGGTAAGTTTCTGCTGGATGTACGGATCGGGGAACAGTGTGCGGAAAATGACGAATCCCGCACCGTGCGGATCGATGGCTTGACACGCCCATGCCTCGACCTGGTTCTGTCCACCGAGACCACCCAAGCCTGTGTAGTAGATGGACCGTTTGCCGGCCACGGTGCCGAGGGTTGTGATGTCTGTTTTCAGGTCATCCACGCTCGGGTCGGATGGGTAGGGGGCGCCATAGTTGGGGGGTGGTTCGGGGTCTTCGGGCTGGGAGCAACAGTTACCGCGTTTTTGGAGTTGGGCTCGTGCGATTAGGGCACTTGCTGGTGATTGCCTCGAGCCTAGCTGCAGGGCTGTGACTGTGGTGGGGCCGAGGAGATCGCTGGTGAGGAATAGACTGAGGAATAAGAAGATGGCACGCATGAGGTGTGCGTTGAGGGAGTGCATGCTGGGCTTCTAGGCGGTCAAGAAGGGCTTATGATTCTTGAAATTTCTGGTTGAGAGCAATGAAGCGGCTTTGCGGTGCTCCGCACTCTAGGACTGAGCAGAAAGATTGTGATGTGAAGGAAGATTTATAGAAGAGATTGGACACCTGGAGACTATGTCTGGGCTCTTATACCGACCCAAGTAAACGTTGCTGGAGACATACCAATCGGCTCATACCCCAGACAGCTTGTCTCACAGCCACGCCATGACATCCAATAATTTCCCAAGGTGAGATTACGAGGAAGAGTACAGACGAAAAACACGTTTCATGTGGTAGTCACTACCTCGATTCTCTACCATTTTAAGGAAACGTTGCAAGGTATCGAAGATAGCAATCATTATGAAACAGATACGTTCGACTGCATCAGCGACACGTCACCAGAGTTCCACAGATAATGCAGTCAGAATGTATCAGCTGAGAGATAATCTTGTGGTATTAGGAGCTGAATGTGAGGCGAGCGGCGTAGAGCTGAGCAAAGCACAAAAGAAATATTTCAATATTACGTACGGTATTTATTCCTGTATGGTGGAACCTGAGTATTATTTTGTCTTGAGTACTGTACGAATTGATGATAGTAGAGAGTATGATTGATAGTATTTGTAGTCAATCTATTGCAGATGCTGCTGAGTGGTCCAGTTTCATCGATCGTGCAGCGCTGAAATAATATCCTCGCGTCCTTTCTCTTGTGCTCTCATCATGACCGTCATCCCCTTGCTATCTGGCAAATTTGGATCCGCACCATATCGCAGCAATTTCTTTACCATATCTGATTTGGCAAGCCTGACAGCAGTGTGCAATGGTGTTTCCAAATGATCGAACAACTTCGGAACATGGTGGTAGTCCGGCGCGTCGTTGACGTCGGCACCGCCCTGCAAAAGTGTCTCCACCACGTCCAATCGGTCCGCCGTCACGGCGTTCTGTAGGGCATTGGATCCTGAAGTTTGTGCACCGTGCTTCATGAGCAGGGGGATGATCCCATCAGACGAGCCTTGAGCCGCGAGGGCGATTGGTGACCATCTTGAAAGGTACCTCCCCGCATTCGGATCTGCTCCCTTTTCAAGCAGGAATGCTAAAACTGGAACATTGCCGGAAGAAACGGCCATGGTGATTGGATCACCGGTGTGACCAAAATGCAGACTGATCACGTTTGGGTCGATGGCGTGGAGTGCTTTGTATATCTCGACAGAGCCACTAGTGGCCACTGCTAAGCCCGTCTCTCGGTCTATTGTGAATGGCGGGTTCTGTGAGATGAGGTATTGCACAGCGGAGAGTTGACACGATTTGGCCGCAGTTTGTAGCATTTTCTTGAACAAGGCGGGATCGTGACGGCCAGTTCCATCCAAGCCGTTGAGGAGAGAGCGTAATTCTTCCACGTCTCCGGCTTTGCAAGCAGCGAGTATTTGGTCCTGGGTATTGCCCATTGTCGTATTACAGTTGTTCAATTGGGTAGTCGAGGCTATTTCCGGTCACAGAGTCGAACAGAATAGGCTGCCAATGGTGGTGCGTCTGATGCCTAAAAGGTCTGTAAACATGTATTGTAATTTAAATACTTGCATACAAGATGATGTTGGACCTATGTGACAACGGAACACAGGTTACCGTTACGATGCGAGGCCTACGTAAGTGGCGGGAATCACGCAGGAGCTGAACTCATATGAAACGAATGCGCCGCGCCCACACCCACAGATCTCCACCACACGTCAGCTACAGTGTTTCGACCCATGACTATAATTCCGTTGAGCGGGCTATGCCTTTGAGATATACGATTGGCTAATGACATCAGACATCGATTACCCCAGCTATATAAAAGACATATAGATAGAGGCCTGGCGAAGCACTTCTGTCCGATCAATGCCCGCCTTATGCACCCCTTCTGAGCAAGAATTCCAATACCCTACATAATTGTCTTCACCTCTCTCGTAGACAATGTTGAGACTCAACTTCCTTCTCTTCACGGTGGCGTTGATCTCCTGGACAACCTCAGCCACCACCAAGATCGAGCAACTCCAGCCTCGAGCAGCAGCATCACCTATCCTGACGACCACCACCTCCGCAATCCCCACATGCGACATCAAGAATGGTAACTACCCGATCTCGTGGGGCAACGACGACGTCTTCTCTTGGGTTGGCAAGCTGCCTTCGAATTCGACAAGCTCGGCCAGTGCGACAGCCACAGCTTCTAGTACCGCGTTCAGCTGCACGACGATGCCGTAAGTGTCTGTGATACATTGAAAATGGGCATCCACTTATGCAGTTCTGTGATAGGAATCCTGTGGATCCACAGTATCCTTGTCAGTGCAGCAACGGGTTTGTATACTGCAACAATGGAGGGACGTGCGAATCCATCACTTCTATTCCGACTGCGGAGAATTGCTGTATGGATTGCATGTAGTCCGCGCAGAGCGTGCCATACAGTGTTGCTCGGGGCATCCAGTCCTAGTCCTAGCTTTGACTGGATTAGGTAGTCTAGTCTGTTATTGCAATAAGGCTAATCGGGCTAGCGAACCGTATTCAATTTTCGGCTACTACTTTGTATGCGTGTTACCATCTAGCGTATCTCGCACGTATGTCTATATGGCCCATATGCTTATCCCTTTTCCTGGCGTTATGGCGCCCATCGTTTGGTTGGCCGCGCTAAATCCAACGGGGCCGCCCCGGGGCCGGAGCAGGAAAGGGCGCTGTCATGATACGGATATAGACGGAGGAACCCTACACCTAGCGCATACTCGCTTGCTACTAGTCTGCTTACACTAGTCTGCTTCTGTACTAGTCTGCTTGTTTATTACAACGTTCAACCTGCTTAACAGAGAACTATGCTTTTACTTTACTCAATAAACAGTCCAATTGCTTCCAGTACCACCTAAACCGTGGCAGGCGCCCATTTCACCAACACGTACTTTGTTTATTATTCTAGTATTTGGTGTATCATCCATCTGCAGCGATTACTGCCTGTACTCTATGAGGCATAGTAATAGACAAATTATATAGAATACTACTATCAATCTCATGCCATGCCTTCTTAGCAGCTGTAATTAGCTGAGCTAGAGTAGCTACTGAATCATCTGCAAATTCTAGCTCAGAGTATAGTTTATATATCTCAGCCTTCATTAGAGCCCATAGGTTCTCAATTGGATTCAGATCTGGTGAGTAAGATGGTCAGACCATCACAGTAACTCTCAATTTTCGTAGTATTGTTTGTACTATTCTTACTGTATGAACAGAAGCATCGTCTTGCATAAAAATATCACCAGGGCTATGAAAGAACTGCGCTGCAGATTTTTTTTCTGTATTATTAAAGTTAAGATTGAAGCGAGAATTATAGCAAGACAAGAATGCTTTGACTGGCAACGAGATTCACCTGTACGTGATGCCGGCTACGAACCTTTTGATTCTATTCTGTGTCCGAATAGAAGTCAGAAGAGTCAAGAGATCTCAATCCGACGCAGTTCGAACGATGTTAGAACGTTGCGTGGTCAGGAAAGCCGTCGTGCAGAGTTTTCATCCACGCGACAACATCCCTCCCTAACAGTCACAGTCGATCTACGAAGAAGATTAATGACATGTCGATGTCAGTAAGAGATGGAAAGATACTACTAGTGAAAAAGACAACTCAGATGAAGAGTTTGCGAATTGTGACTACAAGTGGTCGAAGGATTTGCGACTCGTCGACTGCGTCGGTATGCTGAAACGTCTTCATCACATCGACAGTGCCGTCGAGTAATTGATGAAAAGATATCAGATAGAATAGTCGTCTCAGATGATGAGTCTGAGAGTCGTGACTACAGTGCCCGAAGGAGTAGTGACTCGTCGATCACGCTGATATACTGAGAGAGCTTGAGCTCACCTTCTTTACTTGACGTCAGATCATACATCTATCTACGTGAAAAATCGAGAGTTCATGAGAACGATCAGAACGCATCCTCTACTATCGATCAGAGTCATGCATCGGACGATTGCGATCGCACGTCTATACTAACAATCTATTCAACGTCTACGTGACACAAGTCAAATCAAGAGCAGGATAGAATTATCTAATACAATCACACTCTATCTTCTCATCGTGCGCGTCTCTCTTTCGTCACATATTTCTCTGCTCAATGAATGACAATCATTGAGCAAGAGAACACAGTTTTCGGCATTACAATCACGAGCATCACGGGTGCAAAGGAAACGTCTTTCGTCTTCGAATCGAGAATCGAATCGGGACATCGTTTGTATAGAATATCGTCAATGAAGAGCAGAGCAAAGACGATGCATCATAGTCAAACAGCACAGACACTCTCATCAAGAGTTTACTCGAGCGTCACGCGCTGAATAGAAGCTATAGGTTCATTACTGGTAATATAGTGCCAATTTTATTGTTTCGACGGCGTGAAGTCGTCGTGTAGTCGGCGAGCGATTTTCTCCCTCAGAGAGTTTTGTCCGTTCGATACACATAGCATAGTTTCCCTCATGGATCGAATCTAAATCGATGTCACAAGGGTGTATGAATTCAAATCAAAATCAAATCAAATCAAATCAAGAATGCTTTGATCATTGAGATGTATAGAGCGAAGAGAGATAGAGATCATGATATTATTGATATATGAAGTAAATATAAGATGACAACGTAGTATTTAATATACAGATGAGTTGCTATAGGTCGCAGATAATTAGAAGTGAAGAAAAAGAGCAAGAGCGAAAGAGCAAGAGAACAAGAGCAGAAAATAACATAATGAGCGAACGATGAAGTTATAATCGGCTTTTCTTTGATTAGCATTCAAAACGAGCTGAATGGACGCTCTCGTCTAAACTTGTAAGAAAGCATTATCAACTAAAGAGTAGAAAGTGGCTGAGGGAGAGCACGGGAAAGCAGAGAGGGAGCACGAGGGAGCAATGAGGGAGCAGGGGAGAGCAGCGAGGAAGCATGGGGGAGCAGAGAGAGAGCACATCGACGAAACGGGCGTTAGCGGGGGAGCAAAGCGGCGGCACCTGAGTCAGCCAGCGGTCACGTGTTGGCCTGGGTTCGGGGATGCTATATGCAATTTACAAGAATCGTCGAAAACACTCCCTGTAATTTGGCAAGCGCACAAGCGGAGAAGGTCGCAACGTTGGCTGCTAGCCTTTGAATACCATTCAGTGACCTCTGGGCTGTCGACCTGCAAACAGCTCGCAACATGTTCCCTACGTTACGCGACTGCAGTTCACTACGATGACCTCGTATCACGCCTCTCAACCATTTGGCAGCAAATTAGAGCAGATACGAGGTTTAGGCCAGCGTTCTCTCGAGGGGTTGCTGCCGATAGTCGGTCATCGCATTCCTTATTTACAGGCTCGATCTGGTCGGGGCTACACACATGGCGCATCAAATAGCCGATCACATCCGTCACGAGAGCCCTGGAAGCTACGGTCACTTTTGGATGTTAGGCTTGCGTTGGTCGTACTATGGATCCTGCTGTTGTGGTGGGGTGAGGAAGCTGTGTTCAGAAAAGGTGTGAAGGGCTGCGCTTGGGATCGCTGGGAAAGCTGGGTAGGCACTTGTACACCACATCTGCGAAAGTCTTGGTATTCTGATTAGCTTGGCAGCCTCCTGAAGCAACACCGCACCACATCGTTCTCATCGCCGATCCTCAATTAGTCGATCCGCACACATACCCAGGTCGACCTTGGCCATTGTCGACGGCTACTGTGAGGTACACCGATTTATATCTTCGGAAGTCTTTCCAGCTGCTCCAGGAAATTTTAGATCCTGATACTGTTATATTCCTCGGCGACCTGTTCGATGGGGGACGGGAGTGGGCAACCCGCGGTGACGATATATCTGACAAACAATGGAAAAGGTATGGAGACGACTTCTGGTTGAAGGAGTACAACCGTTTTGGCCGTATTTTTTTTGGGCCATGGACGCACGGGAAACACACCGAAAGGCAAGGGAGGCCGTATCGTAAAATGATTGCAACTCTGCCGGGGAACCATGATCTTGGGCTGGGCACTGGCATTAGGTTGCCCGTTAGAAAGAGATTCAATGCCTACTTTGGCGGCGGAAATCGAGTCGACGTTATCGGCAACCACAGCTTTGTTTCAGTGGATACATTATCACTAAGCGCCAAAGGCCAAGCTGATCTAGTTACTGGTGATATGGGAGCAAGTGATGGGAATAGACTAACCCGAGAGATCTGGGGTCCTTCCGAGGAATTTCTTATCCAAGCGAAAGCTGAAAAATCACGAGCAATTGGTCGCGAATTGCGAGTGCAAGCGGGAAAAACCGGAAACGAAGTCTTAGATCATACTGTCTTTCAGCTTGATGACCCTGTTGTACTCAAGGGGCAATATACAGGCAGACCTACTGCAGATACAGATATGCCATCAATTCTCTTGACACATGTGCCGCTTTATCGTGCATCGGGAACACCCTGTGGACCACTCCGTGAGCGGTACCCTCCTACGAAATCCAGCAAGGAGCTAGGCGAAACAGTAGAAAAGGACGATAGAAACGCGATTAAAGTAGAGGCAGGAATTCAGTATCAAAATGTCCTTACTCCTTTGGTGTCAAACGAGCTTGTGGAGAAGATTGGGGATATAGAGCATGTGTTCTCGGGTGACGATCATGATTATTGTGAGGTCATCCATCGAGGCTATAGCTCGAAGAATGGTGGCATTCGAGAGATAACTGTAAAATCGATGTCTTGGGCCATGGGTGTTCGAAGACCTGGATTCCAAATGGTAAGTCTATGGAATCCAATCGACGCACGGGGCGACCGAATTGGAAATGGAGCAAAAGAAAAGACACTCGAAAGCCACCTTTGCTTACTACCGGATCAACTTACAATCTTCATCCGTTATGGTCTATCACTAGGTTTTACGGTCCTTGTTCTGTTTGTCCGCGCCCTTAGAATGGCGTACCGGGGAAGTCACGAATTGCAAGAACCCGATACGCCCTTATTACCTCTCTCCAGGTCCGAAGCGCCATCGCTCAAGCAGGAAACCATGTCTGCATCTGCTCGATCATGGGTTGCTCCAGCACCGAAACCCGTACGCTCGAGCTCTCCCGACCGGTCGTCTCACAATGGCCTTGCAGTGAGATCATATGCTGCGCGAACAAGAAGCGTGAGTCCTTCTAGTGGTTATGGTCTTCCCGCGCAACAGTCGAATTCGCTGAATCTGGAAGACAAGTATGATGTATTTAGAGATGGAAACACACGTAAAAGAAAGGAATGGGATGAGACAGCACCTCATGACCGACCAAAAATAAAACGGGGAGGCATATCGCTTTTTTTTCAGACATTCAAGCGAAGCTTGTACCAAGTGGCATGGGCTGCGCTTCTTTGGTATACTTGGCTATTGTGGACTAGGTGATCGGATTAGTCCGCGCCTGTTCGAAGCCCCTATCCCACTCCCTCTTCTTGACTGTCAGGAGATTCTTCAGAGCCACATTGACTTCGCGTAACATAGATTGAGAGTTGTTTCGATTTCCGATAAGGAACTTGGCCCGGGAGCCGTCAGGCAGGCTAGACGCGAAACTTTTCGCAGTGCATATACTCTTTCGCTCGCTGCATTGAACATCAAGTCGAGAAAATGAAGGTGCAATCATCAGGTAAGGAGAAAGCAACTGTTTATTTAGGAATGTCAACCGAAAGTTCTATGATTGATATAACGAATATGGCTGGATTAGCAAGATTGCTAGTTATCTAATTAGACCAGCACCCGGGTATCCTCAACCAACCCTTTTCTTATTCCTCTTTCTCATTGTCATTGACGACTGTTCGCCTCACTTTGAGATGCTCTCACCTTACCTGCATTGCTCTCACCTCACTTTTATTCACCCCGTATGAATACTTTTGGGAATGGATGGGGCAAAGATTCACCCTCTCTAGCGTATTCTGCTGTTCATTGGATACTATATAGTCCCCTTCCTCCTCCCTACATTCCATCTTCTATGCAACATAATTCCACGACAACATTTGCAGCCTCTTGTACCTTCTATGGTACCTATCCATACTATCCACGTTGACTCGCCGGCCCTTCCGCTCTTTCCTTACTGCTGTGCAAAACACAACCTCCCAAGAAATAGGCAATCAGCTTCATCATACAGGATGCCTCATTTAACAAATTGTTTGCCGCAACAATGGACATTATAACATAATTGTCTGGACAAGAAGAACCACTAAAACCAGAAATGAAGCACATATGATACACGCTCCAACTAAAAATAGAGCACGATAGATCATATACTCAAACCTGCAATTAAAACATATAAGCTCAGTGAGGCAATCTTTCAATTAGTGTGCCAGCCTCTGGTATCGAACTTCTGCCAGCAAGAGGGCGTGATTTCTCTTAGCAAGTCCAGGGACGTGGATTGAAGCAGTGAGACCGAAGGGTGTGACCCTGATGGTACATACGATGTAACGACGAGCCAATTTCAACGATGAGATTCTTAGATAATCAAATGAGATCTAGCTCCGACAATCAAGCATACTATGATCAGTCAGATACACTTAGGAAGCAATGACAAGTAAGTACCTTAGTTGGGGGTGGCTAACACCCTGAGACGCTCGGACCATCTATAGGGCGTAGTGGATCAGCTATGTTGTGCTGGTTGCTGATAAGGTAGTGAGTACCTTATACCCCTAGATTCTTTGTTATAGAACCTTCCTTTCTCTTTATTCTTCATTTGAGGGCTACTACATACCATAACATTCTGTTCAAGACTGTTTCTTGACGGTATCGTATGTCTCATTCAACAGTCTCTTACCCCTGAGTTTTGTCACCACGATCAACCATCGCTTGCCCCTGAGTCTTCTTATCACGATCAACCAAGGCTTGGAACCCCTTATGTGAGTTTCTCACCATGATGCAAGAGACAAGGCAACACTGACTTGTTGATAGATGGACAACTTATGAGCACTTGAAAATCTTTCCTACAAAGCTTTGCTTTTGGAGATTTTCGAGCTCTACATCTGGAGAAACTTGAGTTTGCCAGCGACCATGGCAGATCTAGCAACGAGCAGCATCTGGACCATCCTTGCTCCACATCCAGCATTCCACAAATAGTCCCTGATACGCTGTCGCTTTGCGGGGCTAGCTTTGCCGGCCAGTTTACCCATCAGCCACGAAGACAGTTTAAAAATGGCAGTCTCGCTACAGTCTCAAGACCACCTGGACCTTTTATAAGCAGAGAAACAAGGTGTTGTGTTCACGATATTCAAAGCCGATGCACTAGGTTTTTACACCTCCATGTGGACAACTGAGCAATGACTTCTTGCATTCCCTGTATCCCTTCAAGGCTCCTATCTACATCAGTTGATATTCATTCAAGAGACACCTCTTCGACTCTACCATACACAATATTACCTCCTCCATCTCTGCCCCTGGATCTATTGAGAAACGGAGGTTTTGACAAGAATCGAAGCCTCCTAAGTTCTAACCGTTTGGACTTATTCCGAATTTCCAAAATTGCATGGCTCATAGAGAGTGAGCAGTAATAGAAGCTGCCTTGGTTCGAGCACGGATATACTCCAAATTCTTCATCGCCGCTACCGCCTATCGAGAAACAGAAGATGTCCAAGAGTGCTGCAATCTTTGCCAAAGGGAAAAGTCCGGCCGGAATTACTTACCTTCAAGTCCGGTTTCGAAAGGCAAAACGCAAGGTCTTGATAGAGATTGTCTATACCGAACAACGGTATCAAGAGCCAAGGCCCGTTGAAGAACTTATCAGGACCACAGTCAAGAAGCACGGATTAGTGTCATATTTCGAAGAAAGCTTTATGAGAAGATCATTTCGCTGTAGCTAGTCTGCACGGAACAACAAGATCAAAAGTCATGACTTTTAGACATCTAGGCGAAGCGCAGTAGCTTTACGACTGCATGAAAAACTTCATACGATCATGCTCACGAAGCACAAGATAACTTCGAAGAAAGTCTATGAGAAGATCACTACGCTGCAGCCGATATACATGGAACGACAGAACCAAGAGCCACGGCTTTAATACATCCAGACGCAACGCGATAGCTTCATGGCTTTATGAAGAACTTATACGTTCACATTCAGAGAATGTCTTATGTCACAGATTTTCAAAGAGAGATTTGGGAGAAGATCGTTTCGCTTCAGTGAGTCTGCATGAAACAACAAAATCAAGAGCTATGACGTTTAAACATCCACGCCACAGCAGCTTGACATGGAACATATTTGAAGGCATGCCTTCATTAAATTCTGACAGAAAGCAGAGATGAAATTTTATCTGACTTCGTTTCAATGAATGCTCTCGGATTGTCTACTGCTTCGCGGATAGAAGAGAAATTACCAAAAAGCGGCGTTGCTGATTCAGTCACGATCTTACACATTGACCGAAGGATCACTCATTCGTCGCCATTCTTCTTCAACAGAATACCCAACTATTCCGGACATGGTGTATTCTACTCAGTCGGCTCTGCGAATAACCGCAGCATTCCGTACCGTTGAGCTTACCGCCGTCTATAAAGATGTCTTCTTGGTGTTTGGATTCATTACTTCGGATCCGAGCTATACCGGTCTGGCCTTCAACCACAAAACCCGCGGGAAGAATCTCCACGTCGAGAAACCGTTGGCCTCGTCCTCATGATCTTCACTTGAGGACCTTGGAACTTCGGGATTTCCTCTTGAACAGCTTGGGCATATAATCAGTCACCAATCGGAGTTGACAGACCGTTAGTCTCATTTTCGAGTTCTTCATTTGGAAACATTGAACCTTTGGGATTTGCTCTTGACTAACTTGGGCATATCTCTTCCAACTGAAGCCGAGACTTTGAGAGAGCGGTTGCGATGGTAGCAAGCCTCGACGAGTCATTAGTCGAGCTTGCTAATCAGCTTCATGGACTTGGCTGGCTTGGCTGTGAATTTCTCGAGCTAGAATAATAAGATCGGCTTGATAAGACACTTGAGGTGAACTGGACAATCATGGGTGTATTGCGGAAGTTGTGTCTTGCAAAATCAAGCTACCGGAACGAAAATTGAGTTTTTGAAGCTTGCGTGTGGGACGTCAAGAAAGCTTTTAGGCTATCATCGCACATATTGGGCCCTTAAAGAAGCTGGCATTCTTCGTGGACTTGGCTGAGCTTAACACCAAAACTTCTTAGCCAGAATGATGAGACTGGCCTATCAACACACCTGAAACGGAATCGGACCCTTCTAAAGGTGTTGCGAACGTTGTCTACCGAAAGATCAAGCTATAGGAAGGGAGAAACACGACGATTGAACACCAGAGTCGAGAGATTAAAAGAGCTGTCACAATGTTATCGAATCCTGGTCGGTTCGCCAATCAATCTTGATGGCAAAATCCGTGATGTTGATGGATAAGCCTTCTGAGCCTTGAAGACATACTTTATGCCCTTATGTTTCGTTAGCAAAGCCGTCATCAGTAACAGAACGTCTTTTCGACAACGCTTTCGTCTACATACAAAAGTGCCAGGCTTGAGGGTGCCTTGCTGAAGTTACCTTGGGAAAACAGACGGTTGAGACGGTCTCACTCCGACTCCTGCAAATAAATTGGATCGCTGTATCAGCCTTTCAAAGAACATGGTATACAGCGAGATCAAGCAATCGGACTGGTGGATACAACGTTTTCACGATTCGCCTTTCTCGTCCGAGATGGCTTTGAGCTTTCCAATACATCCACGCCACTCACCACGCCCACAATGCCTCTCTTCCACATTGGCAGAAAGGCTTGATGAGCCCTTGGCGAATACGACACGATTGATGTATGACATTGGCTCCCGTGGCTCGTGGGATGATACATGTGGAGTGGTGGAAGTTGCTTGATGCCGAGATATCAAGCGTGCTGCAAAAAGTTGTCAAGTCCCATATAAGCCTGGTGATCAATCTCGTGGACTCGACGGCCCCTTGGTTACAGGATTTCCCTCGAGCCAGAGCGCTTACATTGCCTTGACACGCTCTGAAGGATGAAATTGGATCATAGTAAGAGCTTAGCGCGTACGTCGTTTGGAAAAGTGTCGAGCCTCCGGAAGCGGTTGATGGGTCTTTCGGAGACTATAACCGAATATCTTTGAAAGTAGTACCGAAGCTCAACATAACAGTAAACCAAGCTCGATGGCGGACTTCACTTCCCGATGTGAAAACTAAGCCAGTCCTGTTGGTCCTAATGGAAAACTACCTTTCGTCCAGCTTTACCTTGAATTGCTGCCTTGGAATTAAACAAGTTGACAATTCCATCTCACTTGCTTACAGACATGCACGAACTCTTCCAGGGCCATGGTTGAATCGATTGTTGATTCAAATTAAAGAAACCGTTTAATGAATGTTGCGTACGTCGATTGAAAAACCATCGAGCCCCCAGAAGCGGTGGATAAGGTAGTCTTTGAAGGCTATGACCGAGGCATTTAGAGATCTTTGAAAGTGTTTTGGAAGCTCATCAACTTATCAATCAACCGTTGATTGACAAAATTTTCGAAAAACGTCGACGAATACATCAGTTCAACCGATGGATTCTCTGCTTAAACCCTCCGTGGAAATTCGAAGATTAAAGTCGAGATATTAGGTTCCTTGAACGTGTTCATCGAAGCTTCTCAACTCATCAATCAACCGTTGGCTGGCAAACTTCGAAACGTCGACGAATACACCAGTTCGAGCCGAACAGATTCTCTGTCAAGACCCTTCGTGGGAAAATCGAAGACCATAGTCGAGACATTAGGTTCCTTGAGGGAGTCATCGAAGCTCATCAAACTGTCAACCATACGCTGAAAGACAGTGAAATGTTCGACGCATACACCACTTCGAGCCGAACAGATCCTCTGCCAAGATCCTTCGTGAGAAGTCGAAGACTAAAGTCGAGATATTAGATTTCTTGAACGTGTCATCGAAGCTCATCAAACTGTCAACCATACGCTGAAAAGACTTTGAAACGTCGACGCATACACCAGCTCAGCCAACAGCAAACAAAACAAGACTTATTCATCTTACCCTGCCATAGGCGTACACAAGCTCTTTCATGGGCGTGGTTGAAGCAGTTACTAATTCAAATTGCCAAAAAAAACTCCCGAAGATGTTCTTGATTAATTACGACGGATCCCCGTACGCTGGGTGGGAACACTATCTACAATCAAGAACCGGAGGAGAGACGGTCAGAGCTCTGGTTGAGGGGGTTTGTGTTCAAGAAGAGGAATTGATACCATTCTCCATTCTCCAATCAAACAATCCGAAGCACCTCATACAGCCGGAAGGACAAGACATCTACGTCGCTCAGAATCGCTCCGAATTGATATATTTTCGGAAACCAACCACGCAGTCATTCTCTCCTATTTCCTTTCCTTCCCCCCCCCCTAACGGGAATAGACAGTCGCACGCATGATCATACCATCTATGCGGTGCGGAAATTATGCCTTGCCTCAATCGGTCGAGAACAGAGCAGGCAGAAAGGGATTTCGAGAAGGGGAAGAAGACACGGCGCTGTAAAGACCTTGAGGGAGGATGTTTGTCAGAAGGCAGTACGCTAAAGATGTTCATTCCGCTGCAATCAAGGACTCACAACACTACGGCTAGAGTGCCCCCTGGTTCTTGGCGGGAGGACGCGCTGAAGGGGGATCATATCAGTCCCGATACTTGAGACGATAAAAGGGGAATTTGAAAGCACAGCCCACACTTTAAAATATTTTTCGGCTCTGGTACGCCCCGATCAAGCGCTGCATGCGTTTGACTACAGAGAATGTCTGTCTTTGAAAAATGTCCGCCACAAGCAGAGAAAAAAATCCAAATCAGAAGGCGAAGAAGAAGAAGGGGAAAAAAAACTCGCTGAAAGCATCAGCATGGACGATCTGCAATCGAGGATGCCCATTTTATAAAAACCCGTGTATTACCCACCCTGGAGCCTGACAGGACGCAACAGAAAGCAAAAAAAGATAATTATTGCCCAATCTATGCCGCACAAGAAGGCCAGCAGCTTCGATTGTGTGTTTCAGATCTCGAGGATTTTATGGTCCTTTTGTTGCCAAAGCCCCCATTCCCTAATCTGGGACGAACTGGTCGCATCATTCCCCCCCTACGTCGGGCCGACCTGGTACGAGACAAAACACTTGATGCCATTGTTGTGGACTTTACTACAGTCAGTCGGAAACAAACCAAATGCGGCCTTTTATTCAGACATATTCGCCTCACTTTTTTCGATTGGGGGATCTGATACAAGAGAGCGAAAACCGACGTGGGCACGATGCTTCTAGACTGCCTGGACAGGGCTTGTGAATGTTGTGATGGATGAAACATGAATATAATGTTCCGGCGCACACTTCTCCATCGTCACCGAATACGTAAACCGTGACCATGGAAGTAGGGAAAATGCGCTTCATGCCGGCTTGTTTGAATATGGGTTATGCCGGAATCGGTTCCGCGCTGTTCTTATATCTCTACACTGCGAGAATAGCAGTCAACATTCTGTTACAGGCGCCCCAAGATGAGATTACTCGTGGGATACCAATTGGGAGGGGCCCCAGCGTCTAGCCGGAGAGCACGGCGCCGAACTTCCTACTGACGAGGCAGACGGACACTATTAGCGGTTAGGATAGGATGGTGGGTTTAACTATTTTAAAGTCCTTTAGTTCACACGGCGATAGAATCACGACAAAGATTAACTGCCACATGATTCAAATGAAACGGCAATCGAAACGGATGAGAAGAGTCGAGTTTCGCCACACTGGCGCTAAGTTCTCAAACACCGTTAAAGAAGAGTGATTTGGAAGAAAGTTGTCAGGATGATCGTCGCTACCCATGCTCATTAGACGCTCGCGGGATCAAAAACATTCGGCATAATGAGGAGGATAGGAAGCTTGAAGAGGGAAATGATGAGGTCAACATAGGATATCAAGGTTCTCCATATGTATGCGCTTTGTCTGAGACATCCATGGGAATTTCGCCAAGGGATGTTATTTCCTGGATTAGCTGTGGTTGTGCAGATAGCTTGGCAGAAGAAGACTCAAATCATGGTGGCAAGAATGCCTCGAAATAGGCAGTAGAGGACTACAAACAACGCACTACGCAATATGTTGCAGCTTCCAGCTAGCTAAGAGTACGCAAAGCGCACTGGTCTCAATTCCATTGGAAAGAAGAAGAATGCGTGTGTGATACATAGGCTAGAAAGCGACGAGACAGAAACCAGACAATTTCTGTTAACAAGGTGATAGGCAGAATGATCCAGCTTCCACCGATATGACTGCGCGAAACCGGCCCAAGTCGTCGACTTGACAGTTTGGATTTCTCGGTTCCTGGACAAGGGACACGAGAGAGAAAGAAGAGGATCAGGGGAGTAGGGGAGTTGAGGTCGGGGTGGATGGGTGGGGTTGTGGTGCTGTGAAAATAGAAAGTCGTCGGAGGCTCTGTTGGTCATCTGCCCTTGGTTGAGATTTCGTTGCGGGGGATGTGGTCTGGAAATGTGGTTGGCGATCTTCAACCGTGGTCTTCTTTTTCCGTACGAATCCTATAAGGCTATCTCTTACCATGCCCACTTGCGATCGGTGACATCAAGACTGCTACCAGTATTTGCAGGATTATGTAATTATATGGCAAGGCTATGAGCCAGTGTTACGGAGCTGTGGAGAGTCTCTGGCTACGCCAACTGCATGGGCATGGGGAAGGTCATCTCATAGACGAAGAGTCCTCTGACAAATGGTGAGGTATGCGGCATATGCATTCGGCCACGGAGAGCAAGTCACAAGACCTTCGTCTTCGACTTCAATCAGCGCGGATACGAAATTGTGATTGCTCGGAGAGAACATCCACACTATTCTCGAGGGTTTCTTTCTCCCGAAAACTCCTATAAGCGACCCTGTCACCCTGTGTATGAGGGCAAGATCAGTTGGGTGGGCTGGGAAGCTGTCAGTAGAGGGAAGAGGAATATAACGGGATGCGAGGATGGCCCTTCTCGGCGAAGGCTGTACTTTCGCTACTCAGTAGTCCTGTCGTTGATGTCCTCCACGTCCTGTATCCAGAACGATTTTCGAAGCGTCCAAGGTCTCCTATTGTTGTACCGTGACATAAGCAGGAATCGAAGTCGAGAGAAACTGATACATGCCTAGGCCGTGATAGCGCAACCGGAGCTACCAGGGATTATAGATCAACATCACATGATCGGACGCATGATAAGGCGTGAGGCTTAGGGTTGAACGAGTACATACAACGAGATCCTGTATGACGGGACTCTCTATTGACAGTGGGAGAAGCGGACCAGAGATATCAACAATGTCGAAAAACCTAAAGGCAAGCAGGAGGATACGGAAGCAGCTAGTGCTCTCTACCGTGCTCACCACCCAGCGTTGACAGTTCATGGCCTGGAAGCAGAACACAGACCGGATTGTTCCGTATTAGGTAACATCATTATTACCTAATGGCCTAATTGGAAATGACGTCAGGGTCGACTCTCGTTGTACCTTAGGCCAAGGAGCCTGGGGACCTGCTGTACATACTACTGTACGTACCTACATACCGTATTAGTCGGTGGGAGAGGCGCTTGTCGCGAATAGCAGAAGTGCAGCAGAGATGAAGCACCCCGCATATCTGTAACTTACCCCACAAGCACCGGCAGGTGGCGTACGTAATTTATTCGTGACTGGTCACCTATTATTTCACACTCATCCATCATCAACCTTAAAAACGCTTAGATTTAGCCAAAACAATAATAATGGCTGATTAGTCTCGCAGTCAATCATGCTAGTATGGAAGGTTGTCACTGTGGATAAATTGGATGGGCACGCGACACCTCCACCAGCCCAGTTTGGGCTAGCTTGGTAATGAACATTAGGGGAAACCAAGGCAAAGTGAGGTGCCTACCTTGAAAACGAGGAATCGGTGAGAGGGAGATGGAATATTTCTGTGCATAAGTAGTAGGAGTAGTAGTAGTAGTAGTAGTAAGCAGTATGTTGGGTGCGAATGGCTCTCAAGATATACTTCTCCGGTCGAGGAGCTGCCATCCGACCTGCACCGTTGGACCCCAAAACCTTGAAAGAAGGCACAGAAAATGGTGCTGGTTGATTCGTCGCAGAGCATCTGGCGTGCGGCCGAACTTCCCGGCTCGCGGGACATTTGGGGGCAAAGGCATTCTTGCATGTACAATGCAGATGGTGCGCAAACATCCTCGAGCGGCCCCAGAAGGAGGAAGACGGCCGACCATCGTGCAGACAATGTGCTGTCGAGGACGGAGGTGTCATGAAAGCATAAACTGGTTCCGATCCTTGAGTACGCCCAACAACCCGTGTCATTGCCATGCATAACAAGACAAATCGTTGGAAAGGACTTGACTGGAAGATGGCGACGGTGCTGGCTTTGTCTTGTACAGCATTGGAGCCCAGCGGACGTAGAAAAAGGCGTGAAGACGGCGTCGAGGTTGCGTCGAGACTGCTGTCCCACACAACACACACGCCGGGAGGATTTTCCCTCAAGACAGCACACCGCAACGGCGCAGTCCACCGGGCCATCTCGCCACAGCATTCATTTGCTGAACGTTCTTGAACAGGACAACAATCCATACAGTCTCCCACATGTTCCTCCCGTGCCTCCTGCAACTTATCGTCTATGTTTCCCGCCTCTTGTGCAGTCTCACGCGAGCCTTTGGCAATCCCGGCATCTATCTTTCTTGCCTCTTCTGGAACTCAGCCATCCTTGTTCGGTCCCTCCATTGCGTGCAGGATTGCCTGTTTAGCGTATACTATGTATCGCGCTGCATGGACAGAGGGCGGATGATCGTTTTTGAATTTTGATTTGTGCGGGTGCAGCTAAGACGGGACGGGAAGTCATACTCTAAGCGCGTGTCGCTCTGCTTAAGCCATTTGTCAACCATGGTCAATAGTCCATGGTCAACCACACAGAACAGCCAGCAATAATCCGGTGTGTAAGTACGGAGTCGTAAGTAAGGAGTATTGGGGGCCATCCATGCTCTGATCTTCGACACCATATCCGAGCCGTCTTTTTATACTTGTATTGGCAACCATGGGAGAGAGCCGACGCATCTGGTGCGCAAAGATGTTCCAGGTACCGCCGGAGCCAGACTAGATCATCTTGGATTCCCCCGCTCCATCGTGTACTTGTACTTGTACTATACTACTTAGTGCCATCGCTGCAGACTGGTGTTTCTATACAATAGCAATAATAAAGCTGAAACACTCTTCTCCACATCCACTGTTCTTGCTTCCTGCCTCCATCTTCTTGTCTTCAACCTTGGCCAAGGATGTCGCCGTTACATCTCACCCTCAACAACATACTCAAAAGATAGCAGCTATGGATGGGGTGGACATGCCTCCTCCGGGAGGTGATCAAAATCGGGGTCCGGTGGTCATTGCCGTTTTGTCGCTCTTTTTTGGTCTATCGACAATAATTGTTTTCTTGAGGGTGGTCACTCGCATATGCATTACTCGTAACTTCGGCTGGGACGATGCTACTATGGCGTTGACTCAGGTAGGAAGCGTTCCTGCCTCGACGGAGAAATGCTGATGGTTCAACAGGCGATAAACGCTGCGGGAGTTGGCTTTACCGTGACAGAACTGTCTAACGGTTTCGGACGACATAGATACTATATTTCTTCCGATGAGTTTACAACGTACCGCCGGATGGACTACCTATACTGGGCTCAGCTCTTCATAATACTTCCACTCTCCAAAGTCTCCATCTGCCAATTCCTTCTCCGCCTATCTACCGTCCAAAAGACCAAGCTACGGGCCTCTCTCTATGCTTTGATTGGTTTCTTGGTCGTCACTCATGTACCGTTCATCGTCTTGATACTGGTTCAATGCAGACCTGCGCATAGATACTGGAATTTGGGTGCAGACGGGGACTGTTTTACCAGCGATAGAGTGGCGGATATCGTTATTTCCCAAGGAGGTAAGTCTTCAGTCTGAGCACCTTTATGCCGCATGAAGTTAATCCACCATTACAGCATTCTCCATACTAACCGATTTTATTCTCGCCGCCTTGCCTGTAATCATTGTCTGGAATGTACAGATTAGTACACGAACAAAACTTTCTCTGTGTTTCCTCATGGGCCTGGGCATAATGTGAGAAGTTTTGCTTCCTGTAAGCTCCTTGATGGTCGCTGACAGGCCCCTGGCATTTAGTACTGCGGCCGCTTGCATTGCCAGAACATCTCTCTCATGGCAACTCAAGGCCGAAGATGTAACTTGTAAGTAAAGGTCCTTTGCGACAAGAACTAGAACAAGAACAATGGAGGCTGATACTCGGAAGGGGTCGCTGTTCCGAATTACCTATGGAGAATAGCGGAAGTCAACATCGGGATCATCGCGGCCTGCACCCCCCACATGAAGCCTCTAATTCGCCACCTTCGCGGCCTCTCCGGGGAAGAGCCCCTCACGAGCCTTACCCCTCCCTCTCCACAATCACCCACCTCACCTCGCTGGTACATCCGTTTCCGACGAAGCCCTTCAAGCGCTAGAGGCTGGTTTCACGCTACCTCATCTGACGAGCTCCCCTCGCGGCGCAAAAGAAGAGAGTCATTTCGTTTCATGAAGAAGAAAGCACAAGGTGAAGAATTTGGTGCCGAACAGGCTTGGGATCAGAGCGGCTGGGGCCTTGGGGACATACGCATGACGACAGATATCTATATCCGCGAAGCCGACGGCACAGGCGCGCATTGGCCAAGGAGGAGCGCAGACATGCCTATAGTGAGAATGGATATGTTTGGCCTCGGCGACCAAGTAGAAGGAAATTGGAGAAGAAAAAGCATGGATAAGAAAACCCTGGTTCCCGAGTACGAAACGGAAGGAAATTCGCAAATAGATGACAAAAAGGCGCAAGATGTGGCACAGGAAGGCACATGGCGGAGGAAGAGTGAGGATAGGAGACCTGAAGATTCAGGAGACGAGATTGGTGGAGGCGGGGAGAGAAGAAGCACGGAGCAAATACTACAATCGCCGGAGCAAGAGGGGAGGAACATGGATTGTGGGGATTCATGACGTTAATGTTTTTGTGTTTCTATTATACATATCGCTTCTTAAGACAGCAACGAAGATACCCATTCGCCTTTCAGGCTCCTCGCCGAACCGTCAAGCCGTTACGCCTTCATGTTGTGGAATCGTCGAGTGGCTCAGCCACCCACCTGTCAAGTAGCTGAGTTGCCAAACCACCTATCTGTTAAGTCGTCAGGTTGGCAGTCCCGTCGGGACGACAAGCCGTGAAGTCTTCAAGCATGACTCTGTCAAGAAACAAAATCTTCAGTCCATATCGAAAAATCATCTCTCCACGCAAGTCGCATCGTCAAATTGTGTAATGGCTAAGCCAGTGTGCCCACGTCACTAGCTCCCTATCTACTGTTGGCCCGAAAGCTCTTTGCCATATTGCAAGCCGCTCAAGGTTGAGGTGACTGAACTGTTCCACCGCGTTTTGTCGAGGTGGCATTGTTCGAAGTAGCCTCTGATGAACCTACCAACCGCAGGGTAGATCCCTAATGTGTTATCTACATCAGAGAGTCGCAGTTCAAGCGGAAAAGGCCAGGGACCGTGCTTCTCCGGACCCGGCTATCACACAACACACTGAACTTCCATTGTCGTCGTGTATGACGGAATTAGCGTTCAGTTGCTATTTTCAGACTGCTTGACCACGACGACGAATCTGCAGCGCCTCCGAATATAAGTAGGAGATTAGGTTGATCCAGCAGGGAGATTTCTGCCCATTGATATCTATCATCCGGCAAATTGCGCATCGATGAGAGTCCTGCACCCTTGACTACCCATGATACCCCCTGGCAGCGAGCTGCTGGATCAAAGCGTCTTCGTGTTGTGCTCGTGCGAGAAAAATCAAGGTTCGGCTGTATAAATCTACTGTTTACCTTCACCTCGAGATTGGGTTCCGGCTCTGCTGGGGGCTCGGAATTGAGGGCGACCCTCGTTGACAAGCTTTGATACGTACAGCAGGAGGTGTCATTTTTGTTGAATCCTACTTGTATGGCAGCAAAACCATCGAAATTATCGCAAGGGACAAGGCGGATAGGACAACAGACAAGTTGAATTGCTAAAGGTGTGCGCTTAGTAGTGAGTGTTTGACATCGAAGATGCCTCCCAAGGTAGCTCCTTTCTTCCGATAACAGCAAAACGTCCCATCTCGCTTGCATCGTTCAAGCATCTTCCACAGCTCTCCCCAACAAGCCTGCTTATAACGACGCACGTCTCTCCTTCTGTCAATCCTCTTCCAATTCTGCCTATCCCGTCGCAGGATGTTTTCCTGCCTGGCCCTCCAATGGATCAAGGAGAGTATGATGTTAATCAATCTGTCCTCAAGAACCGATCAACTGTGAGATCCCTGATAGCAGTCCGAACCGGAGTGTGTGTTTGCTTCATGGCAATGGCCTTGTGTATGACTAGCGAAAGCGTGGCGTAAATTCCTTCTACCGTGCTTTAACAGAAGACGACGAAAGCGGATTTAGGTTCTTATAATCCTTAGCGGTTACATGACCTTATTTCACACTTTCGCGCGGCGCAGGCATTCCTGGCCTCTGAATACGATGGTTGTAATACCTTCTTCTGATACTGCTGAGCGTGGAGTAGAAGATAATCTCACCGTGGCCCAGGTCCTCGAAGGGTATATCGCATAATAGTATCGGTTTCAACCGCAGCCACCAAGCGTCTTTCTGGCTGGGAGTACCGCCGCGTCGGATACAGATATGTCCATAGCCAAACCAACCCCGAACATGCGCTTGGATGGCTGGATCATTCAACGCTCATAAATGATCTGAGGTCGCAACTGCTTTCAAGCCGGCCAGGTCTTATCTCCAGATATCGGGCTCAATTTCTCCACCATTGCGTTGGAGACCAGCATAGGAAAGATGAAGGCTCACTTACTTCCTTCCTCCGTCTGCTGCATACTACTCTGCAGTATTTCACTTCCCATCGCCCTAACCAGCATCCTACCACCTCTTCCCCTGGGCTCTCTCCTAGTCCACCAAAATCTTTCCGACGTTGGAGGTGCGCGATGCGCTTTCACGAGCGAATGGTCGTCTCGTGATCAAGTTGTAAAGAAAAGAGACTGCTACGGCGCAATTGACCGGCTTAAAGTCCATGCCCAGATCTACGGGCGCCAAAAATTCGAGTTCTTCAAAGAGCCCGGCCAGCGTCAAACGGGATTTCCCCACGTCGACACACCAGGGTGCTACGACGTAGGCGAATGCGCCGTCTGTCTCGCGATGCTCACGGACTTTTCAAAAGACAAATCGCGCAGTATACCCCGTCTTCCGCCAGAGCCTTGGGCCACACACGAGGTGGCGGATACCAACGAGCTCTTAAAGGCGGCCCAGCTTGTTGGCAACGCTTGTGTAAGGGATGCAAACGCGTATGGGTGGGCGCCTGTTGGAACTCGTCAGAATCTCGGTGTGTTTATATGGGCTGGTGGGAGTGCGTTGAAGCAGGACGTTTCGAGGCCGGGTGGCCTCGAGAATACGCCGCTATTGCTTCCGGGTTATAAACCGAGCGATCAGCTTCCTACTTCTATTACTAGCTGAGGGCGTAGTACTGTGATTCTGCAACCGTTCACTGAACCGCACCACCGTATTTTGCCCGGCCCGTCCAGTACGGAAGCCAAGTCTTTCGACCAAGGCGGAGATATCGATGAGGCGGGAGAAAGGGGGGTTCTGTCTGGAAAGTTGTCACAAGTCGGATGTCAAATGCACCCACCTGTGATGGAACCAAACGAATCATTGCTGTTACGGCAACAGCTTGTGAACTTCTCCCACATCGTCAAGTCAAATACGTCCAAGTGAGCAATCACGACCTTCCCTTGTCTGAAGAATGTTTTCTCTCAGCTATATAGCTATGTGTACACTGGGGTTGTGCTTTGCTTTTTGAGCTTTGAGCTCTGAGGGGAAAAAAAGGACGTAAAGGATGAACGTTGCAGGGATTCTGTGGGCAGTGTCTGTAGAAAAACTCGCCGCCTAATAGCTCCAATTGGGCCGTTTGGAGAGAAGGGGGGGGCTTGAGATGGACGACTGTCGTAAACATTCAAACCCGAATGGACCGGCTGGTGTCGAGGCTGCTACTACCTATGCGTGAGGTATTCAGGATGATGGAAACTCCAGCAGCGGGTCTTAGTCGTATGAGGGAGGGGGAGGGTTGTAGCGATCTGGTTTCGGTGGAGTCTTTTGAGGAGAGGCTGAGACAGGTCGGAGGTGGGGGGAGAGATGGAGCTGACATGAAGTTTGAAGAATACGGTTTTGACTGATTCGAATCCCTCCAACCCTTCTTCTCGAAATCACTCTTTCCCCCCCAAACGTCTTTCTTCACCCTCTCCCCCACAAACCTTTGCTCACTCACCCATCCATCCACACCGCCACGCCATCACCATCCCATCCCAGCGATCAAACTCTATTCCCTTTCCCCGCATTCCATGCCCACACTTATTCCATGCACAAGACATCGAAACCCCCGTACAAGCACACGGCTGATAAAGCGGGACTCGCTCTGCCAACTGACACTTTTATGTTGCCTTGTTGGAATGACCGTCGTGGTGGTGGTGGTGGTGGTGGTGGTGCGTACAGTAAGTGGTGGTGAGCCTATGTATGTACATAGTATGGATCAGATACTAGAATCGAATTCGTTTGGAAAGAAGATGGTTGATGCGTTAAAGTCTCATTGGTGCTGTACATACTACATTTATTCTTTGGCGAAGAGGCCGAGGTTTCGGGACCCGAAAGGTTTTATGAAGGGGGTTTGATTTTAAAGGTTGGGTTAGGTTGGGTCAGATTTCTCAGATGGGATTTCTTTGGGTTTTTTGGATTGGGTGGGTTTATTTGGATGGATCTGGATGGGGCGATGATTACTTTGGCGGTTGGTGGGCTGTTGTTCAGGAGGGGGGGGTGGGAGAGGGGTTTTGGTGGTGGTTGGGTTGGTGGGGGAGGAGAGGGAGGGGAGAGGGATGGGGGGGATGGGAGGGAGGGGGGGTGATAGGGAGGGGGGGTGATAGGGAGGTAGTCTGTTAGATAATACTGGTAGGAAATGGGCATTTCTTTGCAACTATGCTATAACATCGTTGAGATGATGGATGAGAGAGAGGTCGCTAGTGGTGATGATTATCTGTTTCATGAAGTGTAATTGTTTGATTGATAATCCTGTGTATCATGTGTGCGATGAGAACGGGATATCAATCTTGAAATAATGCAAACAGAAACCCGTGTCTGTTATGATCAAGTTGATATGACTAACGCGATCTAAATACAAATGATAGTTTATGCTTTGATCTTTAAGAGAGGCTGATGGTGATTTTCAGTCATCTTTTCAAATGCTGCGATTCTTCTTTTTCGCGATACAAGTGGTGAAGCTTAGTGGATCTTTCATGCCTGAAGTCTGCAGCATCGGTCGGACTTTCGTAATCGTTTGAATTTCGAGAGAGATCTGTCTTAGAGCCTGCTTGATGCTGCATGAAAATGTGAGCGCTGTTGTAGTAGTAAAGGATCGCTTGAAAAAACGAGTAATGAGATCAAGTTGTAGAGGTATTTCCCAATCCCCCCTAAATTTGTAAAGAGATGATAGAGATGGATTTCGAGAGGGAAGATCTTAGATAGCTTCTACGGGCACTTCGATTCACCTGGCATGTTTGCGGAGCTTAGGCGTGATAGGTATCATGAAATCAGATATCCTAGGCGTGACGGTAGGCGTGACGGTAGGCGTGATGACAGGTGTGATGACAGGTGTGATAGTAGGAATGATGGTAGGCGCGATGGTAGGTGTGATGGTAGGCGTGATGATTGGAGCAAATCTTTCCATGACATAATCTGGTACACTAGGCAAATTCCTAGAATGGTACAAGCAGTCATCGCGGTGGCTCTCGTTGCCATGGCGCCGCACTTCTTTGTAGTTTACGAGGCAGATCCAGCAGTACTGATGGCGGCAGCGGGGACCTATCGAGAATGTCAACGATGTTTCAGTAAAGGCATAGATGAGAAAGCCATACAAGTCATGTGGTCGCAGCCTTCTACCTTCTCTCCTCGGACCTGGCAATTTGGACACAGCTTCGAACGTGCCGTGAGATACTGCGCAGCAGCTGCCTCCTCTGCCCCCTTTGCCTCAGCTCGTCGAGCCGCAATATCGGCGCAGGAAATTTCGGGGTGCCACACTATATCACAGGTGATGCAAGTACGGCCTTGACATTCCCGACAGACAATGTAGCTGTCGTCATCTGGAAAGCATTCTTGACCGGACTGGCAATTAGGGAGGCGACAATGCTGGAACTGGCCGCCAGCAAGGCAGGCTTCAAGTGAGCGGCTGTCGTAACTATATGCTAAAGGTCATCTCAAATCCAAAGTTCTTTCGGTGTACGGTTTTTACCTTTCGAAGACTACAGAATTCGCGAAAGCTTTGACGTCAATAAATTCGAGACGTTGGCCGCAACTCGGACAGTCGATCTGATCCCACATTTTGTCTGTAAACTGCGTTGCGATTGAATTGGACAAACATTGAAGGCAGACGTCTGGCTTATGACTGCAAGCCGCCGTAGTTTTGCGCTTGGGGAAGGCCGTAATTTCGAGCGCCTCCAAGCACACGATGCAGTCAAAACCGGAAACCTTCGTTACGCGGGCAACCTTCTTCACGCTGGAAACCTTCTTAACGCTGGCAACCTTCTTTTTCTTAACGCTGGCCACCTTCGTGACCCTGGGAACCCTCTTGACATTGGGAATTCTTTGGACGCTTGGAACCTTCTGAACACTAAAAGTCTTCTTGACGGCGGAAACCGATGTTACGGTCGAGATCTTGGGCTTGCGTGGTGGAAGTGCGTCGCCTCTTGCATATGCACTCAGAATTCCGAGGCGGTCAAAACGATCGAGATCGTAGTCATGAACGAGTCGATTCAAGCGGCGCATGAGCTCTAGTTTCGATATGCTTTTATCGCGAGATACTCCATAATGATTTAGGACGACTAAAAGGGTATCTTTAGTCCAACTAGTCCGATGGAGACCCAGCAAATCCGTAGGGACTCCTTCTCGGGCGTAGTGCGCATCACCACTCATGATGTACAGCCGATGTTTCTTGTACCAGGGACGGGTTCAAGCTTTTGTGGAGAGAGACCTCGGCGCTGCTTTCACTAATTGCCACTATAATAGGTCCATGGAATTGGTTTGGAAACCTCAGATATCCCTCACCGTATCTAATTGGAAGAATCCGCTTTGTCACATAGCCGGAACTTGAAATAGTAGAATAGTGTCTTTCTGGCAGAATAGACAAACTATGATCTGGAACTGACCCAGGAATTTAAGAGATGGTGCATAGGCCGTAAGCACGCCCAACCTGGCAAAGTAGAATGTCTCGACGAACGGCTAAGGTGATGTTGAAGAGTATGTAACGCGTGGATTGGAGCTCAGTCTAGTCTGCGTCGGAGGTTTGAGATAAGAAGGCCAGTACTGGGATAGTGAGAAGCCTGGATTAGTCCGAAGTGATTGTAAGCGAGCCAGATATTAAGGTGTCGAGGTGTAGAACCTCCGCCTTAGACATCAATGAACAATGGTTTGCTATGAAAGTATTTCAATTAGCATAGGAAGTGATTAAGTAGAGTTGACGAGCTGAATAGTGATTGTTGATACGACAAGAGACAACCAGCTTGAGTTCAGATTGCTTTCAATCAGAACGAGCCGCTCAAACCCTCCCTTGAGCCGCTTCAAAACACTGGGATTTCCGCAAGACTGTTTTGAAAAGCTTGACGAGAGGACAAGAGAGGCTATTTGCTGTCACCATTGACTTTCCGAATGTCATGTACCTGATTGTATGCCATCTAGGCTTCTTTCACTTCGCACTTTTCTCATGAGCGCTCTCCCATTCGTTCATTCTCTCTGGCGAATGTGAAAATAATACAGAACGTGACGCCGCAGTCTTTGTAGATATTTTGATTCATTGGTGGTTGATCAGACAGATTAACGCGAAGAAGTGTAGAAGGAGAACTGTAGTAGCCGTCCGAGGTAGTCAGGTACTCATACTTCATCAGTATACAAGACCTGACTTCTTGACGCACAATCATCATAGCGCAAACAATTTGAAGAGTCTATTGACATTATGACCCACACCCCACGATGGCGTAGGACCGCGAACAGAAAGGCAAGGGAGGCGTACGAGCAGCGAGTGAAGGCCAGGAAGTTACTAGAGGCTGCGACAGCGATGCCCCACCCTGTCAAGGAAGAGCCTGAAAGCAACATCATTGCACAGACAAGTTCCAAAGCTCTCATACGTCTCCTCATCAATTAACAGCCCACTTTTGCTCATAGTTCCCAATAGAGTCAAACCCGCAACCGTCTAAAATGACGACCGCTCTCTTGATTCTCGATATGCAAAATGTCTTCGTCCCCATGACGACCACTTGCCTCCCCCACATCAAATCCCTCATCTCCCACTTCCAGAGCCGCTCGCTCCCCACGATATTTCTTCAGCATGGGCACTCCAAAACTGAACTCACACCTCCATACAAAAATCAACTAGTCCGGAAATGGGGACCGGCGGACTCGATCGCAACTGGTAGCGAGGATTGGAAATTGATGCCTGATATTGCGCAATTCACAGAGGGACATACGATTATCGCAAAAAATACCTACGACGGCTTTATCAACACGGATCTGGCGAATATCCTAAAGGACTTGGATGTGCAGACGGTGGTGGTCTGTGGTGTGATGACAGATTGCTGCTGCGACACTACGGCTAGAAGCGCCTTCAACAGAGAATATGAGACTTGGCTGGTAAAAGATGCGTGTGGGACCGAGAATGAATCACAGCATGAGGCGGGCTTGAGGGGATTCGGATATGGGTTTGGGGAGGTGCTGGAGTCGAAGGAGGTTATGGAAAGGGTAAATAGGCCCTTTAGAGGCTAGGGATACAGTACCGGGAGAAATTACCGTTAGTCTAATCTACATACATAGTGAGTTCACATCCGAAAATGTTCTGCTTTGATGAATTACCATGCAGACGTAGCTGTTGACCTTCCTGCCTTGCTACTTCGTAGGTAGGGGAATATTTCAACTGCAACATCTGCTGCATTACCTTGCGGCAAAGCATCAGTGGCCAGACCGTTAAGGCCAGGGTTGCATTCCATGAGAATTATTTGCTACCAATCTTCCTCAGGTCCACCCGAAGAGCTTAACACTTAAACCTGTCTCCAAGGCATGACGCGTCAACATCATCCAAAACGCATCGTTCCGAGAATACCGCCGAAATATTGAGTTCCGTTGAGTCCCACTTGGCTGAAGCCCGCAGGTACACAAGAACAAGATATTCAAGACTGTGAGGAAGGTCTTCGTCCTTCGGTCATTCTCTATGTAAAGGCAGTTGATGCGTTATGTACTAGACCCAGAGAAATTTACCTTACGCAGGTTGAGAACCCAAGAACGATGAGTGTTCGCGATGCTCCAAACTGAGCCCATTTCCGTCCGGGTGTTGTTGCATGGTCCCTGCATTCAACTCTCTTGAGTAGCAAACAAAATCCTGAGATCGGCATACATATCTTGAGGGATCGCTACTTCTTCCCAAATCTCAAAACCCACCTTGTCGCATAGCTTTACGGCTGATGCAGCAATGTCCTTCAACTTGTCACAATCGTGAGGTCCTTCAAATAGACCCCAGCGCCGAATTGTTGGCATGATCCCTATGTGAAGTTTAAATGTCTTCAGTGATGGGCAAGCTCGAGCGTAATACTCGACAGCGTTTGGAAGGAAATCAATCATGAGCTCTGGGCGAAATATTTGTAGCTTTAGGTGGTTTATGATTTTCATTTGCTGGTCCGAGAGCATCAGTTATGGGTGCTTTATTGCGATATCCGCCGCGTATGTGTTTTGACAATATAGGATTGGCCCAGCCTCATCATACATAGTTCGGCATACACGAAGTATAGCGATTGAAGCTTTCAATGGCCGTGCGTTCGATACCACCAGGAGATTGTGGTAAATCTGGAGTCGAGTTTCTGGCGGAATATTCATGAGCGTCGGCGGTGGTTTTTGGCCTTTTTCTACTTGGAAGGTTTGCAATCGGACCTGAATCGTCGGTAGTTCCAGATACTGAGATCGCCATGATGAACAACGATTGTGGGATCAGTTTCTTGGGTGTGTAAGAGGTATGTCCAATTCCTTGTAGAACCGTATCGCGCTGTTTCAGTTTTTCAGGTCTTTCTATTCCACTTTCTGTACCGGTTTGTTGACCAGTTCCTAATATTTCAAGGAAAACTTAAGGATACTAAGAAAGAGTTAATGAGAGAAGTTTAACATTTGTGAGAAAGTGATGAGCACTGTGTTATCTATATAAGAAAGTCACTAAAAAAAATACTTGGCAAACATTCACTTCATTTTGTGCGATTATCTGTTTGCTTACCTCCTTCATCTCTATTCATTGATTTCGCACTGTTGTCATTATATATATTCAGAGCGATCCATGATAATAATTTTGTCATGAGCACACGCTCACTTTCTCAGTCACAATGTTCGACATATTTGAACAAAGGCTTAAAAAGCTTTCAAGCAACCGTGGAACATCCTCTAATAAACACCTGACAGGCTTGCAACTCTTGATTAATACTGAAGATGTCAAATACTTCGATATCTCCGAAGTCAGTCAACGAGCCTACCCTGTTGGGACTGCCACTTGAACTCCGTCGTCAGATATATCGCGAACTCTTCATTGCTACTTCGCATAGCGCCTCATCTCACTGGGACTCTCACCACCCACACCTTAGGGAAGAGCGCCATCTACGTCGTGATTTTTGTCATTGCTACGTAGGTATTCCCCCACCGTCGCTCGACTGTTCCATACTTTTCACGTGTCGCCAGGTCTACGAAGAAGCTCTTCCAATCTTGTACGAGGAGACCACATTCTACGAGACGCATCCTTACCAGAATCCCTGGAGTTGGGAACATGGTGACTTGAGCGAAAAAGTCCCTTTGAAACGGCTAAGCGAGCTAAAGCATGTTCGAATCGAGGCTTCACTCGAGCTAGATTGCGAAAAAGGAATAGCTGACTCGATAAGACTTCTGCTCCGACAATGTCCCTCATTCGAGTTACAGTTACTTTTTCTTGGCTGGTCTTCTGAATATTTCGATGATTACATAAAGCCAGACGGAGCGTTGATGGAATTGCTCTCAGGACTCGATCTGCGTAACGGCCTCATGTTGACGATCAAGGATAATGGATATGTTGGCATGCATGTCGCCCGGAAACTTCGTCTGAATATTGCCCCGGAGGAGATGTGGCATTGCAATGGATGGGACTACAGCTTCGGTGGGTACTACTCTGTTTATTGGTTGCAGTGGGGGCGCGCCTGGAGCTTAGGGAATTCTTGCGGCACAAACTTACGATTTCTGGATGAGCCGTCAGACGAGGATATCAAGCAGATTATACAGTATAAGAGATTTTGGGACACGCTTGTCAAGAGACTGCAGCTTCATGCCGATATCGGGCTTACTAGAAGCTTGATAAACCGGAGCATAGCATGCGGGCGTCGTTTATGGGAACAGATTAGCCGGATAGTGGCCAGACGATGAACGGGACCAGGAGGAAAAGCATTACAGGAAGATAACGCCAACACTGTAAGGGGCTGTTCTTGACAAGCTAGGACTCGCGGCGTTCTATGGTTCAGCGTACAGTCAACAGGGAAATAGTTAAGAAATCCACTTTTCGCAGTTGTTGACTCACGCTGAGATTCATTACCCATTTCTTCACAAGTCCTCTCAGATTCTTTCACCAACGACTTTTGCCGTCTCAACCCTTCTCAACCGATTCATCTCCGTCGCACTAATCCTCGCCCCATACTTCGCCCCGTACATCTCCTTACCCTTCTCCTTACTCCTCACCCACAAGATTCGTCATCACCCTATCCCTCATCAAATGCCCAGCCCTTGGATCCCCCTTATTATACCTCCCTTTCGAAAGAAAAGTTTTTACGCCCATTGCTTGGAATTTTGCAAGATTACCCGGACGCGAGATGTGTACGGTGATGCGTTGGGGGTCGAATGAGGGCCGAGAGATGAGGCAGGAGAGAGCCTGGGCGTTGGTGCCAAGGGCGTCGCCGAGGACGAAGTGGTGGTTGTCGGAGGTGAGAGCTTACGGTTGGTGGGGGTTGGAAAAGCTGAGCCAGGGCCGGAAGGTTTTTTTTTCTCGATCAACTATCTACATATGCTGAGCATCAGCTCAATGAACATTCCAACTTCCAACCCCCAGTCAACTATATGCATATGCTGAGCATAAACACGTCAAAATTTTTACGTTTTTAAAAAATACTAGATTTTACGTAAATTATGCACATGTTTTATAAATGTATGCAAAGCATGAGCTGAACATAGGTAGTTCTATGTTAAAATTTAATTTAAAAGTTAAATTTTTTTCTTTATACGACGTAACCGTGGCGTCTAGTCCCCTAAACCGTTCTTCTCCGGATATCCTTATGAGAGGATGATGTTGACAGTGGCGACGTCGGAAATCAAGTCTGGACGCGCAGCAAGAGCGGAGGTATCGGCGATATAAGCTGGGGCTGTGCCGTTGACGAGAAAGGCATTGATCTGAGAAGGCCCATGCCCAGCGATCGGCTTGCCCACCAACCACGCGGCCCAAATCTCGGTAAGGGTCTCGCAGTTGATGTCCCGAACATTGTTGATCTGGAATAGGCCGGCCAGGTTTGTGCCTGGTCCTTTCAAGGGGCTTTGGGTAGTCGTTGTGTTGAGCAGTACGACGAGTCCTGGCAGGAGCGAATTTGCGCCCGCATGGAAGCGCGGTGATGATTGGTTGACGAATCCTGAAGTGTACATCGCACCGCCGCTGATTAAAGCATTACTCATGGAGGATGTGGAATCGAAGAGGAGGTCGAGGATCCAGCCTGACCCGTTGATTCCAACCATCTGACCTTCGGTGGGATGGAAGACTTGGGCGGAGACTGCCGCCTGACCTGCAGGAGTTGTTGCATTGTTGGGAGTGTACATCTGGCCATTCTGGCAATGTGGTTCTGTACCAGGGGTGGCGTTCGAGGTCCGATTGGAGATAGTGAAGGGGATATTCACGACGTTGGAAACCAGGTCATCGGAAACACCGGGCGCGGACGACGCCGTCTTCCCAGCTGTACCCCTGACGTAGTACACGACGAGCTCAGAAGGACCGATGCCGAACAGTGCTGCCCCAGCGTTCCAGTATGTATTATACTCGTGGAGGCCATTGGTCGTGGCCACGCCGTTCAATTGAAACAATCCAGCCAGGTTTGTACTCGGGCCCATGAGCGGACCCTTCTTGGCGGTCGTGTTTTGTAATACGACCAGACCAGGGAAAGCCGGGTTGGGGCCAGGTCCAAAGGTAGAGCTGCTGGCATCCTGGTAGAGTGGTTTGTAAGGAATGAGGCCATTCGAGGATTTGAACAGGACGTCGATAGTAAGGTCGACGATGTAGTTAAGACCTTTGATGCCGTCGACATCGCCCGCTCCCGGAGCATTGACGGTGATACTTACTTCCGGCATCACCGCGGAGTTGGTGGCGACGGGCAGTGACGGCACCACGGGCCCGCAGGCGTACTGGCCGAGGATTTTAGGGCTGCCAAGCGGGCAGAGGAAGTTGGACGCACAGGAGTATCGAACGGGGTCATAGCACTGCGGGAAGGCATTGGTCGAGCCAGCCCAGGGGGCTTCCTTTCGCGTCGGGTCGGACACCGCACAGGACAGCAGCTGAAAGCCGCATACCGTCGGTGATGCCTGTGGGACAGCAAGAGTCGGGCAAGTGGTACAGGCCACCGCTGCGACGACGAGACCGAGAGACTTCATCCTGCAATAGCTGAGTTAGTAATTTGACTGATAGCGAAGTTGAGCAAAACAGGAGCAGGGACGCCCATATTCAATGGCGTGGGCCCTGTGCAAGGCCCCGGCAGGAACCGGCTGAAGTCAGGCATTGCAGGCCTGAGGTAATTAGGTAGTTCAAAAGTGGAAGCGCATTCACATGTCCCAATGCAGTCAGAGAGAGGCAACCTAAGGCCCAGCAGCCTGGCCCGGCTCACTCCGTGGGTCGAGAGCAGATTTGGCCCACGGAGTGAGCCGGAGAGTATCAGGGGTGGTTCGCAAGCAATTTGGAATGTTGATAGATCGGGAGTGAATGAAGGAACTCTCAAAAGGAAGAACTAAGCTGGGATCATGTGATTGCGTACCCCGCACTTTCGCTCCAAGTATTCGCTTACTCTAATACTTGGAGCGAAAGTGCGGGGTACGGATATGCGTACTTCCGTAGTAAAATTATTATGGTGAGGATGGAAGATGCCTCCATCATCCATGGTCCACTCCCTCCAGCATTGCTTCGTCAGCCACTGCTCCAATTTAGTGTTATCCGAGAGTTCCATAATTATTACACTATCTTGCTCCACCCACACTCAGAACTCCTATCCTTTCCTCAGCATTGAAGAGCTTATACCAAGCCTAAGGGATTCAACACCATCCTTGCGCAAAATTGCAGCAACGTTGCGTTGTATCCAACAATGACTTCCAGTAGCTACAAAATGCTACCCTTGATTCTACGTCGAAGCCGGTGGCGCTCCCATCTCGAAAGTACAATCTGGCTCTCACCAACAGCATCAAAAACCTTCGCTACAACTCCCGCCTCACTATCGAAAGTGCATCAACCAATTGGAGAACAACCGCTCCGAGCCTGCGGTGTCCCAGACACCGCAACTGAAAATGGGCCTCGCTCGCCACGCGGAATCTTGCGGCCAGAAGCCTGGTAAGCCATTATCAAGCTAAATCATAATCCTGTCCTTCTAGTCTGCGCGACTTACGCCTGTCTCCGTGCGTCCGAAAGGATCATTGCTGGGGGCGCAATCATTACTGGTGGGCTTTTTTATACCTTCATGCCGAGCTCGTCATCGAAATCGGGGCATACCATGCAAACCAGGATTCTCGGTACGTATGCGTTCCTTTACTTCTTCTCTGTCACGTTTGGCTGGTCAAGGGTATTATTAATAGCTGCAGATCAGCGAAAGGCACTTGAGCGTCGGGAGGGCGATAGGGAAAGAGGAGAAACAGAGGCAGAGAGGATGGAGGAGGAGGAAATGATCAAGAAGCACAAGATGCATGCGGCGATTTCGAAGAAGTAATATGTTTGTCGCACCCTGAAGGCTTGGGTATGTGTTTCGACAACCACTTTGCTGGCTGCTGGATTACGGGATGCTTCGTCTATGACCCTCTCTATTCTATATGTCGTTACGCAAGGATCTCTTCGCTCAGCCATGCTTTATATTATCAATTTGAGCCATGACTACAGCACGTTCTGTGGATGTGTGGTTCCCACGTCACCTTCTTTACACAGTATCATACCTTTATATGATTTATCTGTTGAGAAATCTTGACACAGCGTATCCAGGTGGATTCGAAACGAGTGATTGGATATTAGCTACACCATCTGTGTACTCAAAGAAAGATAAAAAAAGATACAGCGTTAAGGTGGTAGCAGGGCTTGAAGCAAGTCGGTACATGGAAAGCATAGCTAGATACCACCCTCCTTGAGAGGAAAAAGGCGCAGATGCGATGTAGAGCTTGACAACGCTGTGGCAATCCTGTCAGACTGGGACGAGAATCATCATGCGCTCCTTCAAGTACGATTCACTGAGTACATCTGCGCAGCCCCTTGTCTACTTCATATGGAAAGGCTTGTAAGCTTCATACCGACTACCGCCAAATCTACATTGAGCATTCGTCCGGCTCGCCAAAGTTCTCGTCGATAGTTCTAAACGCGGTGGTACTATGCGCAGCCGAGATTCCTTCCCCAATGTTCAGTCATCTGCTTAAGGATACCGATATTGCAAATGCCTCCAATCGAATAGGCTATCTTGACGTACCTGTTGATGCCGATTCAATAATGGTAATGGTAGGTAGGGCTGGTGAGGGGACCTTAATGGATCGGTGATGAAAAATAGGGTTTCAGACCTTCCGAGGGCCCGAGGGCCCCACGCGAACCATCGAATCCCCCGCCTTTTGCCCTCCTCGTCATCGTTGGTTGTGGACAAGAGCAAATGTTTACTCCCATTAGCCCATTTTACTACCTCCGGCATACTCTGGGACGTACAAGAACAGATCCCTTCAGCTTCCTCACCTCGACGGCCAAAGTCACTCTGTACCAAACGCCATGGATCCAGCAGGTACCAGCTCATGTGCGCAGGACCATCACAACGGCGACGAGTCCAATACTCATACCCATGACAGCACAGGCCCAGAAGCTCACAGAGGCCTACCAGACGATAAACGCCAAGGACCGAGAACAGACTATGGACTGCAGCCAACAGAAGCTGATTTGCGCGAAGAGAAAGCGGCGGAGATAGCTAGGAAGAACAAGGACCAATACGGATGGCGGAGGGTCATTAGGAATTTCACTCCATCGTATACTTAAGCCTCTCATACCGATTATCACAGAAAACTGTTACTCCTGATCTTAGTCGTTCACGGGAACTTTGGACACAACTTGCTAATTTCATTTCCAAACAAAAGATGGTTCAGCGTGACAATGGGAACCGGGATCGTATCGATTCTCCTCCATAACCTACCCTACAACGGCGTGTGGCTATACTGGATTTCCGTCATTATATTTGCCTTGAACGTCCTCCTGTTCACTACCTTTTTCCTCTTATCTATCCTACGCTACGCTGTCTACCCCGAGATCTGGTTCGCAATGATTCGCCATCCAGCACAATCGCTCTTCCTCGGCACCGTTCCCATGGGCTTGGCAACGATCGTCAATATGATCGTCTTCGTATGTGTCCCTGCCTGGGGACCTCGGGCTATTCAATTGGTACGTGTCGAGGTTCCATGATAGCAAGATTACAGTACAAGATATGACAAGCTTATCTCAAACAGTCCTGGGCATTGTGGTGGCTAGACGTCATCCTTTCCCTCTTCACCTGTTTCTATCTCCCATTCGTCATGTATGACTCGCTCCCATATCCCTCAAGCTTTCTCTCACACCTTTCAGCTGACCAGTCACTCCCAGCATGTACTTCCATGAGGCCGCCTTATCAACGATGACCGCCGCCTGGCTCCTCCCTATAGTCGCCCCCATAGTCGCCGCTGCTTCGGGCGGGATCGTTGCTGAAGTCCTCCCAAACCCGCAGCATGCCCTCTGGACCGTGATCACAAGCTATATCCTCTGGGGCACAGGTGTGCCCCTCGCTATGGTGGTCTTGGTCATCTACTTCCAACGGCTCACAGTGCATAAATTACCTCCTCGTGAAGTCATTGTCTCTGTCTTCCTACCCCTTGGGCCCCTTGGGCAAGGCGGCTTCGCAATCATGCAACTGGGAAAAGTCTGCATGCGGATATTTCCTTTAACGAACACACTGCCCGCGGTTGTCGCTGCTGGAGGCAGGCCAGGGGATATCATCTACGTAATTGGCTGGGTGGTGGTGCTTGTAATGTGGGGATTTGCGATAGTGTGGCTGTTTTTCGCGCTCGCGAGCATCAGCCGAAGCAAATTCCCGTTCAATATGGGCTGGTGGGGGTTTACCTTCCCGCTTGGGGTGCTTACAGTTTCGACAACTACGATCGGGAGGGAGACTGGATCAAAATTCTTCGATGTGCTTGGCACGGTATGGGAATATCGTCTTTCTTATGTCCTCAGCAGCGTTGTCCTCCTTCCTCTCGTCTTCATCTCGCCGCCATTCAAGAATAGCCCACCCGTGTATACCCAGTCAATTTAGAAATGGTTATTGGCCTGTACAAGACTGATTCGGGGATCTTCCAGATATTTTCTGTCTCCGTTACGCTCCTCTGGATTATGGTCGCTTGTGGAACGTTGAAGAAACTTGCAACAGGAGAGTTACTATTTGCGCCTTGTCTCAAAGATTTGGAGGGATTAAAGAGGGAACGTGCGGAGCGACATTTTGGGGAGAAAGCGGCGTAAGAGAAACTGTATTTTGCTTGTATACCGAGCACCCGTGCTCGGGATTGTATGCTTACTATGGGACCCTTCGAGGATAGAAAGACGACTCTTCCACGAGCGACGGCTTCATTTCCGAGGAGGGACGTGGGACTCGCGGTTCCCCGAGCACTGTAGTGACTTTAGTGGCGAGTTTAGAGGCTGGATACGAAGTTCTACTCCATTTCGTGATTCTGATTCCTATTTAACTCGAGCCATGGATCAGATACTTCCAGTTGGAAATAAAGACGCCTGAATCCACCGCCTCCATTATTCTCCTGGCTGTCGCCGAAATATGATAGATCCACAGGTGAGGAATGTAGCACAATTGATGTACTACAGCAACCGAGGAATTCATGATAAAGCTAGGTTTGTACATATAAACTCGCTTCTAACATTTTGCACTCATCTTCTCTCCTTCGCCTTCAGAGAGTAAGCTTTTCGTCGCTAATTGTGTAAGATCCTAATGCTTCTCACTGTGTTCCAAGTTCTGTACCTTCTGGTTTTATTCAGTTCAATTGCGCCTACCGACACTCACCGCTGATTCTGGCTTGATCTTGCAAACCAACCAAGTCCAACATGTCCAAAGGCGTTGTGGCTTCTGTGCGCAGCAGTAAAGATCACTGCGAGGAGATTGTCTTGGCGTAGTGTGAGTCGGTCCCCCAGCTTTGATCAAGTGGTGTCTAGGTGTGATGAGAAGAGAGAGTCCTGCTTAATGCCGTTACAGCATAGCCTAGAACATGCTCTGAGACCTCGAAATATACTATATAATCGGCGTCCATCTGGAAATGGGGAAATCGGTCTGCCATGCACTACATTTAGCAAAAGTGCAGATAAATAGAAGCCTCAGACCTGAAACATGCTGAGCTTACTATGCGCTGGGCGTCGAGGCTGTGTGGTGGTCGAGTGCAGATCTAAGAAAGTACTACTACACTACCACACTAGAATACCTCAGGTGTCGCTTTCATCGCTTACCTTAGGGTAGGCTATTTTTATGCGACCAGGTTTTTCTATTCTCTTCGATTCGCTAAGGTAGGTACTCAACATCAGCCAACAGTCAATGATACCAGATTAATAATCCACGATAATCCAACAGTATCCTGATGGTGGCCGAGGGGGCTGTATTCAATTGGCTATGAAGATCAAACACAGGCCGGGAGATACCATTTCGGAACTTAGGGCCTTGTACGGATGTCACCCTGCATCATTCCGCCCAGAGGCACAGTCTTAGCTGAGACGCTTTGCCGCAGCCACCGCTTATGTGCATTACACCCTCCTGGGCCTCATTGTTTGGGGAGCAGGAGGTTTTCATCTACCACTTCGAGGGTTGCGCACCTGCGTATGCAGCTACGGGAATTGTAACATGCGTCCGTCCGGCAAGATAATCTTTTACTGGCTATTCGATAAGGCTCTGCTCTGAATGCCTGTTATGGGACATAGGCAGTGCCTTCGAGCAGGGATTCCAATCCTCTGTGATCATCTACATGTCAATCGAACTCGAGAAGGCTTCGATAACTCGCAGCTGGGGCTGGAATTTTCAGGGTGTCTGCTACTTCCTGCATGCTCTCGGCGAACATGCTTCCCCGCCACGGTTTCGGAATTATAGATGTTGTGAACCTCAAATTGGAGATAGGTGGGAGCAATGATATATAATATACCCATTTTCCCTGACGAAATTTGCGGTTCCAGTATTTATTGCCTTGCTTCCGTATTACTATTCAGTGTCGGCATACTAGCAAAACGCTGGTCCATTCTTCTGAATCAGTCATGCAGTTTAAACGCTTATGTCTTCTCATGCCAGCATTTGTTTGTCTCTTCAACCTGTGTGTCCATGCCATTCCGAACCACAACCCTGGTGCTCCCGTCGGCTATGAGCCCCGGGCTGAAAACATACCTGCCGGGAGGCATTTGACAGCAGCGAGGATGGTATCTCGGCTCAAACCTCGAGGTATTGCAGAGATGCTTACCCATGAACAAGATCTACACTATATTGATGGTGCGTACTCAGCGAGCTCTTGGAAACGGCTATACTGACACCACATGCCTGTCAAGCCGACAGCTATAGAAGTTCATCTCAGTTTGTTGCCCAAGTGAGCATATCATCACGGCTGCCCTCCGTGATGCTTGAAGAATTGGAGAGCCACGTCGATGAGGTCAGATGTTTCGACTCATCTGTGCACTTGTACTTCCGTACGATTGAGACACTCAAACATGCCCATGAAGAGTTAGGTCGAGTTGCCGGTTTTGTGCTCATCACCTCGCACCAAGGCTGCAATAGGGATGGGGAGCGGGATACACACTTGTCAGCATGCTGCTAGGTCGACTGCTGGAAGAAGAATATGCTAACCTTTTTAGGGTTTCTGCGCTTGAAATTCGTGAGGAAGAACAGCTTCTAGTGCTCTCAGTCTCCCGTACGCCCTGGAAAAATGCAATTCATTCGATCAAAGTGGACTTTGGAGGTAGCGCTGAACCTTTTGAACTTCGGCAGGAACATGATATACAACGGAGACAAGCAACGACATCAACCACAACACCAGCATCTGCTCCCACAACATCCATAGCATATCCTACGCCTACAGCTTCTGGAAATCCATCGCAGATGCCAAATGTAACCGAGAATATTAATCGCCAATGGCTTGATACGAAAATATTGCCGCCAGACAACATCTTAGGTCAGCTAATGTCCATCGGTCCGCCAATGTATGTTGCTATCTCTTTGAAGTAGGCTGTTTGGCAATACTGATTAAAGAGAGTAGACCTGCGGGTTTCACCATCGCATGTAAAAACTGTTCCATCCACGGCGATATAAATTTATTCTCAGGTTCCTTCTCCATGAGCAGTACTTCAAACCAAACGGACAACATCGTCGACTTCTTTATAATGAATAATGGTTACGTCGAACTTCAGACGAATGACTTCTCTGCGCACATTGAGCTCGAAAGCACGATCAAACCTTCGAAACAACTGATAACCTATACGGCTCCATTACCAGCCATCAACTTGACGCCATTCGAGGCAAGTATTCTTCTACACCAGCCGCTTGTTGCGTTCGGCTGATAATTAATAGATACCTGGGATCGCAGCTGTAGGTCCTCAGCTGAATCCACAAGTCACCATCGGATTTGAGTTGTCCACTGAGCTTGATTTCACATATGGATTTGATGTTGCTGTACGTTGTTGCCACTCTTCACCACCGACCGCTAAGATATTTTCTTGTGGTTAAGCCCCACGTGTGCTTACGAGGGTCAACAGGTACCAAACAATTCCAAAATCATGCTTAATGTCGGTAATGTAACGAACTCTTCTATCCAAGGATTGTAAGTGGTCGACCTATATCAGGCTTAATATATGCTGACCTCTACAGCTCCGACACTAAGATAACCGCATTACCCTTTCAAGCTGCGGTAGAGAACGTGGGTCTCACCGTCACAGCGGGCTTCACACCTCAACTCGTCCTTGGCATCTCGATAATTGGTCATGATGCAACAGCAGGCCTCGGCGTCTTTCTCGACCTCCCAACCGTGTCTGCCACACTCGAGGAAGTCTTACAAGTCAACCACAAGTGCGAAAAAATCGCAGCCTCAGACTCCAAGACCGCCAACGATGCTTTCGGTAGCCTTACACATATTACCGGGCAAGTGGGGCTGGACATCGGGCTCTTGGCGCAGGCGAATCTGAATATCGCTGGCCGAACCAAAAACGAAAGTACAAGTTATACCGCGTTTGCGACAACATACCCACTGCCCACCGCCTGCATGAGCTTTGACCGCAAAGCAAAAACTTATGGTATTGCCGGTGCAGCGTCGACAGGGTCTGCGGGGAAAAATGGGCCTAATGATCAAAAATCTGGTGCAGTGTCGAACATCAGCAATCCTATACTGAAAGTTCTTGGTAAGCAAAGACGTGTAGAGGTGGCAGCTGGTTTCTTGATGTTGGTGTCTGCGTTTTTCATGAATATGTAAAGCTGTCGTTCTCTTTTTTCCCCGTTCTGGGTGTAGATAGGCGTTTGGTTTTAAGGAAAAAGGATTTGCTGTGGATTGGGCGGTCCATGGCGTTGGTTCATTGTTAGCAAGCTTGTGTTTAGCACGACATGCAATTTAGAAACCTACAAAGGACATGATTGATTAAACACAGTCAAATCTGAGATCCACAACTGGGATTTTACTTCAGTAATTGGACGAGACCAGATCGCGACACCAACTGATTACCAGGCACACCGGAACAATTGATGAACCATTCCACCAAGTGGTTAATTTGGGTGTGAACAATCACGACCTAACAGTTTCATACGTTCCGCTACTCAATGACTTATCGCATACCCCGTGTAATATAAAGTCGAGTGGGTGAAGATTTCTTCTATACATTTGAATATCTCTACAAACACCCATCAACCTGTTAGACATCTGAGCACGAGATCACGATTATAGTGCGATCTGCGGGACGGGCTGAGGAGGCCTAAGAGCACAATCTTACCTTAGCGGATCTTGATCTTTTTCGGCTACTGTAGCGGGTGACTTGGGCAAGATAACATTTCTCTCGTGCATAATCTGTTGTTCTTCTTTTGCCTGAATGTCGACGAATCTCTATTCGGCTGTTCTGCGACAGGTACATGGATAAGAATAACCTGAGAGATGGGTATAGTGAGCCGCCATAAAGCCGCACCACCCACTGCGAGTCATGTCGGAGCAGCCGGACCTTCCGAGCGCTTCGGCTTTTGAAATTGCCCAAAAACCCCGAGAGATATCTTCCTTGGCGGCCAAGTCCCTCCTACGGTCCACCACTAAGCTTCTTGATGACCGCGTGGATGGATGCTAAAGCTGAAGGCGAAAAGCCCGAACGCCGGTTATGACCAAATATTGCGCAGATAACTCCGTAGGATCAAAGAGAACTTACGAATACAAAGACAAAGATGGCTTCAATATCAGTCCCTCGTTTGTCTCAGATACTTTCTCTCAGGCCCTTTCATCGCCGTCCGAATCGCCGCTCTTGGGGATCAGTTGCATACATTACTGCAGTTCGCACTAGCCCTGTGTAAGAAAGATAGCGGAGGCCCACGTTTCAATAGCAGTTGCTGATCGCATTCTAGGCGTTTACTAAAGTCCGCGTCGTCCCCCCTTATCCTCGATAGATAACCAAAGTACCTAGGGCGATAGACTGCTACTCCACCCTACCTCCCAAGTCAACTACGAAATTTCTCTCCGACTTTTCCAGCACACTGATCACTTAGTAGGCCGCAGACATGGCCGCTATGGGAGGTGCCGGGATGGCTCCAGCACTAGAAGCTGGAGAGGGTGAAACCATCTATAATTCGTTGAGAAGTCAGGACCAAAGTGCTGGTAGCAGTAGCACGGTTCTGCCAGAGAAAGGCTTTGTCAGCAAAGCGGATGACTGGGAGATGATGCCAGAAGTCAAGTTAAACCAAGAGCGAGGTGAAAGGGATAATCTCAAGGGCCGAAAACTTGGGTTGACGTGGAATAATCTAAATGTCAGAGGAGTGGGAGCAGACGCCGCCTTCAACGAGAATGTTCTCTCGCAATTCAACATTCCTCGAAACATCATCGAAGGCCGCCACAAGCCGCCTTTGAAAACCATATTGAAGGATAATCACGGATGTGTCAAACCAGGCGAAATGTTGCTGGTGCTTGGGAGGCCAGGAGCTGGATGTACGACGTTGCTGAAGATGCTCTCGAACAGAAGACAGGGATATGCCGAAGTCGACGGATCTATCTCATTCGGGTCAATGACTCCCAACGAGGCAAAACCCTACAGAAGCCAGATTGTAATGAATACCGAGGACGAACTTTTCTTTCCTAGTCTCACCGTCGGTCAGACTATCGATTTTGCTACTAGGATGAAGGTCCCCTACCATTTACCAACCGGCATGGATAATAAGATGGATTTCCAGCAGGAAAGTCGGAAATTTCTATTGAACTCATTGGGAATCGCACACACTCAAGATACCAAGGTTGGGAATGAGTACGTCCGTGGGGTATCGGGAGGGGAAAGAAAACGGGTTTCAATCATCGAAACTCTTGCTACCAGAGCAAGCATCTATTGTTGGGATAACAGTACACGTGGCCTAGATGCCAGCACAGCTTTGCAGTTCATCAAAGCAGCCAGAGCAATGACAGACATTCTTGGATTGACTTCTGTGGTCACGCTTTACCAAGCCGGCAACGCGATCTATGATTTGTTCGATAAAGTTCTTGTTCTGGACAAGGGAAATCAAATCTATTACGGCCCAATGACGGAGGCTCGTCCGTTTATGGAGAACCTTGGTTTCGTCTGCGAAGATGGGGCTAATGTTGCAGATTTCCTGACTGGAGTCACGGTACCCACTGAACGGCGGATCTGCGAAGATTACGAGGAAAAATTTCCACGGACTGCCGTGGCCATTAGAGAAGCCTATCAAAGGACCTCAATCAAAGCGACTATGGAGCAAGAATACAGATATCCGGACACACATCAAGCCAAATCGGAGACTGCCGAGTTCAAAGAGGCGATCATCTACGACAAACACAAAACTCTCCTTAAGAAATCCCCTTTAACAACTAGTTTCTTCTCCCAAGTAAGACATTGTGTGAAGCGCCAGTTCGAAATCATCTGGGGAGACAAGCCGACCTTGTTTATCAAGCAAGGTGTTACTCTTGTACAGGCACTGGTCGCTGGTTCGCTGTTCTACAACGCTCCCAACAATTCCACGGGGCTTTTTACCAAATCAGGAGCTCTCTTCTTTGCTATTCTCTACCATACCCTCATGGCCTTGGGCGAAGTCACCGATTCGTTCACTGGTAGACCCGTTCTCGCCAAGCATAAAGCGTTTGCGTTTTTCCATCCAGCCGCGTTCGTGTTTGCGCAGATAGCCACTGATCTCCCAATCCTGTTCGTTCAAGTGACCCACTTGGCTCTGATCGTATACTTCATGGTTGGACTTACAGTCAGTGCTGGGGCATTTTTTACCTTCTGGGTCGTCACTTTTGCAGTGGCAATATGTATGACCGCAGTGTTCCGCGCAATCGGGGCCCTGTCAGCTAACTTTGACGCTGCTTCTAAAATTTCGGGATTTTGGCTCTCCGCCGTAATATTGTATTGCGGGTACTTTATCTCGAAGCCTACCATGCATCCCTGGTTTGTTTGGATCTATTGGATTGACCCCTTATCATATGGCTTCGAAGCTCTTCTTGGGAACGAATACAAAGGAAAGGTTATTCCTTGCATCGCCAATAATCTAATTCCTAGCGGGCCTGGTTACACGAATTCTGCCTATCAAGCTTGCGCTGGCGTCCAAGGTGCCATTCAAGGTTCAACATTTGTCACTGGTGAGCAGTATCTATCTGCTCTAGGGTACAGCTCGTCTCATGTATGGAGAAATTTTGGAATCATCTTGGCATGGTGGGTCTTTTTCGTTGCTGTTACTATTGTAGCTACAGACAATTGGAAGGAGTCGGCAGGCAAAGCAGGCTACCTGTTGATTCCAAGGGAGAGATCTAAGCACAACCAAAAGTTTCTGCGCAACGATTCGGAGTCGCAGGCCAACAATGAGAAAGACTGGGTAGCTAGCGGCTCGTCTTTACAAGAAAGTTCCGTTGACAAGCAGCTGCTCAGGAATACCTCTGTCTTCACATGGAAAAATCTCACATATACTGTCAAGACACCGTCCGGTGATAGGGTTCTTCTGGATAACGTACAGGGCTGGGTAAAACCTGGTATGCTTGGAGCGCTTATGGGTGCTTCTGGGGCCGGCAAAACCACTCTACTCGATGTTCTCGCTCAACGAAAGACGGAAGGTACCATCAATGGATCCATCCTGGTCGACGGAAGACCTCTCACTGTCTCTTTCCAGCGATCTGCAGGCTACTGCGAGCAAATGGATGTCCACGAGCCTCTTTCGACTGTCCGAGAGGCTTTGGAGTTCTCTGCTCTTCTTCGTCAAGACCGTGAAACACCACGTGCAGAAAAACTTAAATATGTAGATACCATCATCGACTTGCTGGAGATGCAAGATCTCGAGCATACACTGATTGGAAAACCTGGAGCTGGGTTATCAATCGAACAAAGGAAGAGATTGACCATTGGCGTTGAGCTGGTCTCCAAGCCCAGCATTCTAATCTTCCTGGACGAACCGACTTCGGGTCTTGACGGTCAGGCTGCTTTCAATACACTCAGATTCTTAAAGAAACTTGCAGCTGTTGGGCAGGCAGTTCTTGTTACCATCCATCAGCCTTCTGCCTCCCTATTCGAGCAATTCGACACACTCCTCTTGCTAGCTCCAGGAGGGAAGACTGTTTACTTTGGCGAAATTGGCGATGAAGCACAAACCATCAAAGACTATTTTGGCCGTTATGGAGCCCCTTGTCCCTCTGGAACTAACCCAGCTGAACACATGATCGATGTCGTCTCCGGTACTCAATCCCAAGGAAAAGACTGGAACCAGGTCTGGCTTGAATCCCGGGAACACGACACCATGACTAAAAACCTCGACAACATCATTTCAGACGCCGCCTCCAAACCCCCTGGCACCAAAGACGACCCCAATGAATTTGCTCTTCCGCTATGGGAACAAATTAGACTTGTTACCAACCGCATGAATATAGCACTATATAGGAACATTGACTACGTCAACAACAAATTCGCCCTCCATATCGGTTCCGCCCTCTTCAACGGTTTTTCTTTCTGGATGATTGGAAATAGTGTCGCGGACCTCCAACTCCGCCTCTTCACCGTCTTTAATTTCATCTTCGTCGCTCCAGGCGTTATTGCCCAGCTTCAACCCCTCTTCATCGAGCGCAGAGACATTTACGAAATCCGTGAACGCAAAAGCAAAATGTATTCCTGGAAAGCCTTTGTCACCGGCCTCATCGTCTCCGAAATCCCCTACCTCTGCATCTGCGCCGTCCTTTACTACGTCTGCTGGTACTACACCGTCGGCTTCCCCACCGACTCCAATAAAGCTGGCGCCACCTTCTTCGTCATGCTCATCTACGAGTTCATCTACACGGGCATCGGCCAATTCGTCGCCGCCTACGCCCCCAACGCCGTCTTCGCCTCCCTCGTTAATCCCGTCGTCATCACCATCCTCGTCTTCTTCTGCGGCGTCCTCGTGCCCTACCAGGCCATCCCCGCCTTTTGGCGCTATTGGCTCTACTACCTCGACCCCTTCAACTACCTCATGGGCTCCCTTCTCGTCTTCACAGACTACGACGCCCCGGTGCAATGTGCCCCCCACGAATTCGCCCTCTTCAATACCCCCAACAATGCAACCTGTGCCGAGTACCTCGCCCCATATCTCCAGGGCATGGGCGCCCGCACGAACCTGGTCAATCCAGAGGCTACAGAGGGCTGTCGCGTGTGCCAGTATCGCCGCGGTAGCGACTACTTGGCGAGTCTGAACCTGGGGAGCTACTATGAGGGGTGGAGGGATGCAGGGGTGGTGGTGATTTTCGCGCTGAGCAGTTATTTGATGGTGTTTTTGTTGATGAAGCTGAGGACCAAGGCGACGAAGAAGGCGTCGTAGGGGCTCCTTTCTACTGGGTTTTGGGGGTTCGGGTGGATTGATGTTGCGATTCGTTGTGGTGGGTGGTGCATGGGAAATCGTTCCCACTTGCGTTTGCATTATAGACTTTGGCATGGGGTTGGTATGATAGATTTGGGTATGGGAAGCATGAGATTGGAGGTTTCTTTGGTCATATATCTTGACGGCTCATAGAGAATAGATGTAATAGACTAGGTACATAGACAGAGTAATAACGAGTAATCGCACGATCCTTGGGACTTTAGACTCCCGTTTATGATCTGATGGTGTGAAACATGTCTCTGTTGTGAAATAGTACTCACTGTATCCTGAGAAAATGAAACTTTTCCTTTAAGAAGGGAGGTAGTGGCTGGGTTTGGGTTGGTGTCAGCGGATTCGAAATGTCACCCCAACGATATTCCGAGCAGGAAGGAATGAGAAATCTTTTCGACCAAGGGCCTCGAAAACACTTTACCTTCGCGCTCATCTCGTCGAAGGTCTTAGCCATATTTATGTAGTACAGCAGCTTTCGGTGTTAAAGAACACTTCTTTTCTGGCTTACCTTTTTTTTTTTGGATGGGGATGTGAATCGAGTTAGGCGACACGCTGTTGCGAATATTCTTTTCAAGGCACGCGTTGTAAAATAAAGGTCTGGGCGAATGGGGTTTGTGGGACGTGGTGCTGATTGCAGCCTCGGGTTGTGATATAGGGGGTTCTGTTCACAAAGGAAATGGGGTTCGGTTCAGTTCGTCTTTGATGAGCATTGGTTTGGTTTAGTGCTTTTGGGTTATTCACTGCAGACGTGCATCTGGGAGAAGTAGCCCCGTTGAATGCATTGACTTAGGCTAGGGTTCCTTTTCCGCAAGGGAGGCGTTTCGGGTTTGACCACCTCGACGGGTTTTCAAGAGTATTCCGCAATGATCTTCTCTGCCGCCGTCTCGCCAATGAGATAAGCGGCAGCTTGGGTGTGTGCACTGAGAAAAGTTAGCGTATCAGTTTGAAAGCCAGATAGGGGCGGGAGCAAGAAAGACTGTTTAGACTCGGATGAGCTAGGGGGTTGAGATAGAGAGAACAAGAGAGAGGCGCATGGAGAGAAGGGAAGAGAGAAGAAGAAGAAGGGGGAGGTGGGATGAGAAGAACATAATCAGAAGCTTATCTCGTTTTCAACGCACCTTAACATAAACGGCACAACACTCATATCTACCACTCTAAGGCCCTTGGTTCTAACAACATGAAAGTCTTTGTCGACGACCGTATCCGGGTCCTCAGGCTTGCCCATCTTACAGGTGCCGCACATGTGCCACATGCTTATTGCGGTATCCTGGACGTATTTCTAAGCAATCGTGAAAAGGTCAGTGTGTGAACTGCATCTCTACTAGGGGCTGGAACAACGGAGAATTGATTATGAGAGACACGCACCAAAATCTCCTCATCACTCCTTCCCTTCGGGCCCGTGGCAAGCCTAATCTGATCCTTGGCCAGATACGGCATATCAAGAAACTGAAGCGCATCTCTTACAGCTTCAATGGTAACACGGCGATCATATGGATGCGAAAGGAATTTAGGATCAACCAGGGGCGGATCTTCGGGGTTTGCGGAGCGGAGTTTTACTTCGCCGGTTCCTTGGAAGCCCATGAAGGCTACGGCGACGGCGAGGTACTGTTCTGGGGCTGAGACGGTGGGGGTGCCGGTGTGCTAAGATTGAGGGATTAGCTGGTGGTGAATATTTAGGGTAATGGGAAGGGTGATAATGAAAGAAATGTTGGTAAATGATTGCAAGATGCTTGTAGTATAATGAAACATATGGATAGGCGCAAAAAAGCTACTCACCGAGTATATCTCGTAGTTGGGCACAGTTTCCGCTAATAGAGCCTCCTGAACAAATTTGTCCAAGTCCTTGAACTCTTTAGATTGCAGTACAGCATGGCTCTTTAGATAACTTATCATCTGAGGCAAGTAGAAGTCGGATAGCGGGCCAGTCTGATCTTTCATCCACTGCTTCCGTGCTTCTTCGAAAGCTTCTGGGCTACTTGGTAAGTACGATGATCGATGATGGCTGCCACTCTTTCGAGTCGTGACCAGTTCGAGAAAAAGATGATCGTGAAGGTTTTTGCCTACCCCTGAGAGTTCATGGCACAAGGGAATACCATGTTCTTCACATTTGGTGGATGGTCCAATCCCAGAAAGGAGCAGTAATTTTGGGGTGTCGAGAGTACCGGCAGATATGATCACCTCCTTTCTGGCATAGACTAGATACGGTAAGCAAGGTTGATTTAGGATCAAGTGTTTTCTCAAGGCCGGACGTACTAATTTTCCCCTTGACTTGGATACCGATAGCTTTCAGATTATCCAAGCATACCTTCTCAACCGGAGATTCAGTTAGGATGGTCAGGTTGAGCGGCGGGTCCGAAAGGTAGGCGCTGGCAGCCGTCACACGACGGCCGTTGACAGCGGCTAATTGACAGACGCTGATTCCAATAGGGTCTCCCGAGTTGATGTCGAGATTCTGCGGATGTTGGCCATAGGCAGCTTCAAGAAACTCTCCAAAGTCGTGTTCCCAGGCATCTGGAAGGCTCACATTGACTGGTCTGAATCCATTCAGTATCCTGTTCCAATCAAGCTACATTCGCTTACCCGCCACTGCCATGTGCAGATTCCGAGACATCGACAAATCGCTTATAGTCTTGCGACGGTTCTTGAACCTTTTCAATCTACACCCACGCCCCCGAGATTTTAGCTCGACAGATAGATACCTCGAAACCGCTCGCTCCATATTCACCTTGTAAAAACGCTCTAGCACTTTCCTCCAGCTCCAAACATCATCATCGACCAGCTGCGCCCAACGGTCATACTCTGCGCTTGGACCTCGGGTGTAGACACAGAAATTGATCGTTGTGCTGCCTCCCAGGCCTTTACCTCTGCTGTAATCGATTTCTCTCCCTGCTAGGTTCGGCTGCGGTACGGTTTTGTAGCCCCAATTGTAGTGAGGCACGGTCATAAGCGTCCAATTTCTCTCGCCAAAGTTTTGATGATCTGGGTCGTCATTTTTTCCACCAGCATCTACCAAGAGGATCTTCTGGTCTTTCAATGCCTTGGCAAGACGTGAAGCGAGCAGACAGCCCGAAGCACCAGCTAAAGTAGGATATTAAATTTCGATGGATGAAGTCTTGCTCTAGGGATATCTAAGTGCTTACCGCCAACAATGACAAAGTCATAGGCCTCCATCGGCGGTGGTTGTAGTGATCAGCTGTGCCACAGATATCAATAGAGTACAGACTCTGGCAGGTTGGCCAATCTCCCTAGGCATCAAGTTATCTAGGTAGCAAACGATCTAGAGCAACACGAGTTTGACGACATTTGATCGAGAACATTTGATACTACTCCATCTGGGCCAGGCAGTGAGAGCAACCCTCACAAATGTTACACAGTTGCACACAGTAGGCCCAATTGAGGGCCATACGCTTAACCACGCACGGGCATGCGGAACAAAAGAAACATCAACAACCATCTACATCATCTTGTATATATATCATACTGCATATACATTGTGTCCGTAAATTCCTCAATGCAACTCTTTGTCCAATACCTTACTTACCCGAGGGCCGAATGTGGTTACTTCTCCGGCCCGCACCCTACCGTATCTCCCAGCTTCGACCAATCCGAAGCGACTTCTAGTACCCGTGTATTTTCGTATTATACGGTATTCGAAATACAAAACATGGTACAGGTTTGCTGACCGAGGGACTCGTTCTAATACATACACTGTCATCAATATTCAATGTGGTACATATGCCTTCCAGGTTTGTAACTTGCTAATGAGTTGGAAGACCAACCGCAGACTCAAGATACTATGCCTACTCTCCAGCTGAAGAGAGATCGTGCCACTTTGATTCTTCGTGTTCCTGATTGTATGCAAGGTCCTGCGGCAATTGGGCCCACCTTCAGGCCAAAATGATACGTCACAAAGCAGCTGGGTGTGGTGGTGTGCGAGAGGCCAACCCAATCAATCCACCATGATTTAGAGATGTCGACCCACCCACACTCCATCATCTTCAGCCCCCATGGGGAATATGATCAGAGGGAAAGAAAGGCACGGGTAAGAGATTGTAGAGGTGCTATGCAGCTTCTCCCGTACATCATCCCGTCCTCGCATAGGCTTGCATATGTTTCGTTTCTCTGCACAACGGTCGCCCTCACGCGGGCGAACGTCAAGCTTTAATGTACCTGACTACCTTCAAGTTCTCTCTTTGGGATGATTTTTTCGTTTTTTAACGTGCTGTACAACCTCAGTCTTCCGGAATGTCGAGCGACATCTACTATCAGAGTCGCGTCTCTGAGCTCTATGGCGGCACAATTGCTTTGATGACGGCAGCGACTATTGTCGTAGTGCTGCGCTTGATTGCAAGGAGGATATCCGCCGCCTCTTACTGGTGGGAGTAAGTCTGCTTATGCTTTTGTTTACCCTTCTCCAGCTAACCAGATGCGAAAAGCGATTTTACTATTGTGATTGCTCTCGTAAAACTCCCAGGAGCAAATTGGCGGTATAGAGAACCATACTGATAACCAGAAAGGTTCTGGATTATGGCCTAAGTACATGTTATTGGGTCCAGGCCAGACACACTGGACTCGGTCGTCACTCGGAAGTATATGGAGGGCCTGTCACTCCGGCTCAGACCATAGAGTTCTTCAAGGCATGTTCCGTGGATTGATTTGACACTGGAGATGCTAATTGAAGACTAGATTTTCCTAGCCCTCCAAGTTTTCTACTTCTCCTCGTCCGTTGCCTTCAAAACCTCCTTGATACTTCTATACTACCGTATCTTTGGCGTAGTCCGATGGTTCAAATGGACCTTGGCCGCCGCGTGGACCGTTGTGCTACTCTACTTCGTCGTAAATCTGCTTGTTGCCATATTTGAATGCACGCCGGTTGCCTTTTACTGGGACAAATCGATCAAAGGCGGGACATGCATCAACCAGAACCAATTCTACCGATGGAACGGCGTCGCGAATCTGCTTATCGACTTCATGATCCTTACGCTCAGTATACCCATGATCTGGCGGTTGAACCTAGCGTTTCGGCAGAAGGTCTCCTTGAGCGGGATATTCCTGCTGGGTCTCTTGTAGGTAACCACCTTTCACTCTACCAAACCATACGCTGATCACAGCCCTCAATCCAAGCGTCTGTGTCGCCTCAATTGTCCGTGTCACCACCTTCTCCGAAGTCAACCTCGACGACATAACCTACACCATTCTCCCCGCCTCCATGTGGTCCACTGTCGAACAATCCATCGGCATCATCTGCGCCTGCCTCCCCATCCTCCGCCCGCTCTTTGGCAAGATCTTCGCAAGCAGCCATAGCGGCAGTGGCAGCACTGCCATCGACGGAAAATACACCCATCATCGCCATGGACCACCCATTGGCCTGTCGCACCTGAGCTCAAAACCGACGACGAGGAATTCATTAGAGGGCAGTAGTGCTGGGTTTGCCCGGCTGGATGAGGAAAGTGGCATAGAGGGGTCGGTAACGACGCATGTGACAAGGGGGAGCAATAACGATTTGCACGTGCTGCCGCAGGCGATATTGAAGAATCAGTTGATTGAGCAGCATTATGGTCGGGTCTGAGAGTTGGATAAAAGAATGCTGTGTATTTCAAGTCGCGCTATAGTCTTTGTATTCGGGCTTTCAGCATCGCGTCCCGCATGATGCTTCTATAATCAACATACCTAGAAATATGGTATCCAGCAACACAACATCGCCATCGACAATAAGATCTTCGCCTAAACCACCAGCGATTGCAACGCAAATACCCCCTTATTGTCCCATCACTTTGCGCCCTCACTGCTGAAACCCCAAACATCTACATATCTCCAACGCTGTATCCAATTCTACCCCTGAGCCGTTCCTAACATAGCACATAGCACCCACCACTCCCCAACCCTGACTGACCAGATCCCCCCCCACCTCCACGACATCCGCATCAGCGGTCGAGCACAGAAGCCTAGATAGGGAGATCAAACACCTCTGTGAAGGACTAATCCATGATACCTATATATATATATATATGTAACCAGTAGGTTTGTTTTTTCAAGGGGTGGGCAGCGTGCAGGATCGGGACGAGATTTGTTTTTTTGGTGGCTCTAGTTGGTGTGAGTGTTTGGGATGTAGGTGCTACATATCAGAACTTTACTGGCTTTTGGGGAGGTGGGGGGGAGGGGTATAGTTAGAGAGAGGGTCATGATTCATGCATCAAGTCGGAAAGTTTTGGCTCTAGTTGGTGAAAGTGTTTGGGATGTAGGTGCTACATACATATCATAAATTTACTGGCATTTGGGGGGAGGTATATTTAGAGCAAGGGTCATGATTCATGCATCAAGGCGCAAAGTTTTTTTTGGTTTGTTTTATGTGTTTTGATAAAGTCCTACTGTAATCCTTAATCTGTCGACTGCACTGTGGCACATTATCAAAACAATATGAAACCTTTCTGCCTCCATGTATGAATGACTTATAAACCCATTCGCTTACCATTGTCTTTTCAATTAAACTTGGCCAACAGGATGCTTTGCGTGGACCCTAGGTATTCTCCTTTGATATATTACTTCCCGCCTTAATCTATTCGTCTCACATCTATCTACATGCCTTCACAAGCCCCAAAGTCTACGAAGTCGCAGTACCCGCCCCACACAGAGACCCACTCGCACCCACACTCGGCCTCAAAGGATTCTTCGCCCCTCCTGGCCCGATAATCTCTGCTGCAATCTTCTCCGCCAACGCATAAATCGTTGCCTGCGGGTGCCCTGGCGGCAAAAACGGGAAACTACTCGCATCCACCACCCGAAGCCCTTTCGTCCCATACACCCTCGCTGAACTGTCTATAACGGCCATGGTATCCTTAGCAGTCCCCATCTTGCAAGTCGCGGCGGCGTGCCAGACTTGCGCCAAGCTTTCCCGGATAAAGTTGAGAATGTCGGCATCGCTCTGGACTTTTGGGCCAGGGATATGCTCGACGCCGATGGTGATGTTGCTGAGGTGGGCCCAGACCTGGCGCTGGCGCTTAAAGGCCGCGACGGCGAGTTCGGCGTCGGCGGGGTCGGTAAGCCAATTGGGGTTGATGAGGGGCGGGTCGGCCATGCTGGCGCTACTGATGGAGACGTTGCCGCGGCTTAGCGGTGCGACGAGTGCGGTGGTGATGGAGGCGTAGTTGAAGCCATCGAGTGGGTCTTCGGTCTGGTAGTCCCGGTTGTAGCCGACCGCGCCGCTGACGGGGAGGTATTCTAGCTCGGGCCAGTCGGCGGGGAAGTTGGTGTCCAGGGCTGTTCGTGTGGCAGCGGAAAGAGTCCCCCGGAATGGCTCAGGTAGTTTTTCCCAACCGAGAACGCCGGGGGCGGGGATGGTGAGAGGGCCAGCTGCTAGTTTATCGTATGCGTTGATAGCAGCTACATTCGCAGCGGGGCTATTCTGAGATGTGGAAGCAGTAGGGACCTCAACGCGGAAGGCGGTCCCGAAGTATACTTGGTCCCATAGATTTTGTCCAACGCCTGGGAGGTCTTTGAGTACTGGAACGCCTACACCTTCGAGTGTTCGTCGAGGGCCAATTCCAGATACCATCAGTAATTGTGGGGACTGAAAAGCACCCGCTGATACTATTACTTCCTTCGTAGCTTTGAGGGTGTAGTAAACGCTCGGTGTGCCGTAAGCTCCCTCTGTATATACATATACCCCAGTAGCAGTATTGGTACTGTCGAACAAGATCTTCTGACCCAGCGAATTCTTGTAGATCTGTATTTGCGTGTATGTTATTGCCTCCTGTAAGAAGCTCGTCTCCGACGAAGATCGACTTGCCGTTTTCGGATCAAGGGTAAAGGGAACGTATCCAGACCCTATCAGCTTACCAGCATTGAAACCTTTGATTGCCGCCTGTCCAATGGCTTGGAATGCTGGTTGTACCCAAGTACCAAAAGGGTCAACGTAGTTGCCAAAGGATACCTTCAAAGGACCTCCTTCGTCACTGAAAACCGAAGTGTCCTGTATATTCGAGCTGTTCGTGTAGGCATTTCCTGGGGGACTGAAAGCCACGCTTCTCTCGTAAAAAGGTAATAAGTTGTCAAAGGTGTAGCTCGAGTCGCCTACAGCATTTGCCCATGCTTGAGCCGATCCAACAGTCTGCCTATCCTCAACTCAACGAGTGTATTCCAATGCGTCTTGATGACCTACCTATGGTACAGCATAAAGTTACGCGCAGACGAACCGCCCAGGGTCTTCCCACGCGCATAGTGCATGCGCCGGTTATTTGCACCCTGTAAGTCATCAGTGAAGACACAGAAATCGACGTGCTATTACGAACCGCCTGAGGCTGTGTGACAAATGACCAATCAACCAGAGGCTGTGTGTTGTGGATATCTGTTCCGGCATAGAATGTGCAGTACCCAGGCACCACACTGAGGTTGCCATTATCAACCTCGTAGAAGCCCCCAGCCTCAATCACAGCGACACTGAAGGATGCCTCTGCTAGTCGAATTGCTACAGTCAAGCCAGCAGTCCCCCCACCCACAATGACGTAGTCGAAAGAAGCATTGACTCCAGGGACTCCGAAGGAGCTGCCTTTTGGTCGAAACGTTGGTGGACCTGAGGCCGTAGGAGCAGGTGCTGCAAGCACGCCCAGGCTCAGGATCGAAACAGTAACACAGAGTAGAGTTTGCAGATGCATGACCGACGGGAGCGTGCCTAAGGGAACAACTGGGGAAATACGAAAACGATCACCGTCCCTTATGTTGTTCCAGGGTACCCTCCTTTACGCCCGTTTCTGCGTTGGCCCGGCTCCTGCGATAGTGTGGATGTTGATATTATTTAAACGAACAATGACTTCACGGTGGCTTGCTTGGTCCTTCGGCGATGGCGCTGCTGTGCCTTAGTGCAGTCCAGTGAAGTCCAGTACCGCCTGAAGGTGCCTCCAACCCTTCCGAGATCTACCCTAGGGCGGGTCTCAAGTACGTGAGCCATGATAGTATATATGAACTCGAAATCAAGAGGGAAAGAGCGCCTGGAGGACTGGCAAAAAATAGAAGTTCCAGTCAACCTTACTGCCATGCGCATCGCACGTGCACTTAGAGCAGCCTCATATGAGGAAAAAGTTCCGATGCGTGGTTACTGGTGTACTATTCGTACCAGTCAAGCAGGATCGCATGACGGCAACAGTGGTACCTTGAGCTTCAGCTGCAGATCCGCAACGATAGCCCACAGTAGTACGTACGTATCTTGATCAAGTGTTGTGTCGACTCTGATATGCGGGATTGGATGGCGTTGTGTCGCCTCCAGGGTCCAGATTAGGAAGGAATCGTCCCGCTGTCTGTTTGTCGGCAGCGGCTTTCGCTTTCGGGAACGATCAGATGGTGACGGGAGCCGGGGTACAGTACGAGTAGCGGTGGAAATACGCTTAGCCGTATTATATGAATACAACTACACCAGTAATGAAAACCATTAACGGTGATGGGCAGTCTCATCCATCTGGCTGTCTTCGGGATTGGATGGTTTGAAATCACACCTCACGAGAGATACGGAGGTACCGGTGTCTCTACCAGGTGGAAATCGCGCAACAGCCCTCCTGATTATGCATGAAGATTGCATGGAGATCTGGAAGGTCATTCATTACCTACCATACGCTCAAAGGTGTGCAGCGCCAATATTCGTGGGGAGCTCGCTGGGGAACCAGCAAACTACTGTCGGTGCTCCCAGCATCTTTCCCACCTTGGCCGCAGTTGTCGGTCGATCGAGGTAAGTTCTGGGAGACCGGCACAGTGGAAAGAGTTCTACTGCGTAGCAAGTCGGATACTATTTCCACCCAGAACTCACTTGGACGTGTCTAGTCTTCGATTGAGGTAGAGAATCTAGTTCAACAGATGCCGTCTCAAAATGTGTGTGGCTTTCAACCCTGATCTGGTTTCTAAGGTGGCACATCGTCCAAGGCACTATTCTAGCGGCGAAGAAACCGAACGCACACCCACATACCTTGAAGCCTGCAAAATGCTGGTTTACGCAGGCGACGTTTTAGTTGATCCCGCTCATGGGAAGCTGCGAAATCATGCTTACTTACACGTTGTTGTCCTCCTAGCCAATGAAATCAAGGCGCAGGGCTATTTACTGACCGAGCGTCTTACTTGCTGCCTATGAAGCCCTCCCAAGCATGTCAGACGCCAAACCTAACGTGGGCGCAAGTTCCAGCGCTATGGTTATTCTAGCTTTCGGTACCTGGCCCTCTGATGGAGCACTACCTAAGCGTTTACCATAGTACCTTTGGAACGAGGTTCTGGCCCAACCAGTGTTGCTGATAATGCTTTATGCTGAAGTCTTACTGATACACCATTATTACCCCCAAAACACATTGTACAATCCGGTCGTATGGCCGTCCTCGGTTCAAGTGTCAAAGGTAGCGGAATACAACTGACTGACTATCTTGATGTGTCACTCAAAGCATGACGAGACCTGCATCATGCACGAATTCAAGGTCGTATTTTGGCATACACCGCCCGCAGGTTACCACATTTGGAGCTCAGTTGCCGGGTTGCAAGCGTCGCTGGCCGGCCAATCTGAGGTCAAGGACGACATGGTGTGAGAATTCTTGGAAAAACCAAGCATTCAGCTGAAGTTGAGTGTGTCTTAACCTGCCAATTCAGTTGATAGACTCAATGGTTCTCTGAACTGGGTGCTGGAGCCCCGTGATCTATTTGCAGTAGCTTTCCCAAAAATTCCATAAAATGTTTTTACATTCCGCTTTTGGGCCAACGCAGCTCCTTCGAACGAGTATCAATCGCGCTTTACAATGGAAAATGGCATTCCGCAACCTCCACCACAGTGTGGACGTAGGCTATTGCCTGTTCTTATAGATGAAATTGCCTTTACCTCTCCCACGAGACTATTCGTAGCAATACCGAAACTGTCACACCCTAGGGATGGGTTCATTGACATCAATTTTTTGCTTTCGCTCGAGCAATCAATAAGTGCGCATGGTGGATTGAAAAAGAGTTTGGTAGAGGTCAGCTATTCGAGACAATTGCCTATATAGGTCCTTTGGATTTGCTATATCCCATTCTCATATTCGCGGCCGTTAAGACTGGCTACAAAGTGAGCCCAGAGTACTGCATAACACATTCTCATGCTGATTATGGGAGGTCTTCTTCAGCTCGCCCAGGAATAGCTTAGAGGCTCACCTAGCTCTTTTTGAGGCCACAAAGTGTAACACTTTCCTGGTTCCGGAGACAGAGTCCCCTATCTTAAAGCAGATCCTCGCCAAAAGACAGATGCAAGCTCCGTCTCTCCCAGACCTGGACTATTTTCTAGAACCGGGTAAGGTTCTCAATTACCCTTACAACAAAACCTTCGACGAAGCACGTCTCGATCCGCTTGTTGTGTTGCATACGTCTGGATCAACAGGCATACCGAAACCGGTGACCGTAACACATGGGACATTCTCGTGTATCGATGCGTACCAAATGATACCATCGCTTGCTGGTGCAGAGACTATCGGTCCATCATTGAGTGGCACCAGACTTTTCTTGGCTTTTCCATTGTTCCACGCAGCAGCTCTTTGCTACCTCCTTGGATTAGGTATATACTGTGGGGTCATCTGTGTGCTTCCACCTCCCAACATACCGATGACTGCGGAGAGCGTAGATATGTATCATCGTTACGGAAACATTCAATCAAGTGCGCTACCTCCGTCCATGGTTGTCGACATTTTCAAGAATCCTATTTACCTGGGACATCTTGAAAACCTCAAACACTTGATATATGCGGGGGGATCTTTGCCAAATGATGTTGGCCACGCAGTATCAACTAGAACCAATCTTGTCCAATTAAACGGTTCTACAGAGGTTGGCTTACCCGCACTAGAGCCCTGTGATAGCAGCGAGTGGGATTATGTCCACTATAGCCCATTTGGTGGTAACGAGTTCCGCCCAATTGGCGTGGATGGTCTTTATGAGCACTACATAGTCCGCAACAGAGAGTTTGATATGTTTCAGGGCGTGTTCTCGACATTTCCAGGAATAGACGAATACTCGATGAAAGACCTTTACGAAAAGCACCCTATCAAAGAGGATCTTTGGCGCTTTCGAGGAAGGCTGGATGATATCATCGTATTTTTGAATGCCGAAAAGCTCAATCCCGTGGATATGGAGGGAATTATATCGGCGCATCCTGCAATTCGATCCGCTATTGTGGGCGGCCATGGAAAATTCCAATCATGCCTCTTGCTGGAGCTAGTGAGCTGCCCTGGGACTGTGGAAGATAGAGCACAGCTTCTGGATGGAATCTGGCCGACTATTGAGCGAGCAAACCAAGACTGCCCTTCTTATGGCAGGGTCTTGAAAGATTTCATATTATTCACGACTTCCGAAAAGCCAGTGTTGCGTACTGGAAAAGGAACCGTTCAGCGTCAATTGACCTTGGATTTATACGAAAACGAGATAAACAAGCTATACGATAGCACTGGGCTCCCGAAGACTCCCTCCAAGATGCTCGTGGATGATGAGGTGAAGCATGCGGAGACTTTGGGGAAGTCTCTTCACGAAATGATATTGACATGTACCTGGCGCAACAAAAATTTGACACCAGAAGCAGACTTCTTCGAACTAGGACTGGACTCATTACAAGTTGTTGCCCTTACGAGACAGATCAATGCGCTCTTAATCACTTCGGCGCTACCGTTCGAGCCGATTAGTACTCAGACAATCTATAGCCACTCAAGCATTCGTAAGCTCGAGGCAGCGATCATAGGCAAAAACAGTTCTTTAATCACCCCAAATCGCATCCAACGGATGCAGGACACCTTAGTCAAGTACTCATCAAGGCTTCCGGCAAGCGATACGTTGCCGGTGTTGCATCCGTCTCAAGGTCGCGTGATATTACTGACAGGATCGACTGGGTCTTTGGGTTCGTATCTACTAGACGCTCTCACAACGAATCCAGAAGTCGAAAAAATCTATTGCGCCAATAGAGGGAAGAGCCTTGA
>JAABVA010000230.1_pt1 | contig 73334 bp, 68 predicted proteins | sample 5560331 | NCBI WGS metagenome assembly JAABVA01 (sample SAMN12812661, study PRJNA571458) | rock metagenome | isolation source: Antarctica rocks | place: Antarctica: Victoria Land, Mt New Zealand sud | collected 2016-01-07
ATCCACCTCCCGGTCAAGCCCGGAGATCGTCCAAATCCCTGCCACTCTCCTGCAAAGACTGACAGACACCCTCTGCTACGCAACCTAAATTGCGGAAAGTCGAGCTTAAGGGATGCGGTTTTATTAATAAACCGTTAAGTAGACGGATTGATGCAACCTCCTGGAATGCTTTCGCAATTTCTGCATCCATTTCTGAGATGACACGCAAAGTTGTAATAGCAAATTTTCCAGGCTTTCGAATCTCACCTGAAAGAATTCGACCCAATAATTGACGTAAGCGTTCGCTTGAAGCTTTTTCCGAGTAGCTTGTGAAAATGTTGAGCCAATCGTTATCCAGGAAGTCGGGACCTTCATCGACTAGACGTGGATCTTCTTGTGGTGGAAGAGAGCGCAGGCTTCTGACTGTTTCGAAACAGACTGCCTCTCGGTTGGTCTGCTTTCTAAGCTCGTCAGCAATCATCTGTCCAACAACCAAACGGACACCCTCAAGCCGTTCTCCAGGAAATTGCGCTTCCAGAGAAATGGCAAGCAACGCGTTCCTCTCCTCAAGGTCCACGCTTCTTTCAACTCTTTTCCGATATTTCTCAGCATATGCCGCAGGTATGCCGAGAAGCCCGCCAAGCAAGCGATCCAGAGCAGACATCGTTCGGCTCTTAGCTTTCAATGTCAACCCAGTCGCATCGATCTGAGCCTGGACCGCAACCTCGCCACTCAAAACATCGCAGTTTGTTGGAGAGTTCGATCCCTCGACGTTTTTCAATCGCATTTCTCCCAAATCATTTATCTAACGTCATATGCGTCAACGACATTCGCTGCGCCGTTGATACAGGGATCAGCAGCTAACTCTGTCCACTTGCGTTGATTGCAGAAGCAAATCTAAGTAAGAGGTGCGCCTAATATGGCGCACCTCAGATAAGTGCATCTGTGTCAGATTTTGTTTGAGATGCCGGCTAACTTCGAAAACAAGCTCGCCCGTTACTCTCCGCTTAATCCAGCCTGCGCCCCATTAGGCCCCACCTTCAGCAGCAACTCATTCGGCGCACAGCTCCAGCTCGCCGCCGCATTCACATCGCCCGTCCCATCAAACGTAGCCTGCGTCGGATACGGGCAAAGCGGCATCGTCCGGTCCACTGCCTTCGTCGGATCGTCGTTCACATAATGCGCCGCCGGAATGCTCGCAGGCGCCACGTTCTGCTCTACCCAACCCTCCAGCGGCGTCAGCGTGTCGAACACGTTCGGCCCCGGTCCCCCGATGCAGTGCTGCATGCCCGGCACCATGAACAGCCGCACCGACTGCTGCAGCTTAGAATAGCCACCAGCCTGGCTTGCCAGCTGGTCATACAGCCCCGTCGTGCGGAACGGCGTCAGCGACGGATCGCTGTAGCCGTGGTAGATGATCAGCTTGCGTCCGCGCCGGATGAAGCGGCGATAGCCAGCCGGGTCCGCCGCGGTCCCGGCACCCGTCCGTGCATCGAGCGTCTCGAGCGCGTCGCCGTCAACATACCCGTCCACCGAAACCGGGAAGTCCCGGAGGTCATACCCCGGGTTCTGGGCGACGATGTCCTGGATGATGTGGTCGGTGAACTGATACCCGTATCCCGCCGGCGAGTAACCCGAATTGCCCCAGGGCTCGCGCGCGGTGAAGTCCGTGGGCGGCACCAGGCCCGTGGTCCAAACGTCGGCCCCACCGCCGGCCAGCGCCCCAGTGGCACTCGTGGACAGGTTGCTGACGGAGAAGCCGGGATACACCAGCCCGCCAAACGCGTCGCGAACCGGGCTGAAATAGGCATTGAGCGTGTCAGCCTGCCCCGTGCTCAGGCAATCCGCCTCCTGCCCGGGTTTGCAGACCAGACTATAGGGATCGAACGAGCAGGCCGCCGGGTTCTGGATCAGCCCGTCATCCACCCCGTCCGCCTTGACGCAGCTCGCGTTGATGGCGGCATCTACCACCGGCAGCAAGGTCGCCGGCAAGTAGGTCGCAGGCGAAAGCTGCTGCTTTGCCAGCCGTGCCCCGCCGATGACAGCGCGGATATCAAAGAACGGGTCGCCGGCGATGATGCCGTCGTAGTCGGCCGGGAACTGCGTCGCCTCCACCAGCGCCTGCCGCCCGCCATTGGAGCAGCCGTCGAAATACGATTTGGCGATCTTCCCGCTGTCGAAGAACAGCTCGGTAAGGCGCTTGCCGGCGACCGTCACCTCGTGCGTGGCGCGGTAGTAGTAGTCGGCGAGCTTTGCCTCGTCCGGCTTGCCAGGCGCCAGCAACGCCCAGCTCGCGTCCGTATTGCCGGCAAGGTGCCCGGCGTCGGTGATCGCCGTGGCGTAGCCCTTCGCGAGCGCCCCGGCGCGATCCACAAAGTTGGCCGAGAAGTCGGCGTAGGTCGATCCAGCGAGCCCGCCCACCCCGTAGAACAGGAACTTCTTGTTCCAGTTGGCCGGAAGCTGCAGCTCGAACCCGGCCGAGCCCACAGGTGCACCGCCGCCGCTGGTGTTGAGCTGGCCCACCACGTCGCAATAGGCCGGAGTCGTGCCGGCCGCGGCAACCGTGGTGGCGGACACGATCGTCACGCCGGCGACCGTCAGGCCCTCGATCCCGCCGACGCTGCAGGCGGTCGTGGCATTTGCCGTAGGGGCAGCCAGGGCTACCCCACAACCGACAGCGAGCGGGTAGGTCCAGGCCCAGTTCTTGTGAAATCGACGTATCATCAACGTTCATTTCCTCGTGCTGGGCGGTTGGCCCGCCGTGATGTTTCCGCGGGCTCGACCGCTGTCGCCGCTTCGGCCCTCGTCCACGCTAAACATCGCCGGGAACAAGGGCAATCTCAGGTTTACGATTTATACGTCCATGGCCGCGCACGGTTGAATTCTACGATGCCGACGAAAGCCGAGACGCAGCCTCAGGCGGCCGGCGCTATAGCGTGGAAGAAGCTGCCGGTGACATGGCCGCGGCGCCCGCCGGCATTGCCCAGGTCTTTTCCAGCGGCATCGCGCAGCGTAGCAAGCGGCGCATCCGTGCCGGGGTTGGTGGTGCTGGCATAGTGAAACTCATGGCCGCGGACCACCGTGCCGGCAGCTCCGATCGGTGCGTCGGTGAGCAGCGTCGCCTCGCGGTAGCCAAGGTTCATCTTGCGCCGGGCAAAACTGGTTTCGTGGCTGAGTAGGCCAGCCATGGCGTGACGGGCGCCAGACGCGTCTTCGATCCCCTGCCCCAGCACCATGTGGCCGCCGCACTCGCCGTGTATGGGCCGGGTCTTGGCGAACCGGGCCAGCCCGGCCATGAACGTCATGGCAGTCGACAGCGCAGCGCCATGCAGTTCGGGGTAGCCGCCCGGAAGCCAGCAGACGTCGCAATGATCGGGTGGCGGCTCGTTGGCCAACGGCGAGAAGCGGACGATCTCGGCCCCGGCGGCGCGCCAGCCCTCGATCAGGTGGACATAGACGAAGCTGAAGGCGGCGTCGGCGGCCAGCGCGACTCGCTGGCCCGGCGGCGGCAGACGGGGCGCGCTGGAGGCGAGGCTATCGAGCGGCGCGGTGTGGCACAGGATGGCGTCAAGGTCGAGATGCTGCTCGGCGCGGTTGGCCAAGCGGTCCAACAGGGCCGGGAGGTCCGGCTGCTCGGAGGCTTGCACCAGGCCCAAATGCCGCTCCGGCAGGGCTATGGCCGGGTCGCGCGGCAATGCGCCCAGCACCGGGACACCGATCGCCTCGATGGCGGCGCTGGCGCCGAGACGGTGCCGCTCGCTGCCGACGCGGTTCAGCACGACGCCGCAGATGGCGACGGCTGGATCGTGGGCTGCGAAGCCGCGGGCGACGGCGGCAGCGGTCTGCGACTGGCCGGACACGTCGAGCACCAGCAGGACCGGCAGGCGGAGCCGGGCCGCGAGGTCCGCCGCCGCGCCGGTGCGGCCTGGCGGACCGTCGACGCCGTCGAACAGCCCCATGGCGGACTCCACCACCAGCAATGCGGCCCCGGCGGCGGCATGCTGCGCAAGGCGGTCGAGCAGCGGTGGCGGCATCGCCCAGCTATCGAGGTTCGGCACCGGCGAACCGCTGGCGACAGCGTGGAAGGCGGGATCGATGTAGTCGGGACCAGACTTTGCGACCCGCACCACCATGCCGCGGCGACGCAGGGCGGCAATCAGCGCCAGGGTTATCGTTGTCTTGCCGGAGCCGGACCGCGGCGCGCCGATAATGAGACCCCTCGGCATCATGGCTTATGGCCCCTATACTCCGCGACATGGAAGAACTGCGTCCGCTGCGCCGGGGCTGGACCACCGGGGCCTGCGCCACGGCGGCGGCCAAGGCTGCGTTCACGGCGCTGTTGGCCGGCGAGTTCCCGGACCCGGTCGAGATCGCCCTGCCGCGAGGCCAGCGTGTGTCGTTCGCGCTGGCCGAAACGTCGCTTGGCTCCGATTTTATGATGGCCGGGGTCGTGAAGGACGCCGGCGACGACCCGGACGTGACGCATGGCGCGCTCGTGTTCGCGCGCGTGTCCGCCGGGGCGCCCGGCAGCGGCGTGCAGTTCCGCGCCGGCCCCGGCGTCGGCACCGTCACCCGGCCCGGCCTGCCGATCCCACCCGGCGAGCCCGCCATCAACCCGGTCCCGCGCGCCATGATCCGCGCCGCGCTGAACGAGGTCGCGGCGGCTCCGGACGTGATTGTCGAGCTCTCGATCCCTGGCGGCGAGGTGCTGGCGGCGCAGACCCTGAACGGCCGGCTGGGCATCGTTGGCGGGCTGTCGATCCTGGGCACGACGGGGATCGTGGTGCCTTATTCCTGCGCCGCCTGGATCGACACCATCCATCGCGGCATCGACGTCGCGCGCGCGATCGGCCTCGACCATGTGGCCGGCAGCACCGGCAGCGCGTCGGAGGCGGCGATCCAGGCGCTGCACGGCCTGCCCGAGACGGCGCTGCTGGAAATGGGCGACTTCGCCGGCGCATTGCTGAAATATCTGCGGCGCCATCCGGTGCCGCGCGTCAGCATCGCGGGCGGCGTGGCCAAGATGACCAAGCTGGCGCAGGGCCGGCTCGACCTGCACTCCAAGCATGGTTCGGCCGATATGCCGGCGCTTGCGGCATTGGTCGCCGACCCGGGCCTGGCCGAGCGGATCGCCGGCGCGAACACTGTGGCCGAGGCGTTCGCCGCTGCCGTCGCCCAGGGCGTGCCGTTGGGGGACGTGGTCGCGCGCGCGGCCTGGCGCACGGCGGCGGACGTGCTTGCGGGCACGGACACGGCGCTTGAGATCGTGGTGTTCGACCGCAATGGCGTGCTGATGGGCCGCTCGGAGTTCGACCGGGTTCATGCCGCGCCGCCGCGGAACCGGCGGACGTAGTCGCGGCTGTAGAGCGCGCTTTCGCGGAACTCGGAAGCCTGGATCGCCCGGCCAACAAGCACGAGCGCGGTTCGTTCGGCGGGGTCGGCGGCGTGGGTGCGGATGATGCTGGACAATGTGCCCCGGAGAATGCGCTGATCGGGCCAGGTCGCGCGCACGACGACCGCGACCGGGCAGTCCGCGCCGTAGAACGGCATCAAGGTCGTGACGATCGAGGCGAGCTTGTCGATGGCGAGGTGGATCGCGAGCGTCGCGCCGGTGGCGGCAAAGGCGGCCAGCGTTTCACCGGGCGGCATGGCGGAGGCGCGGCCGGGCAACCGGGTCAGGATCACGCTCTGGGCGACCTCGGGGATGGTAAGCTCCGCGCCCAGCGCCGCGGCGGCGGCGGCGAAGGCGGGCACGCCGGGGGTCATGGTCCATGGGATGCCGCGCCGGTCCAGCCTGCGAAGCTGCTCGGCGACGGCGCTGTAGATCGAGAGGTCGCCGGAGTGCAGCCGCGTCACGTCCTGCCCGGCGCTGTGAGCGGCGGCGAACTCGGCCTCGATCGCATCGAGCGACAGCGGTGCGGTGTCCACCAAGCGGGTGCCCGCGCCGCAATGCTCCAGCATGGCCGGCGGTACGATCGACCCGGCGTAGAGGCACACCGGGCAGCGCGCCAGCAGGTCGCGCCCACGCAGGGTGATGAGGTCGGCGGCGCCGGGTCCCGCCCCGATGAAGTGGACGGTCATGGTCCCGCCAGTGCGCAGGTGGCGCCGCCATGCGCGATGCGGGCCAGCAGCAAACGCCCGCCGGATGCGGCTAGCGCCGCGCCCTCGGCGACCGAGGCGACGCCGGTTTCGCGCTCGGCCACCGCGGACCGTGTGGGGCAGAGCGGCTGCACCACAGCCAGCGCGGCACGGCCGATGAGAGCGACCGGCAGGCCCAGGCGGCTTGCAGCATCCTGCAGTCCCGCCTCACAGCGCTTCCAATCCGGGGCGGCGAGCGAGCCCGCCACGCACCCTGCCCGTTCCTGCGCCATGTGGACCAGCCAAACGATGTCGTCCGCCGGGCATCCGCGCCGAAACCCCAGCCCGGCGACGATCACGACTTCACCGCATGCCACTGCGTGACGGTGATGGCTGGCCGATAGGCGTGCATGCCGCCGATGCCGTCCAGCCGCTCGACCGACAGGCGCGACAGCGTGCCGCCGAGCCGGGCGCGGGCAGCGAGCAACGCGGCTTCGGTCTCGATGGTGACAGCGTTGGCGACCAGGCGGCCGTCGGGCGGCAGGGCGGCCCAGGCCGTGTCGATGACGCTGGGCTCGTGCGCGCCGCCGCCGATGAACACCGCGTCAGGCGGCGGCAGCCCGGCCAGCGCGGCGGGCGCCGGAACGCCAATCACCTGCAGATGCGGCACTCCAAGCGACACGGCGTTGCGGGACGCGCGGGAGGCGCGCTCGGGGTGGCGCTCGACCGCAATGGCCTGGTTCGCCGGATGGCGCAGCATCCACTCGATCCCAATGGCGCCAGATCCCGCGCCGATGTCCCACAGCCGCTCGCCACGGCGGGGCGCCAGGGCGGCGAGGGTGATGGCACGAATCTCCTGCTTGGTGATCTGGCCGTCGTGCTCGAACAATGCGTCGGGCAAGCCGCTGGTGAGCGGGATCGGCTGCGCGTTCGGCACGGCCGCGACCTCGATCGCTACCAGGTTCAATGGATGGATGTCGGCCAGGCGGAACCAGGCGGCGGTGGTGCTGCGGATGCGCTCGTCTGGGCCCGACAGCGCTTCCAGCACATGCAGAACCGACGGGCCGAAGCCGCGCGCCTGCAGCAATGTCGCGACCAGGCCCGGCGTGCCAGCGTCGGCCGAGAGCGCCAGGATGCGCGCCCCGGGCTGCAGCAGCGGCGCCAATGGGGCGAGCGGACGGCCGCAGAACGAGATGACGGCGCAGTCCTGCACGGCCCAGCCGAGCCGTGCGCAGGCCAGCGCGAGACACGACGGCGCCGGGATGCACCGCCGCTCGGCCGCGGGAACCAGGGCCGCGAGGGTGCTGCCGATGCCGAAGCAGAACGGGTCGCCGGACGCGAGCACCACGACCGGGCGGGGGCGGCAGGCCATGATGGCGTCGAGCGAGGCAGCGAGCGGGTTGGACCATGGGAGGCGGTCGCCGCGGACCAGCTCGCCCGCCAGCGCCAGATGGCGTGCGCCACCGACGACTAGGGCCGCATCGGCGAGAAGCCTATGCGCATCGGGCGACAGCACGCCGTCCTCGTTCACGCCGAGTATGGCCAGCCACGGCGTATTCATGCTTTCGTAACCCCATGCGGGTATTGATCCTCGGCGGCACGACCGAGGCCTCGGCAATCGCCACGGCGCTGGCGGACGACGCGCGAGTGCGGCCGGTGCTGTCGCTCGCCGGGCGCACGCGGGCGCCGGTGCTGCCATTCATCCCGGCACGGCGGGGCGGCTTCGGCGGTATCGACGGGCTGGTCGCCTACCTGCGGGCGGAGGGGGTGGCTGCGTTGATCGACGCCACGCATCCATTCGCGACGCAGATCAGCCGAAACGCAGTGGCCGCCGCTGCGATAGCCGGCGTGCCGCTGCTGACCGTGCTGCGGCCGCCATGGACGCCATGCCCGGGCGATCGATGGACCCAGGTCGCGGATATGACGGATGCCGCCCAGGCGCTCGGCACGGAGCCGCGCCGCGTGTTCCTGACGGTCGGGCAGCAGGAGCTGGCCCCGTTCGACCTGGCGCCCCAGCACCACTATTTGATCCGCAGCGTGGAGCCGCCGGACCCCGCTTTGCTGCCGCCGACCGCGCAGTATATCGCTGCCCGCGGACCGTTCCGGGAGGACGAGGAGCGCCAGCTGCTGCAACAGGAAGGGATCGAGCTCCTGGTCACCAAGAACTCCGGCGGCGCCGCGACCGCGCCTAAGCTGGCAGCGGCGCGGGCGTTGGGCCTGCGGGTCGTCATCGTTGCGCGCCCAGCCCCCCCGCATGGAGCGACGGTGCCCGATGCCGCGGGCGCGCTGGCATGGCTCGATCATGTCGCCGCCGGGTGGAAACGCGGCGTATAGAGCCAGGGCGGCGCGCCATCGCGATCGATCTGCCGAGTGGTCGCGGAGCCGATCAGCACCAGGGTGCGCATGTCGGCGCGGCCGGGATCGACGTCGCGAAGGGTCGTAACCTCGAGCCGCTCGTCCTCGCGGCTGATCGCTGTGGCCAAAGCGACGGGCGTTTCGGCGGGCAAGATAGGGCGCAAGGCGTTCAACGCCGCGCCGAGTTGCCAAGGTCTGGCGCGGGAGGCGGCATTATATAGCGCGATCACAAAGCCGGCCGAAGCAGCGGCCGTGATCCGCGCCAGCACGACCTCGAAAGGCTTCAGGTTGTCCGATAGCGACAGGGCGCAGAAATCATGCCCGAGCGGCGCGCCGAGCCGTGCGGCGGCGGCCAGCATGGCGGACACGCCGGGCACGACGACGATATCGAGCGCGCGCCAGCCAGGGTCGCCATGATCCACGGCCTCAAATACGGCGCTGGCCATCGCGAACACGCCGGGGTCGCCGGACGACACCACGGCCACGTCCCGGCCTCCCGACGCGAGGCACAGCGCATGGCGGGCGCGGTCGAGCTCCACCCGGTTGTCGGAGGCGTGGCGGGCCTGCCCGGGACGATGCGGCACGCGGTCCAGGTAGGTCGAGTAGCCCACGAGGTCAGTGGCCCCAGCCAGCGCGGCCATCGCCTGCGCGGTCTGCATCGCAGCCGCGCCAGGGCCGAGGCCCACGATGGTGAGCCGCCCGCTCATCGCGCCCGTTGCCGGCCGGGGACCAGGACGAGGGAGAAATACGGCGCACGCTCCTCGTCGAGGCTCGCCAGCGGCATCATGCGGCCGTCCTGCATGGTGCCGCGCTCGACATACAGCGCGCGGTCGGCGAGCCCGGCGGACTGCAGCGCCGTGCGGATCTTCGGCAGGTTGCGGCCGACCTTCATGATGACGGCGGCGTCGCTGTCGGCGAGCCGGGTGCCAAGGCTCTCGGCATCGAGCGTGCCGGGCAGCACGGTCAGCACGTCGTCGCCGTGGGTCATCGGCAGCCGCGCCTGCGCCCAACAGCCGCTCATGCTGGTGATGCCCGGCGTAATGGCGGTGGCGTGCGTGGCGTGCAGCCGGTCGAACACATACATGGCGGATCCGTAGAAGAACGGGTCACCCTCGCACAGCAACGCCACATCCTGTCCGGCGTCGAGCCGGGCGGCCACGATGGCGGCGGCGGCCTCGTAGAACGCGCGGATGCCGGGCTCATAGCGCGGGTCGTCGACGTCGATCTCGGTGGTGTAGGGATATTCGAAGCGGAGCTCCTCGGCGGCAGGATTGAGGTGCGCGGCGGCGATGCTGCGGGCGTGGCCGGGACGCCCGCGCTTGGCGAAGAACGCCACGACCTCCACCGTGGCCAGGATGCGCGCTGCCCGCAGCGTCAGCAGGTCCGGGTTGCCGGGACCCATGCCCACGACCTGCAGGATGCCGCTCATTCCCGCTCGCTGGCGACGGCATTGACGGCGGCGACGGCCATGGCGCTGCCCCCCCGCCGGCCATGGACGGTGGCGAACGGCACGCGCCGGTAGGCCGCGAGCGCTTGCTTGGATTCGAGAGCGCCGACGAAGCCGACGGGCATGCCGATGATGGCTGCCGGCATGGGTGCCCCGGCGTCGAGCAGGTCGAGCAGATGGAATAGCGCGGTTGGGGCGTTGCCGATCGCCACCAGCGCGCCGGCGAGGTGCGGACGCCACAGCTCCAGCGCTGCCGCCGAGCGCGTGTTGCCGATACGGGCGGCGATGCCCGGCGTTTCGGCCGCATCCAAGGTGCAGACAACGGCGTTGTCCGCTGGCAGGCGCGTACGGGTGATACCGTGCGCGACCATCTTGCTGTCGCACAGGATAGGGCGTCCGGCCAGCAGCGCAGCGCGTGCTGCGACGGCGAAACCAGAGCTGAATTCCAGGTCCTCGGTTATCCCGACGATGCCGCAGGCGTGGATGAGGCGCACAGCGACCCGAGCCTCCTCCGCGCCGAAACGGGACAGGTCGGCCTCATCCCGGATGGTCGCGAAGGAGCGGGCGTAGATTGCGGCGCCGTCCCGGATATAGTCGCGCCCGGTCATACCGCCGCCTCGATCAACGTCAGGCCTTGTGGCGTTGGCGTCGTGCCCGCGCGCCATTCCTCCACTCGGCTGTAACGCCCGGCGTCGCCGACCAAGGCGGGACCGCCCGGGTAGGCGCAGCCTTTGGCGCAGCCGGAGACATGGAGCCGACCCCCTGCCCCGCGCGCCGCCAGCAGGGCAGCGTCGGCACGGGCTGGCACCGTGGCGCGGTTACAGCCGGGGCTGCCGATGCAGGCGGTGATGCCGAGGCGCGGGTCGGCAGGGTCGATGACCCACTCGGCCGCTGCATGGCGCAGGGCTGCCACGTCGCGGGCCAGGACGCGGCCGAGCAGCATGGCCCGCCAAGGGCTTACACGGATTGCGCCTTCCGAGAACCGGTCAGCGAGTTCGGCCACGAGCCTCAGCCCGGTGGCGTCGGTCTGGCCAAAGGGCAGGCCCAACCCGAAAGCGCCTCTCAATCCGCTGGCATAGGGATGGAAGCCAATCGCGGTTCTCGGGGCGCAGGCCGGCCGGACCGCGCCGCGCGCCTTTCCGGCTGCATCGATCAGACGCTGACCCAGCGTTGTGAGCGTATCCGCGGCGACGGCCAGGTCATCGGTGCGGACCACGATATCGGCAGTGGGTGCGCCGGCCAGCACGCCGCCGCCGTCGATCGCGACGCAGTATTTTGGCGGTAGATTTGGCGGCACCATCCGCTCGATCGCCTCGGCCAACACCATTGTACCCGGCGCCACAGCCGGGTCGTCGCCGGCGAGCGGCGGCGGCATGACGATGCGGCGGCGCTCGATCTCCGGATCGGGGTCGGCCAGCCCGGCCGCGACCATCGCCGCCACGAAGCCGGGAACGCCGGACTCGGACAAGCCGCGGACCTGCAGGTTGCCGCGCCGGGTCAGCTCGACGACGCCGTTGCCAAACCGGGCCGCGGCGTCCGCCAACGTGCGGGCAGCGGCGCTGGACAGGCGCGCAGCTGGCGGCTTTACCCGGACCAGCAGGCCGTCGCCGGTCGCCATCGGCTCATACAGGCTGGGGCACCACCCGCGCTGCATGGTCATGCCTCCGGTCCGTTGTTGCGGCGTGGGTGCCAGAGCCCCTGCGCCTGCGACTCGGCGAAGCGGGCGGCCAGGGCGGCACGGGCGCCTGGATTTTCAGCGCGGAGAAAGGCGTCCACCTCCGGCGTGCCCAGGGTAGCGTCGAACAGCAGGTCGAACTGCGCGTCGAACCGGCTGGGGAGCGTTGCGGCGAAGCCGTGCAATGCCTCGATGCCGCGGGCGATCTCGGCGGCGCCCCGATAGCCGTGCCGCATCATGCCCTCGATCCAGCGCGGGTTGGCGGCGCGTCCGCGCACGACCCGGGCGATCTCGTCTGCCACGATACGTGCCCGCGGCGCGTCGGGGCGGGAGGTATCGAGGTGATAAAGCGTAGGCGACCCGCCCAATGCCGTGGCGGCGGCGGCGAAGCCACCCTCGTGCGCCGCGTGTTCCGTGCTGTCCAGCAGGTCGATCTCGGCGTGGTCCTGCTGATGTACGAAGGCGTCCGCTGCGCCCACGCGCGCGGCGAGGCCGGCCGGGTCGGGCGCGCCCTCGAGGCCTTGGCCATAGGCGCCGGCAGAGGCGGCGAGGTAGCCATCGCCGGACGCGCCGCCCGCGCCATACTGGCCGGCCGGCGCCCCGAAGATGCGCGTGGTCGCCTGGCGCAGCGCTATCCCAGTCAGGCCTTGCGCCGCTGCGGCGAGCGGGTTCCAATCGGCGGCCTCATCGCGCTCGGCGATCGCACGAACTAGGCTGTCGAATAGCGCCACCTGACCGGGGAACGCGTCGCGGAACAAGCCGGAGATGCGCAGCGTGACGTCCACGCGGGGCCGGTCCAGCAGTGCGATCGGCAGCACCTCGAACCCGCTCACCCGGGCCGATCCCGCATCCCAGACCGGGCGGGCACCCAGCAGCACGAAGGCCAGCGCCAGGTCCTCGCCGCCGGTTCGCATGCTGGCGCTGCCCCAAACGTCGATGACCAGGCTGCGCGGCCACTCGCCATGGTCCTGCAGATGGCGGCGCAGCAGTTCGGCGGCGGAGCGCTCCGCGAGCGCCACGGCGGAACGGGTTGGGACGCCGCGCGGGTCGATGGTGGCGAGGTTGCGCCCGGTCGGCAGCACGTCTGCCCGGCCGCGCGTCGGTGCGCCCGCTGGGCCGGGTGCCACGAAGCGTCCGTCGAGCGCGGCCAGCAACGCAGCGCGCTCGGCGTTTGGAGAGGCGTCGAGGCTGGAACCGTCCGTACCCGGACTCGACCGCTGCAGCGCGTCCAGCATGCGGTCCCGTCCCAAGGGTGCGCGGCCATAGACGTGCAGGCCGTCCCGGAGTTGCAGGTCCTTCACGTCGCAAAGATAGGCGTCGAGCCGAGCCAGCGCGTCCTCGGCGAAACGAGCCGTTTGCGCCGGCTCCGCGGCGTCCCGGGCCACGCCGCTTTCGGCCAGCAATCCGGCGGTTTCGGCACGCTCCAGGATCTCCTGCCGCAGCAACCCGGTGCGCCGGCGGTCCAGGCCGTCGGCAGCCGCATACTCGTCGATCAGGCGCTCCAGCGCCAGGGCTTCGCCATGCGCGGCGGCGGCGGCGACCGGCGGCGTCAGATGCCCAATGGTGACGGCGCCGAGGCGGCGCTTGGCGGCGGCGGCCTCGCCGGGATTGTTGACGATAAATGGATAGACGACCGGCACGCCGCCCGACAGCGCGCGCGGCAGGCAGGATGGCGACAGCGCGACCGCCTTGCCGGGAAGCCACTCCAGCGAGCCATGGGCGCCCAGATGCAGGATGGCGTGCGCGTGCCGAAGCCAAAGATAGAAGGCAAGGTAGCCATGGCCGGGTACCTGGTCGGGGTCGTGATACGACGCCCGCCGGGCCGCGCCAAGCGTTGCGTCCGGGTCCGCGCCGCCCCGGTCGGGCTGGATTGCGATGGTCATGTTACCAAGGCGCAGATGCTGGAGGGTGAGGTCGCCGGACGGGCCGCCCCAGGCAGCGCGGACGCTGTCCTGCACGGCATCCGGCAAGGTGGCGAACAGGGAGCCGTAGTCGGCGGGCGACAGCATGGGCGTGGGCGGCGCGTGGCACAGCGCTTCTACGAGCGCAGCTTGGCTAGGCAGCTCGCCGGTCGTGAACCCGGCGTCGCGCAGATCGTGCAGGATCGCGTGCAGGCTGGCGAAGCTATCCAGGCCGACGGCGTGGCCACGCTGGCCGCCAACGCCCGGGTAGTCCGACAGCACGATGGCGATGCGCCGCTCCGCCCGCGGCGCCTGCGCCAGGCGCACCCATCCCGCCGCACGGTCCGCGGCCAGCGCGATGCCGTCCGGGTCCGACCGATGCACGATGCGGGCGTATTGCAGCGCCGGATGCGCCGGCTCCGCATCCTTGAACGAGACCGCCCCGGTCAACAGCCGGCCGTCGAGCTCGGGCAGCACCACCTGCATGGCGAGATCGGTCTGCGACACGCCGCGCGAGGACGCCTGCCACGCCGCCCGCGACGAACCCGCCAGTACGAGCTGCAGCACAGGCACGCCCGGCGCGTCGAGCGGCGACCCCACACTGTCCTGCCGGGCGGCGAATGCGGTCGCGTTCAGCACGACCGCGGGCCGCCAGGCGCGGAGCGTCGCAGCCGTATAGGCAGCGCTGTCCGGCGCCTTCAGGCTTGGGACATAGAGGGCGCCGACCGCCAGGCCGCGCGCGCGAAGGGCCTCCATCAGCGCCTCGATCGGGGCGATATCGGCTGAGAGCAGGTGCGAGCGGTAGAACACAATCGCCGCCAATGGCCGGTCCTCGACCAGGTCCAGCCGGTGCACGCCATGCTGCGGCACCGGCTCGGCGACGTCGTGCGTGTCGGCGCACAGGCCAGCCACATGCGCCGCCAGACGGAGCGCGCGGGCCATGTTGGCCGGGCCGCCGTGTCGGAAACAAGCGTCCAGTCGGGCGAGCGCGCCAGGTGCGACGGTGGACAGCGCCGCAAGCCGCGGATCGTCCAGCCCGTCGCCGGGCAGGATCGCGAGCGCGATGCCGCGGGCCCGGCATAATGCCGCGACCTCCTCGGCGCCATAGCGCCAATAATCCAGCCCACCCAGCAGCCGGATGACGACGCAGCGCGCATGGGCCAGCACCTGCTCGGCATAGAGGTCCACCGACATCGGGTGCCGCAGCCGCCCGAGGCTCGCCAGCCGCAGCCCCGGCGCATCCGGCATCCCCTGCCATGCGCCGGCCAGCGCGCCCAGGTCCGCATCCGAGAACGACAGCACGACGATGTCGGCCGCGGTCTGGCCGAGGTCGCAGGCGGCCTCGTCCTCATCCAGCGTGCGGGTTTCGCGGACCAGCAGGTGCATGGGATCAGCCGGTCATGCCGGCGGCGATGGCTGCGCGGTCGAGGCCGGTCTCGCCGATGACGACGAGGTGGCCCATCCGCGGCTCACCCGGGGCCCAGGCGCGGTCGAACTCCTTCCGAAAGCGGCCGCCGACGCCCTGGATGGCGAGGCGCAGCGGCCTGCCCCGGACTGCGGCGAACCCCTTGATGCGTAGAACCCTGTGCAGCTCGGCCGTGCTTTTCAGCCGGGCAAGCAGCGCGTCGGGAGCGTCGGATTCCGGAATCGCGACGACAAAACTCTCGAAATCGTCGTGTTCATGCGCGCCATCCTCGGCGTCGTGATGCGAGGAGCGCGCCGCGAGGTCATCCTCCGCCGCGGCCTCCAGGCCGAGCAGGATCGCCGGATCGACCCGGCCCCCATGCGCCGCCACGGTCCGCACCGCGCGCGGCAGCACAGCGGCAACGGTCGCGCGCACCCGCGCCAATGCGCCGGCATCCAGCAGGTCGGCCTTGTTCAGCACCACGAGGTCCGCCGACTGCAGTTGGTCCTCAAACACTTCGGCCAGCGGGTTGTCGTGGTCGAGGCCGGGGTCGGCCAAGCGTTGCGCCGCGACGGCAACCGGGTCGTCGGCGAAGCGGCCGGCGGCGACAGCGGGGCCGTCCACCACGGCGATCACGCCGTCCACCGTGACGCGGGAGCGGATGCTGGGCCAGCCGAACGCCTTCAGCAGCGGCTTCGGCAGGGCGAGGCCGGAGGTCTCGATCACGATATACTCTGGCGGGTCGGCGCGGTTCAGCAGCGCCTCCATGGCGGGCAGGAACTCGTCGGCGACGGTGCAGCATAGGCAGCCATTCGCCAGCTCGACGATGTCCGCGTCCTCGCAGGCGGGGATGCCGCAGCCGCGCAGCAGGTCCGCGTCGACGCCGATCGAGCCGAACTCGTTGACGATGATCGCCAGGCGGCGACCGCCGGCGTGCTCGATCAAATGGCGAAGCAGCGTGGTCTTGCCGGCGCCGAGAAAGCCGGTGATGACCGTCGCCGGGATCTTCCCGGTGTTCACGCCGCGCGGTCCTGGGCGGTATATTCTGGGGTGAGGTCCGGCATCCGACCGAGTACGACGCGGGCGAGCGACGGGGGACGGCGGGACGGCAGTACGGTGCCGGTTTTGGAAAGCGCGTAGGTCTCGGCGTAGCTCAACAGGTCTGGCGCCAAGCCGGGCTCAAGCCGGCCAAGCAAATAGGTCCATTTGCCCGGCGCCGAGATCGCGGCAGCACAGCCATAGTCGCAACTGGAAAGGCAGACCACCTCTTTCAATTCCACGGCAGGCGCGTTCGGATCGAGGAGCGCCGCGACGGCATCTAGCATGTTCTGCCCTGGACGCGGGTCGCTGTCGGCCAAAACCTGGCCGGCACGGCACGTTGTGCAAACGTGGAGAGTAGGAATTTGTGTCGTAGTCATCTAGGGCAGCCTCCGGTGCGTCGTAGCAAAGCACGGGGTGCCGAGCGCCTGCGGGGCATGGCTCCGCAGGTCGATGCCGATGGAAGGGCATCGCCGCCGCCGAGGCACCCCGCCCGGTTGCGCGTCGTCGTCGAGGTAAGCGGCCATCGGCTGCTTACTTCAGTGATGGCAGGTCTCCTGGCTCACGGATCTAGCCCCGGCTTTGGGACCGCGCTGCCCGACTGCCTTCCCGGGGTTCTTGCCCAGTGGCATGCGACGAACAGCTCACCGCCTACAGTTGCGGGGGCAGCCGCGGCGTTACACCGCGTTCCCTTTTAACCCGACATCCGGAAAAGCACCGGGTGACGGGACCATCCGTTGTGCAGTATGTCCCGAACCTTGTCCTGTCAATCAAATGCTCTGGTCGTGCCCTATTTGAGCTTCGTGCTGGGCGGCGCGCGGTCCGGGAAAAGCGGCTATGCCGAGATGCTGGTGACACGCCTTCCCGCGCCTTGGGTGTATATCGCGACGGCGCAGGCCTTCGATAACGAGATGCGGGCGCGGATCGCCGAGCACCGGGAGCGGCGCGCAGCGGGATGGAGAACGACAGAAGCGCCGATCGACCTTCCAGCCGCGCTGCGGGATGCAGGCAATGCGCCCGTGCTGGTCGATTGCCTCACGCTTTGGCTCACCAACCTGTTATTGGGCAACGCCGACCTGGAGGCTGCAGCGGCGACGCTGGATGCGGCCTTGGACCGGGTAGCCCCGACGGTGCTGGTATCGAACGAGGTCGGCCTCGGCATCGTCCCCGACAATGCGCTCGCCCGGCGGTTCCGCGACGAGGCCGGCCGCCTGCATCAGCGCATCGCGGCGCGCGCGGGCCGGGTGGTGTTCATGGTGGCGGGCCTACCGCTGTTCGTGAAAGGGAGCGAGCCATGAGCGACGCGGAGCGTCACGCCGCCAAGATGGCCAAGCGCAAGGCCGTGCAGGACGCGGAGGTTGCAGGCAAGACGTTGGAAAAAGGCCTGCTGATGGTCCACACCGGGCCGGGCAAGGGCAAGAGCACCGCCGCATTCGGCCTGCTGCTGCGCATGGTCGGGCGGGGGCGGCACGTGGGGGTGGTGCAGTTCATCAAAGGCGCATGGAGCACTGGGGAGCGCGACGCCCTGGCCCGGTTCGACGATTTGGTCGAGTGGCACACCATGGGCGAGGGCTTCACCTGGGAAACGCAGGACCGCGACCGCGACGTCGCAGCGTGCCGCCGGGCCTGGGAGCAGGCGGTGGCGATGATGCGGCGGCCTTGCCTGTCGCTGCTGGTGCTGGACGAGCTGAACATCGCGCTGCGCTACGACTATCTGGCCGAGGAGGAGGTCTTGGCGGCGCTGGCATCCCGGCCGCCAGGGCTGCATGTCGTCATCACCGGCCGCAACGCCCGCCCGGCCCTGATCGCCGCCGCCGACCTGGTGACCGAGATGACCCTGGTGAAGCACCACTTTGCGGCTGGCGTCCGGGCGCAGGAGGGTATCGAGTTCTGAAGGGGACCAAGTTTTGATGGCGCGCGCCATCATGCTGCAGGGCACCGGGTCGAGCGTCGGCAAGTCGCTGCTGGTGGCCGGTCTGGCGCGGGCGTGCCTGCGGCGCGGCATCGCCGTGCGGCCGTTCAAGCCGCAGAACATGTCGAACAACGCGGCGGTCACGGTGGATGGCGGCGAGATCGGCCGGGCGCAGGCGCTGCAGGCCCGGGCGGCCGGCGTGCCCGCCTCGGTCCACATGAACCCCGTGCTGCTGAAGCCGCAGAGCGAGACCGGGTCGCAAGTCGTCGTGCAGGGACGCGTCCATGCGACGGCCCGCGCCCGCGAGTATCAGGCGATGAAGCCCGGCCTGATGCCTTTCGTGCTCGACAGCTTTGCCGGATTGAGTGCGGAGTGCGAGTTGGTGCTGGTGGAGGGTGCCGGCAGCGCCTCCGAGGTCAACCTGCGGTCCGGCGACATCGCCAACATGGGATTCGCCCGCGCCACCTCGACCCCCGTGGTGGTGGTCGGCGACATCGACCGCGGCGGCGTGATCGCAAGCCTCGTCGGCACCCACGCCGTGCTAGACCCGGAGGACGCCCATCTGGTCCGTGGCTTCATCGTCAACCGGATGCGCGGCGACCTGAGCCTGTTCGACGCTGGGATGGCGTTCATCGCGGCCCGAACCGGCTGGGCGGGGCTCGGGCTCGTGCCGCACTTCGCCGGGGCCGCCCGGTTGCCGGCGGAGGACGCGGCGGACCTGGCCCAGGGCGAGCGCCGGCCAGGGGCACGCCTGCGAATCGCCGTCCCCGTGCTGCCGCGCATCGCCAATTTCGACGACCTGGACCCGCTCGCCGCCGAGCCGGACGTGGACCTTGCCATGGTGCCGCTCGGCGCGCCGCTGCCGGTCTGCGACGTGGTGATCCTGCCGGGCTCGAAAGCGACGATCGCCGACCTCGCCGACCTTCGGGCGACGGGGTGGGACATCGACCTCGTGGCGCATCACCGGCGCCGGGGGCGGATCATCGGCCTATGCGGCGGTTATCAGATGCTCGGCCATTGGATCGACGATCCCCTGGGCATCGAGGGGCCGGCAGGCCGGGTCGCTGGGCTGGGGCTGCTGGATGTCGAGACCGTGCTGAGCCCAGGGAAGCGCCTGGCGGAGGCGGTGGGCCGGTCCGCCGACGGTATAGGCTTCCGCGGCTACGAGATGCACATGGGCCGTACCACCGGCCCGGATACCGCGCGTTCGCTGCTGCATTTCTTGGATGGCCGCGCGGACGGGGCCGGATCGCCGGATGGATCGGTGCTCGGCACCTACGTGCACGGCCTTTTCAGCGACGATGGCCAGCGCGGAGCGTGGCTGCGCCGTTGGGGTGCGACGCCCTCCGGCCACCGTCACGATGCGGCGGTGGAAGGGGTGCTGGACCAACTCGCCGAGCATCTTGAGGCGTATATCGACGTGGACCGGCTGCTCAGCTTGGCCCGGTGACCACCATGCTGGCGCTTCTACATACCTGTCAGCTGTGGGCGCTACAAGCCGGAGCGAACGTACCCGCACCGCGACATTTTCCTGCAAGTCTTAATCATTGGTTGTCCACCACTAGACCGTTCTGGTTGTATGTAACTCGGCGATGGCAAGAGGTGCGGCTCTAGATCATGTAGCGAAGAAGGTAAGACGCCTTGCATGCCTCCAATCGCTATTCGGACTCGCCGCCATATTTGGGCTTGCCTAAGGGATAGGAGCGCTACGGCGGAGCGGGGTATGGCTAGGCCCCGGATTCTTCACCGCCTTGGCTTTCAGCCTGGCCTGGCTTGCAAACCCCGCCCGCGTCGCCGCCCTAGTCATGAGCCTCCTCACTATGGGCATCATCGCGAAACACACTGCCATGATCAACCGGCTGCTCCGCCAAGGGAAAGAGCTGCCCGACGGCAATAGGGAGGTAACCGGTCTTCAGGCATGGAGCCAACGACACCTAGGGCAGTGGTGGATGGCCGAGATCGTGGCCATGGCAGCTTTATGCCTGATCATGGTTGCGTTCGCCCCGTCAACCGGTAGCGAAGGGCTGACTGTGCCAACGATCATGGTAGGTTATAGTCTTTACCCCGTCATAGCGCACGAACGCGGACTCCGTTGGCCGGAGCGGGATGAGCAGCGGGAAGCTGCGGCAAGATTGCGCGAGTTGGAACGCTTGCCCACATTCGAGGCACTGCGCGCCAGAAATGAGTGGATCGAGGGTTGGTCGGTCATTGCTGCAATGGTTGGGATTATGGCGTCTTTCGTAACGTTTAAGCTTCTAGGCATTTATGATGATTACGATCCACACTGGCTTTGGATTGGTGGCCTGACACTCGGGCTAATTATCACCGGACCAGCGGTTTTCGTGGTGGGAGCAACACTGCCCCAGGGCCGGTATCGTTGGAACGACTTCCTTGCCTATTGGAGCACGAAATATCGTGACCCCGGGGGAAAGAGGACCGGCTGGATCGTCCTGGGTTGCACGGTGTTGACCGCTGTATCGGCACCTGGCCTGCTGTTAAACTTACTACCCTAAATCTAACTGGACGCTGCTAAATAATGGGCGGGGGTGCTGTTCTCTGAATAGCGGCGACTTTGCCCTCTCTCGACGGCACTCGGCTATCCTAGGAGCGCAGCGGCCCAAAGCAGCCAGAACGCCGCGATCTGCAACGTGCATGCAGTGCGATACAGCGCCAACGCCCGGTCGAGGTCGCGCGGCTCTGCATCCGCTCGACCATCGCCCATCCAGGCGTCGTCGACCCGCACGTCGCCATACCAGCGCGGCCCGGCCAGCCGCAGGCCGAGCGCCCCGGCCATCGCGGCTTCGGGCCAGCCCGCATTCGGCGAGCGGTGCCGTCCGGCATCGCGCCACATCGCCCGCAGGGCGCCGCGTGCCGAGGCGTCGCGGTGCAGCGACGCGGCCAGCACCAGCCACGCGGCAGCCAAGCGCGAGGCCGGAAGATTGACCAGGTCGTCGAGGCGCGCAGAGGCCCAGCCGAACTCGTGGTGCCGAGGCGTCAGGTGCCCGATCATGCTGTCGGCGGTGTTGACCGCCTTGTAGGCGGCGATCCCCGGCAGGCCGAGCAGCGCCCCCCAAAGTGCCGGGGCAACGACGCCGTCGGAGAAGTTCTCGGCCAGGCTCTCGATGGCCGCGCGCAGCACGGCGGGCTCGTCCAGCGTTTCGGGGTTGCGCCCGACGATGTGGGCCACGGCCAGGCGGCCGGCGGGCAGGCCGCCTTGGCGCAGCGCCCGGCCGACCGCGGCGACAAAGCTCCATAGGCTGCGCTGCGCGAGCAGCGTGCTGGCGGCAGCGCCTGTCAGCAGCACCGCCAATGCACCGGGCAACGCGGCAGCGAGCGTGGCCTGCAATGCCGCGGCCGGCCCAGCGCTGGCGGCGAGCAGTACCAGCACGGCAGCCACACCCCGGCGCCGGCGGGCATTGGTATCAAGCGCCTCGCGATTCCAGCTCCGGTCGAGATAGCCGATCAGCCCGCCCACCCACATGACGGGATGCCCGATGGCGCGGACCCATGCTTCGGGGTATCCCGCCACGGCCTCCAGCACCAGGGCGCAGGCGATCAGGCCCAGGTTGGAAAAGGAGGGCATCGCATAGGGAGCTACCATGGCAAACCGGGATTTGGCGATTGCGCATGGCGGCGGGCTGATAGCCGCACGGGCGCGCTTTCCGGCCGCGCCGGAACCATGGATCGACCTCTCGACCGGGATCAATGCCGTGCCCTATCCAATCCCGCCCTTATCGCCCACGGCGTATCAGCGCCTGCCGGAGCCCGAGGAGGTGCGACGGCTGGAGGCAGCGGCGGCCCGGGCGTATGGCGTGGCAGATGCGAGCATGGTGGTGGCGGCGCCAGGCACGCAGATCCTGATCAGCCTGCTGCCGCGCCTGTTGCGGCTCGACAGCGTCGCCATCGTCGGTCCGACCTATGCGGAGCACGCGTCGGCATGGACGGCAGGCGGCAGCGCAGTCACAAACGTCGACGGTATCCAAGCGGCCGAGACGGCACCGGGTGCGGTGCTGTGCAACCCTAATAATCCAGACGGTCGCCGCACGCCGGCTGTCGAATTGGTAAAATTGGCCACGCGACTCGAGGTGCTCGTGGTTGACGAGGCCTTTGCCGACCTGGAGGAGCCTGGGCTCAGCCTCGCGCCCATGCTGCCGGCCAATGCGGTCGTGTTGCGGTCGTTTGGCAAGACCTACGGCTTGGCGGGATTGCGGCTTGGATTTGCGATCGCGAGGCCGGCGCTGGCGCGGACAATCCGCATAGCGTTGGGTCCATGGGCGGTGAGCGGGGCCGCGGTCGAGATCGGCACGGCGGCGCTTGCGGACACCGCCTGGCTCGCGGCTGCGCGGGCGCGATTGATACAGGACACGGCCCAACTCGATTGGCTTCTAGGCGAAGCGGGGCTGCGGGTCATCGGCGGAACGCGGCTGTTCCGGCTGTCTGCCGCCTCCGGCAACACGATGTTCGACCGGCTCGGACACGCCGGAATACTAGTACGCCGGTTCGAGGCAGAGCCGACCTGGCTGCGCTTTGGCATCCCGAGCGGAGCGTGGGGCCGGTTAAAGGCCGCGCTGGGCCAGCCGAACCCATGACAGGCCCGGCCGGCGTTCCGCGCTAGCGGTCGGACATGCTCGTGATAACGCGGCTCACCATGCCGTAGGCGATCGCCTCGTCGGCATCCATCCAGTAGTTGCGGTCGGTGTCGCGGGTGACCCGGTCCATCGACTGCCCAGTCTCACGCGCGATGATCTGGTTGATGCGCTCGCGCATCTTGATGATCTCCCGCGCCTCGATCTCTATGTCGGTGGCCGGGCCGCGCACGCCGCCCATGGGCTGATGCAGCAGGAAGCGCGTGTTCGGCAGGCACAGCCGCCGCTCCTTGGCGCCGGCCAAGAAAATGAGCGCCCCGGCGCTGGCGACCCAGCCGGTTCCGATCACCCGCACCGGGGCAACGGTGTCGACGAAACGGATCATGTCGTGGATCGTGTCGCCGCTTTCGACGTGGCCGCCGGGTGAGTTCACATAGACGTCGATCGGCTTTGAGGAGTCGCTCGCCAGCGCCAGCAGCCGCCCGGTGACGTCCCGCGCGACCTTGTCGTTGATCGCGCCGAACACGAGCACCTTGCGCGTGTTGAACAGCCGCGTCTCGAGCTCGTTGATCGGCGACGAAAGCGTCTTGTTGTCATCGGGCTCCCGCTGGTCGGGGCCCTGCGGCTCCGGGACTTCGGGGTCTTCGTCGTCGGCGCGGGGCGCGAAGCGATTGGAGTATGCCAAGGTAAGCTCCTAGGGTGGATGCCGCTTATATAGGTGGCGCACCGCGTACGGCCAACGCAAGCTAGTCGAGCGCCCGGGCGCGGATCGTGCCGTCGATCGCGCACAGCGCCGCCAGCACCGCGGCACGGGTGTCCGGCCGGCGGTCCACGTCGACCATGACATAGCCGAGCTCCCCATCCGTCTGCAGCGACTGGGCGGACACGTTCAGCTCGCGCTGGCTGAACACGGCGTTGATCTGTCCGAGCACGCCCGGCACGTTGCGGTGGACGTGCAGATAGCGCGCCTGGCCCGCGATGCGCGGCTGGTCGACCTGCGGGAAGTTGACGGCGCCGCCAGTCGAGCCGGCGTCGAGGAAGTCCAGCAGCTTATGCGCGACCTCCTCGCCGATACGCTCCTGCGCCTCCTCGGTCGAACCTCCGATATGCGGCGTCAGGATCACGTTGGGCAGGCCCTGCAACGGAGAGGCGAACGCCTCGCCGGCCGACTTCGGCTCTGTCGGGAACACGTCCACCGCGGCACCCGCTAGATGTCCGGACTGCAGCGCGCGCGCCAGCGCATCCAGGTCCACGACCCGGCCGCGGGAGTTGTTGATCAGATAGGCGCCGCGCCGCATCGCCGCGATCTCGGCAGCGCCGATCATGCCGCGGGTGGCCGGGGTGTCAGGCACATGCAGGCTCACGACGTCGCTGCGCTCCAGCAGCTCCCCCAACGTCCCGGTCTCCTCGGTGTTGCCGTGGCGCAGCTTATTGGTGCGGTCATAGAAGATCACCCGCATGCCCATCGCCTCGGCGATGGTCGAGAGCTGGCTGCCGATGTTGCCATAGCCGACGATGCCCAGCACCTTGCCGCGTACCTCGAAGCTGCCGGTGGCCGACTTGTCCCAGCCGCCGCGATGCGCGTCGGCGGACCGCGGGGTGATGCGGCGCAGCAGCATGACGATCTCGCCGATGGTCAGCTCGGCGACGCTGCGGGTGTTGCTGAACGGCGCGTTGAACACCGGGATGCCCAAGCTCCGCGCCGCCTGCAGCTCGACCTGGTCGGTGCCGATGCAGAAGCAGCCGATGGACATTAGCGGGCCAACGCCGGCGAGCACCGGGGCCGAGAGCTGCGTCCGGCTGCGTATGCCGATCGCGTGCGCGCCGCGGACGGCGTCGACCAGCGCCAAGCCCTCCAGCGCCTTCGCGTGATGATGCACGTCGGTGTAGCCCGCAGCCTCGAACAGGGCGACGGCGCTGGCGCTGATGCCCTCCAGCAGCACGATGCGAGTCTCCGCGCGGCTGAACGGAGCGTTTGGTTGCAAGACGGGCATGATATTCAATCCTTTACGGCGCGCTCTGTACGCCCATCTGTGCACATGCAGCAATATGCGCTTGCCTTAAGGCTGCGATGCGCCAAGAAGCCCTATGTCCCCCATTGTCGATCCCTCTCGCCCCACCCTGCGAGCACGCCTCGGCGCGCTGCGTACGCTGCCGCCCTTCCTGGCGCTCATCTGGCGCACGAGCCCTGCCCTCACCTCCAGTAGCCTGGCGCTGCGGCTGATCCGGGCGCTGCTGCCGGTCGCGACGCTGTTCGTGGGCAAGCTGATCATCGACGAGGTGGTGCGCCTGTCGCAGATGCCGGGGCATCCGATAGGCGCCGCCGACTGGTTTGCGAGCGGGTTGCTGCTGCGGCTCATGCTGCTGATCGTGGCGGAGCTGGGCCTGGCGGTGTCGACAGACGTGCTGGGCCGGGTGGTCTCCCTGGTGGACGCGCTGCTGTCCGAGCGGTTCACCAATGCGTCCAGCATCCGGCTGATGCAGCACGCCGCGACGCTCGACCTGCAGAACTTCGAGGACAGCGAGATCCAGGACAAGCTCGACCGCGCCCGGCGGCAGATCGGCGGGCGCACGACGCTCATCAGCCAGATGTTCGGTCAGGCGCAGGATATCGTCACCGTCATCGGCTTCGCGGCCGGGCTCGCGGCCTATGCGCCGTGGCTGATTATCCTGCTGCTGGCGGCACTGATCCCTGCGTTCCTGGGCGAGGCTTACTTCAACGCCCAAGGCTATGCATTGAGCTTCGCCCGCACGGCCGAGCGGCGCGAGCTCGATTATGTCCGGCTGACCGGCGCCAGCACGGACGCGGCGAAAGAGGTGAAGATCTTCGGCCTTAATGGCTTCCTGATCGACCGCTACCGGCAGCTCTCGGAGGCGATGCAGGCAGAGAACCGGCACCTCGCCATACGGCGGGCCGGCTGGGGCGGCGCGCTCGCGGCGCTAGGGACGGTCGGCTACTATGTCGCCTACGCCTACCTCGCGTGGCGCACCCTGGGCGGCGGGTTCAGCATCGGCGACCTCACCTTCCTCGCCGGATCGTTCCTGCGGCTGCGCGGGCTGCTGGAGGGGCTGCTGTCCGGCTTCTCCAACCTCGCGGGACAGGCGCTCTATCTCGACGACCTGTTCTCGTTCTTCGAGGTCGTGCCCGAGATCCAATCGCCCGCGCACCCCCGGCCCTTCCCGACCACGGTCGGCGCCGGCTTCGTGTTCGAGGGCGTGGGTTTCCGCTATCCCGGCACCGAGCGATGGGCCGTTCGCAACCTCGACTTCACCCTGCACGCCGGCGAAACGCTGGCACTGGTCGGCGAGAACGGCGCCGGCAAGACGACGCTCGTGAAGTTGCTGGCGCGATTATACGATCCGGACGAGGGCCGCATCCTGCTGGATGGGCACGACATCCGCGACTACGACCTCGACCTGCTGCGCGGCAGCATGGGGGTGATCTTCCAGGACTTCGTGCGCTATTACCTGACCGCCGCCGACAACATCGCCGTGGGCCGGATCGAGGCACGGGACGACCGGGTGCGCATCGAGGCCGCCGCCCGGCGCGGGCTGGCGGACGACGTGATCGGCCGGCTGCCGCGCGGCTACGAGCAGATGATCGGCCGCTGGTTCCGCGGCGGCGTCGAGCTGTCGGGCGGCGAGTGGCAGAAGATCGCCATCGCCCGCGCCTATATGCGGGATGCGCGGGTGCTGATCCTGGACGAGCCGACCGCGGCCCTGGACGCGCGGTCCGAGTTCGAGGTGTTCCAGCGCTTCAAGGAGTTGAGCACCGGGCGGACGGCGGTGCTGATCTCGCACCGCTTCAGCAGCGTGCGCATGGCGGACCGCATCCTGGTTATGGCCGGCGGCGAGATCGAGGCGTCCGGGACGCACGAGGCGCTGTTGGCGCAGCGCGGGCGGTATGCCGAATTGTTCGAGCTGCAGGCGGCGGGCTACCGCTAGGCCGGCGCTGCACCGCAAGCGGCCAGCAATCCGCGCAGATCCTGGATCGCCGGGAACACCTCCTGGTTCAGGTCCTCGCCCTGCCGGTCGTGCGCAGCCTGCTCCATCTCCACAATCGCACGATCCTCGGCGAAGATGCGCTCGGTGAAGAACACCAGGAACGGCCACACGGCCTCGATCAGGCCAGGGATGCGCGGGCGGCGCACCGACAGCAGGCCGAAGGTGCGGTTGGTGCGCTGCTGGGCGTCGAGCGGGACATACACGATCCACAGATCCATGATCGGCACGTCGTCCCCGGCCCAGATCTTCAGCGTCTGATACGGATAGTTCGTCCGGATCGTCATCTTGTCGCGGTTGTTCTCCCAGCCGCCCACGCGCTTGCTGCCGAAGATGACGCGCTCGCCCAGCGATTGCCCGCCGCCGGTGCGGGCGAAGGTGTAGTCGATTTCGAGCCAACCCTCCCCGATCCGCCGCCCAAGGAACCGCGGGCGGATCTGGCCCATTTGCGCCCGGTGCAGAAACTGGTGGTTCATGTCCATCAGGTTCTCGTGCATGAACGTGTAGTGGCAGTCGATAGGCTTGCCGAAGCGCCGAGTCTTGTAGGCTGGGTTCGCGACGGAGCCGAGCGCGGGAAACGGGCGCTCCTCCGCCAGCGCGGCATCGCCGGGGAAGACGAAGATCAGGCCTTCAGCCTCGCGGCACGGATAGGCGCGCACGCCGTTCGGCAGGCGGCCCTTGCCCAGATAGGGCACGTCGATGCAGCTCCCGGTCCGGTCGTAGGTCCAGCCGTGATAGCAGCAGCGGATCGCGTCGCCGTCGACCACGCCCTTGTGCAGCGGCACCTGGCGATGGGCGCAGCGGTCCTCCAGCGCGAAGACGTTGCCGTCCTTGCTCCGTACCAGCACGATCGGCTCGCCGGCGAAGCGGACACCGAGCGCCTTGCCGGGCTTCACCTCGTGCGACCACGCCAGCGGATACCAGTGGTCGGGATGGGCGCCGACCCGGCGCAGGTCGGCGCAGGCCGAGGTGTTGGGGCCGTCCAGCATCGCAGTCTCCTTGTGCCAAGACCATCCTGCCTCAATGCACTCGCGTCAATGCGACATGAACTGTTTCGCTGGTCGAAGCCGTATTTCGTCCCATGTTGTGGTGATGCTCGACGCAACCCAGGCCATCCCGACCACCACCGCACTCATGCCCCGCCCGCCCATGGCGACCCGGGAGCGCTCTCAGGTCGAGGCGTTCCTGGTGCTGCGGCGCAATCCGCTGGAGCTCTGGGGTCTGCCCGCCTATGAGCGGGACATCCTCGGCGGCCGGTTCCTGGGCCGCGAGCAGATGATGCTGAATGCGCCCGACGCGATCCGGCACGTGCTGGTGGCGAACCACGAGAACTATGGCCGCAACATCGGGGCAAAGCGCGTGCTGCAGCCGTTGCTGGGCCGCGGCCTGTTCCTAGCCGAGGGTGCGGCCTGGCGGCATCAGCGGCGCACGATCGCCCCCGCCATGGCGCCGCGGAGCATGCCGGTGCTGTCCCGCCATGTCGTCGCCGCCTCGCGGCACACCGAGGCGACACTGGACCGCCTCACGGGCCAGCCCATCGTGCTGATGCCCTATCTGCAGCATCTGGCATTGAATATAGCCGGGCAATCGATGTTCTCGCTCGAGATGGCCGGGTTCGGGACGGAGCTGCGGAGGCGGCTCATCGACTACGCCCAGCGCTTCGCGCAGCCTGGCGCGCTCGACCTCATACTGCCCGGCTCCGTGCCGTCGCCGCTCGATTTCGGGCGTGGTCGGTTCCGGGTGGAGTGGCTGCGCTTCATCGACCAGTTGATCGATGCCCGGGCCGAGCAGGCCGCTGCCGAGGGTGGACCGCGCGACCTGCTGGACATGCTGACGGCTGCGCGCGATCCGGAGACCGGTGCGATGTTCAGCCGGGCGCAGTTGCGGGACGAGGTCGCGACCATGATCCTGGCCGGCCACGAGACGACCGGCGTCACCCTATTCTGGGCTTGCTACATCGCCGCCCGTCTGCCGGACCAGCAGGATCGGCTGGCTGCGGAGGCCGCCGGCGCCGACCTGTCGGAGGACGGCGCGGCCGACGCGCTGCGCCTGCTCCCCGCCATCCGCGCGCATGTGGACGAGACATTGCGGCTCTATCCGGCTGCATTCCTGATTGTACGGGAGGCGCTGGCACCGGATGTCATCGCCGGGCACAAAGTGGCCGCGGGGACAGTGGTCAGCGTCTCGCCGTGGGTACTGCATCGGCACCGCAAGCTGTGGGAGGACCCGGACCGCTTCGACGCCGATCGCTTCATGCCCGGCGCGCCGCCTCCCGGCCGCTACAGCTACATGCCGTTCGGGGCAGGGCCGCGCGTTTGTGTCGGCGCGCAATTCGCATTGACCGAGGCTGTGCTGGTGCTGGCCCGGCTGCTGCGGAGTTTCCGGATCCGATTTGCCGGGCGCGGCGCGGTGATGCCGCGCGGCTTCGTCACGACACAGCCGGACCGGCCCGTCCATTTCGTGCTGGAACGGCGGACATAAGCGAAGCCGGCAACGGCGGCGAGCCCGGCGGTGGCGCCGACTTGCCGGGCTCGAGCTGGGTCGAGAGTTCGGCGAGACGGCGCGCGGCGGCGATGATCCGCTCGAGCGCCCGCCCCGAATCCGTCACGACGGTGTCGCTGTTGTGCAGTATCTCGTTCAGCATGCGATGGAACTCGGCCTGGACTTCGTGCGACATGTGCGCCCGGCCGAATGTCACCTCTCCAATCCAATCCGGCAGCCCCTCGGTAATGTCGAGCTGGTTGCCGAGATGGTGGCGAAGCGTGCCGTCGGGCCCGAAGACCGGGGAGATGAACAGCAGGTTCCAGAACGCCCTGCCGTCCTTACGGTAGTTCACGATCCACTCAATGCAGCCCTCGCCTGCGCGGACACAGCGGCCAATGCGGGCGCGGGTGGTTGGGTCGGTGCCTTTGCCCTGCAATAGCCGGCAGTTGCGGCCAATGAGCTCGACTCGGGAGTAGCCGGACAGCGCCTCGAAAGCCGCGTTCACCGCGACCATGGGCGTATCCGGCTGGCGCGCGTCGCTCAGTACCATCGGTTCCGTGCTGTGGGCGACCGCCGCCAGCAGGGCCGCCGTCATCCTATCCTGCTCAGCCATGAGCCCCGCCTCTGTATCAGCCATTACCATCCCTGTTTCTGGTAGCCGGTTGCAAGGGCAAACCCAGTCACCCGCGTCGCCGCCGCCAGATTTCGGCGGCGTGCGCGTCGGCATCGGCCGGGGCGCCGCCCAGCGCGATAAGGCCGAGCGCCACGGTCGCGATCGCAGTGGCCGCGCCTGGTTCATCATCGCCGTGCCATACTCGCAAGAGGTCGGCACCGGTTTCGGCGCCGGCAAGCAGCGGAGGCAGGATAGCCTCGCCCGACCCGCCGGTCCGGTCGAACCAATGGGCAGCCACCGCTTTGGCCGGCGTCCGCTCGGCCTCGCCCCCGCCGCCTTTGACGACCACCAGGCGCTCGCGGCCGAGCAGGTCAGCGGAGGCGATATGCAGCGCGATGTAGGCGGGATGGAACACGCCGTCCACGCCGGCCCGGGCGTCGAACGGGTTCAGCAGCCGTGCGGCGGTGTTGAGCGGCGTGCGCAGGCCCAGCACTCGGCGCAGCCCCAGCAGTGTGTCGAGCGCAGGGCTGAGCGCCTGAAGCGAGATATAGGCGAACCCGGTGTCGTCGAGCAGCGCCGCCGCATCCCTGCGATCTGCCGCCGGGCGCATCCCGAGCGCTTCAAGTCCTTCGGCCACCGTCATCGCACGGGAGAACTCGTTCGAGCCATGCATCAGCACTCGATGCCCGGCACGCGCCAATGCCAGCGCGGCCAGCAGGAACCACGGCGCCCCGCGCGTCCGCCCGGCACCATAGGATGGCCAGTCGAGGTCCACGGCCGCCGCCCCTGGAGGCAGCCCTGCCCCCATGTGAGCACGGGCGGCATCGACCAATCCGGCCATCTCGGACGCGTCCTCGCCGCGATAGCGCAGCAGCATCAGGAAGGCGCCGACCTGGTGCGGGTCGGCCTCACCATGCAGCACCATCGACAGCGCGTCCTGCGCCTCGTCCCGCGTCAGGGCACGGGACCGGCCGGGGCCGCGGCCTAGGGTGCGGACATAGGTGGCAAAGCGATGCTCCTCGAGCGTCGCCGCTGGGTCAGGCTGCAAGGCTGTCCTCGACGCGCCGTACCTCGGCCTCCACGTCGGCCATTGCGACGACGGCGCCGATCAGCACGAGCGTCGGCCCGTCCAGTTCGGCCGCAGCGACCGCTTGGGCGATGCCCGCGAGCGTACTGAGGGTCCGCCGCTCGTTGGCGAGCGTCGCGTTCTCCACGGCGATGGCGGGCGTGTCAGGCGCCATGCCGGCCGCCAGCAGCCGCGCCGCAAGCAACGGCAGGGTGCGGACGCCCATATACACCGCGAGCGTGCCGCCGGCGCGCGCCAGGGCGGTCCAGTCGTGCTCCGGCAGCCGGTCGTCGCTGCCATGCGCCGTGATCAGGTGCAGGCTGCGCGATGCGCCGCGATGGGTGAGCGGAATGCCGAGGCGCGCGGCGGCCGCGAGTGCTGCGGTGATGCCGGGCACGACCTCGGTGGGGACGCTGGCGGCGCGCAGGCTTTCCAGCTCCTCGCCGCCGCGACCGAACACGAAGGGGTCGCCACCCTTCAGTCTGACGACATGACGGCCCGCCTGAGCGTTGCAGACGATTAGTGCGTTGATGGCCGACTGCGCCATGGCGTGGCGGCCGCAACGCTTGCCGACGTCGATCCGCCGCGCCCCTGACTTGATTAGCGCGAGCACGTCGGGACCGACGAGCTTGTCATAGAGCACCACATCCGCATCCCGAATGGCTTCGACCGCGCGCACGGTCAACAGGTCGGCGGCTCCTGGCCCGGCGCCGACTAGGCTGGCGCGGCCGATGCGGTGCGATGCGGCCGGCAGCGCGCCAATCATGATGCCCTGCGCCTCCGCCGCGGCCTGGGCCGCTCCGGGTGCGGTCACGCACAGCCGCACGCCGTCGAGGTCGGCGAGCATGAACCCGCGGCGTTCGAGCCGCAGCTTGCCCGCGGCCGCCAAGTCCTGAGTGCCGGCGTCAGGATGCATGTCCACGACGTGCAAGAGTGCACCCTGCCGGGCGAGGAAATCGGCAGCCGCCGCATTGCCGCCGACCATCAGCACATTCAGCCCAACAAGGCCAAGCGTGAAAGGCACAGGATCATGCAGCGTGTTCATAGGGTTCAAGCAAAAACCTCCTCAGCTTAGGCACGCAAGAGCTGTGGCCGAAGCCGGCCCGCGATGTGGCGCCGCTTCGATCCACAATGGTCAGTTCCGCGGAAAGCACCGTTTCCGGCAGCGTTGTCAAGCCGACGAATGCAGCGCAGCGCTATACGAAGCAGATGGGTATGCCGACCGGATTGCGCTAGGAACCAGCAAGAACCGTACCGGATGGCTGCGATGCCGATATCGGCTGGACAGCGGCGGCGCCCGAGCGATACAGCACGGGCCATGATCGTGCGCCGCCTGGCATCAATGATGGCCGCGTCGTGGCTCGCGGGGTGCAGCGTCGCCAACTTCGACCTGCCAGGCGCTGCCGGAGACGAAGCCGCCTATGCCGTCCGGCATCCCTACTATGCCGAGTTCTGCGCGCTGTCCCAGATCAAGAAGAAAGTCGGCTATGGCGCCGACATCCGCGGCGAGATAGGCGGGCACGCCGTATTCTACCTGAACGGCGCATGCCGAATCGCCGGGCTGGGCTATCCCGTGCTGGGCGTGTGCGACGGCGCGGACGGCCAGCCGCCGGACGGTGTGGGACTGAGTATGAACGCGCACTTCATGAACGCGAAATGGGTGGCGACGCCCGGGCGCGACTTCTTCTTCAGTGGCGGGCTGGCACCGGACGCGCCTTTGACCCGGGACGGTTATGTGCGCGTGCAGCAGCAGGCCAAACGCCTTGGCATCTACGAAGGCGTTGTTTTCCACCCGGAGGCCTTTGTTGTTTTGCCGCTGGGATGGGGCGGCTTGGAGAATGCGAAGTACGAGGTGTCGGTCGCGACCGACTACGCCATCAGCCTAGGCCGTGGGCGATACTGCGCGCGTGTGCCAGCCACCCGGGCACAAATGGCGGCCATGGTGGCATTCCTGAACGACCAGAACGCGCCGTATCGCAGTGGCGCGCGGATGTTCGAATGGAGTGTGTTCACCGATAACTGCATCCATCTCGCGCATAATGCGCTGGCCGCCGCGGGCCTTTGGGCGCCATGGCGGATCGACCGGCCGTTGCTCGTCTCGATCTTCGACTTTCCAGTGCCGAAGAACGAGTTCGTCAACCTTATGCGGCGCACGAACGACCTGGGCCTCCTGGACCTAGCTTCGGCCTACCAGGACCCGGACGCCCACCGCTCGCTGATGGCCTATGGGCGCCTGCCCGCGCAGCCCGGCGCCCTGGCCGAGGCGCGCGGGCCGCAGCGGCCGAACGACGTCTATGAAACCGAGCTCAAGCTCATCTTCTACGACGACCCGCTGCTCGGCCTTTATCAGCGCCGGTTCGACACTATCTTCGCCGACCCGCGCGCGCTCGACCTGCGCAGCAATACAATGGGGTTTGCCGCCGCATACCGTTCGGCGGAGGCGGCGCGGCAGCCACTCACATGGTGGCAGGCCCGGGCGCCCTATGGCAAAGATCCAACATTCCCTGCGTTTTATGACAGGTTCTACCAGGCTGTGCGGCAAGATCGCGTGCAGTCGGAAAGCATGGGACAGCTGCGGCCGGCGACGGGCGTCGACTAACGCGGCTGCACAAGCCCAGGATTGGCCCCGCCGCCGGCCCGCACGCCGCGGATCGTCGCCAGCAGCGTCGTGTGCGGCTCATTGCGAAAACGCCAACGGCGCACGCCGTATTCCGCCAGCGCCATCAGCGCCGCCAAAGGCAGGCCCAATACCGTCACGAACAGCCGCCATGCCTCCGGGGCCAGCGGCAGCAGCACCGCTGACATCACGATCTGACCCGCGAAAAACAGGCACCACGCGACGGTGACCGCCCATGTGTAGCCTTCCATTCCCGCATGGAACGAGGGGTTGAGCCGCCGTGCCAGCCGCGTGACGAGCGGTGTCCGCCCGGCAGTCAAGCTGGTCGCGAACACGACGAACAGCCCGGCATTCAGCATGGCGTGGGACAGGCCGGCCGTCGCCAGCAGCCCGTCCGCGGGCGAGCGGCAGGCGCCTAGCCCCAGCGCCAGCAGCAGCATCAACGGCACCAGCACCGCAAGCGCGCGCATCCTTCCCTGCGGCAGGGCACCCTGCAGCACGACGCCCGCCGCCACCGCCTGCAATGCCGCGAGTGGCAGCGCTGCCCCCATGCCCCATCCCGTCGCCAACGCCGCGTGGCTTGCGAACGGCGATGCGATCGCCGCCGCGAGCAGTACTGTTTGCCCTAGCTTAAGTGCCCCTTGTAGCACGCCTGCCCTTCCCTGTCCGGCTTCCGCCTTATAGACGCTCCTTTTACGCTATAGCTTTGCAGTGCAAACACGAAACGTTTATGATCGAGGCAGGAGCGAACGTGACCGACCTGAAGCACCTTCCGTCCCAACATGCCGACGTGCAAACCGACGCCGAGCGCGCCGTGGCCGAGTTGGTCGTGAGCGCGTTGCAGCTCGAGGTTTCAGCCGGCTCCATTGAGCCCACCATGCGGCTGTTTGGGGAGGGCCTGGGGCTCGACTCGATCGACGCGCTCGAGCTCGCCTTGGCCATCACCCGCGCCTATGGGTTCGAGCTGCGGTCGGACGACGAGCGCAACCAACAGATCTTCGCCTCGCTCCGCAGCCTGACCGGCCATATCGAGGCGCACCGGACGCTGTGAGCACAATCGCGGCAGCAGAGTTGGAACCGCTGATCGGCCGGCCGCCGGATGCGATCCCGTTCCATTGGCAGCACCGGCCAGTCACCATCGCTGCATTCCTGGACGACGCGTCCGTGCTTGCAGAGGCGCTGCCGGATGCCGGGCACATGGTCAACCTGTGCCGCGACCGCTACGCCTTCGCCGTCGCCTTCGCAGCCGCGTTGCTCCGGCGCCAGGTCTGCCTGCTGACCGGGAACCAGTCGCCGGCCGGGCTCTCGGCGCTGGCCGAGCGGTTTCCGGGCGCCTATGCGGCTGCGGACGAGCCTGGCTGCGGGTCCCTGCCCTTCTGTCCTGTACGCCCGGCCGGCCTGCACCCCGCCATCAGCCAGCCAGTCCCGCTCATTCCATCCAACCAGCTCGCAGCCTTGGTATTCACCTCCGGCAGCACCGGCGCGCCGGTGCCGCACGCCAAGCTATGGGGCGCGCTGGTCACCCGGAGCCGTGCCGCCGCAGTGCAATTCGCATTGTCGGAGGCCGCCCCCGCCGCGATCGTCGGCACGGTGCCGCCGCACCACATGTATGGCTTCGAGCTCACCCTCTTGCTGCCGCTGCATGCCCCTGCGGCGAGCTGGTGCGGCCCAGCGTTCTTCCCCGGCGACGTTCAAGCCGCCCTCGCCGCGATGCCTGCCCCGCGTATCCTGGTCACCACGCCCCTGCAAATCCGCATCTTCCTGCAAGCCGGCACCGAACTGCCGCCGATCAAGGCCGCCATCTCGGCGACGTCGCCGCTGGATGTTGCCCTCGCGACCGAGGCAGAGGCGCGCTGGGACGCACCCATGCTCGAAATCTTCGGCGCAACCGAGGTGGGGTCGATTGCCAGCCGCCGCACCACGGCAGGGGACGCTTGGGCGACCTATCCCGGCGTCGTGCTGCAGCAAGACGCGGGCAAGACGCTGGTGTCCGCGCCCTGGGCCGGACCGGTCGAGCTCGCGGACGAGATCGAGCCGTTGGAGCTTGGACATTTCCGACTGCTCGGCCGCCGGTCCGACCTCGTGAAGCTCGGTGGCCGCCGCGCCTCGCTTTCGGGGCTGAACCGGGTGCTGATGGAGCTGGAGGGCGTCGCGGATGGCGCGTTCCTGGTGCCGGACGACCTTGGCCAGCGCGCTGCTGCGCGGCTGATGGCCATCGTGGTCGCGCCGCGCCGCAGCCCGGGCAGCATCCTGGCCGAGCTGCGCAGCCGCGTCGATCCGCTGTTCCTGCCTCGGCGGGTGATCTGCGTGGACGCGCTGCCGCGCAACGAGCTTGGCAAGCTGCCGCGGCAGGCGCTGCTGGCCCTGGTGGCGCAGCTCGACGCGCCCGCCTGATGCAGCAAACCCAGCCGATGCAGCGGGTCGGCGAGTTCTCGATCCCGGCCGACCATCCAAGCTTGCCGGGCCACTTTCCCGGGCGTCCGGTCGTGCCGGGGGTCGTGTTGCTCGATGCCGCCTTTGCATTGATCCTGGCGCAGCAGCCCGGCCGCATCGTAGTCGGCGTGCCGTCGGTCAAGTTCACCGAACCGGTTCGGCCCGGCCAGCGTGTGGCGGTGGCATGCGATGGCGGCGGCGAACGGGTCGCATTCTCCTGCGCCGTCGGCGGCCAGGATGTGCTTCGCGGCGTCCTGACGCTCGGCGAACAGCGATGACGGCGGCCTGGACGGCGCAGACAGAACGCGGCAGCCGCGCGATGGTGCATGCGGCGCTGTGGTGTGCGTTGCGGGCCGGCTGGCCGATGGGCCGCCTGCTGCTGCTGCCGGTCACGGCGTGGTTCCTCGCCATGTCCAGCAGCGCGCGGGCAGCGTCGCGCAACTATCTCGGCGCAGCGCTCGGCCGGCCCGCCCGGCTGCAGGACGTAGCGCGGCACTTCCATACCTTCGCCTGCGCAGTGCTGGACCGCGTGTTCCTCGTGTCCGGCCGCCTCCGCGGTTTCACCATCCGCACCGAGGGGCTGGAGCACGTGATCGCGATCCTCGCCAGCGGCCGCGGCTGCATCCTGCTGGGCGCGCATCTGGGCAGCTTCGAGGTGCTGCGGTCGGTTGCCCAGGCCTGCCCCGTGCCGGTCTGGGCGTTGATGTTCCGGCGCAATGGCGGGGCGCTTACGGCGCTGCTGGACCGCCTCGCCCCAGACCTGCGCGACAGCATCCTCGAGATCGGCGACACCGACAGCATGATCCGCGCCCACGAATGCGTCGGGCGCGGCGAGATCGTCGGCATCCTGGCCGACCGCTCGCCAACTGGGCACCGGCAGGTCATTGCGCCATTTTTCGACCGTCCGGCTGCCTTCCCCTCGGGACCGTTCATTCTGGCCTCGACGCTCGCCGCCCCGGTCGTCCTGTTCTATGGGGTGCGGACGGGGCCGCGGCGCTACGCCGTGCAGTTCGAGCCATTCGCCGACCGCGTCGTGCTGCGCCGGGCCAGCCGGGCCGCGGACCTCGACCGCTACGTCGCTTGCTATGCGGCGGCGCTCGAACAAGCGTGCCGGGCGCATCCGTTCAATTGGTTCAACTTCTATCCGTTCTGGGGACCCGCGGATGGTGACACGCCGACGCCTTCCGAGGCTGCTGCTCGCGCCGCTCCTGGTTTCGGCGCAGCGGGCCAAAGCGGCTGAGGTCACTGGAAGCGGGGCGGAGCCGCCAGGGCGATTTGCGCGTACTCCGCAGGCGATTGACCTCACGGCGCTGATGGCCGGGCTGGCCGCAGTTCCGGAGCGTCGCGCCACGTTCCAGGAGACCCGGCGCTTTGCGGCGCTGGATCAGCCGCTGCTCAGCACCGGGCACCTGCTGTACCGCCGCCCAGGCTATCTCGAAAAGACCACCGACTGGCCGCAGTCCGAGCGCCTGGTCGTGGATGGCGGACGGCTGGTGCTGACCGCGGGCAACGAGCCTCCGCGGGTGCTGGACCTTGGCAACCAGCCGGAGCTGCGTACGCTCATCGACGCAATACGTGGCCCACTCGCCGGTGATCTGACGGCGCTGCGCCGCGCGTTCACCGTCACGGCGTCCGGAACCGCAAGCGCCTGGACACTGGAGCTTGTGCCGGTCGAACCACGCGCCGCCCGCCTGCTGCGCCAGGCCCAGGTGTCCGGCTCGGCGTTCGAGGTCGGCGCAGTCCTGCTGGTGCAGGCGAATGGCGACGAGCAGCAGATGACGATCAGGCCCCTCCCCTGACCCCGCGGGAAGCACTGCTCCCCAGCAGGCGTAGCTTTCCAGTGCTCGGCGCGCTGCTGGCGGCCGGGCTGGCGCTGGTGGTGGCATTGAGCGCCATCACCGTCCGAACCGACATGGTCGACTTCCTGCCGCAGGGTGGGACCGAGGCTGCACGCCTAGTGATGCAGGAGGCGCGGGCCGGGTCCGCCACCGGATTGATCCTGATAGGGATCGAGGGTGCGCCGGCCACCGAGCTGGCCCGCGTCAGCGTGGCCCTGGCCGCAAGCCTGCAAGCGTCTGGCCTGTTCAGCGTCGTGGCCGGAGGCCAGGCGGCGATGTCCGACACCGACCAAGCCGACCTGTTCGCCCGCCGCTATCTGCTAGCACCGGCCGACTTCAGCGAGCCAGCGCTGCGCCAGGCGCTGAAGGGCCTGCTGCGCCAGCTCCGATCCTCGGCGGCACCGCTCGCAACGCAGTTCGGCCTTGCCGATCCGCCGGGCGCCTTCTTGATGCTCATCCGGGCCTGGATCGGCAGCAGCCAGGTCCGAACTGTCGATGGCGCCTGGTTCGCCCCGGACATCGACCGGGCGCTGCTGCTGGCGCGCACGCGGGCCGGCGGCATGGACGTGCCGGCGCAGGAGGCCGCGACCGCCGCAATCGAGGCGGCATTCCGCGCCGCCGAACCCGGCCCGGCCCGCCTGCTGGTTGCCGGACCCGCGGTGTTCGCGCGGGACGCGGCGCGGGCCATCAAGGGCGACGTCCATCGCATCGCCATCGTGTCCACTACGCTGGTCGTCGCGCTGCTGTGGTGGCGGTTCCGCTCGCCGCTGGTGATCGCGGCCATAGCGGCGCCCGTGGTGCTCAGCGTCGCCGTGGCAGCCCTCGCGGTCCAGGCCCTCTATGGCGCGGTGCATGGCGTGGCGCTGGGCTTCGGCGCCACGATGCTGGGCGTTTCCGTCGACTATCCGGTCCTGATGATCGGACACCGCAAGCGTGGCGAGCCCGCCGCCGCGACCCGCGCCCGCATCGGCGCAGCGTTCATCCTGGCAGTGGTGACGGCGACGCTCGGGCTCGCGGCGATGATGCTGTCCGGGTTCCCGGGCCTGGCGCAGCTCGGCGTGTTCGCCGCCGCCGGGCTCGCGACGGCGGCGATGGCGACGTGGTGGCTGCTGCCGCGGCTCGTGGTGGCGGCCAACCTCGCGCCGGTCGCCTCGGGAAACCCGGCCTGGTTGCTGCGGGTCGAGCGGCTGCGGCGCGGCCGCCTGCTGGGCCTGCTGCCCGTGCTCCTGGCCGGCGGAGGGCTCCTGGCCATCGGCGGCCCGATCTGGGAGGGCGACCTCGCCAACCTGAGCCCGGTGCCGGCTGCGTCCCGCGCGCTCGATGCGGAGCTGCGTGCGGCGCTCGGCGCGCCCGATGTCGGCCAGATCCTGATCCTGCGTGGCTCCGACCCGGAGGCGGTGCTGATGGCGCAGGAGGCGCTCGTGCCGACCCTCGACCGCCTGCGCGACGAGGGCGCCATCGCCGGCGCAGAGTTCGCCGCCCGCCTGCTTCCGAGCGCGGCCGTGCAATCCGCCCGCATCGCCGCGCTGCCCGACACGGCCACGCTCGCGGCCCGGCTGGAGCAGGCGCGCGACGGCCTGCCTTTCCGCCCCGCGGCGTTCCAGCCCTTCCTCGACGCCGTTGCCGCGTCCCGCAGCATGGCGCCGCTGCGGCCCGCGGACCTCGCTGGGAGCGCTGCTCCGCAGCTTGCCGGCAGCCCGATCGCCGCCCGGCTCGACCCGCTGCTGTTCCAGCGCGACGGCGCATGGCAAGGGCCGGTGGTCCTGCAAGGCGTGCACGACCCCGCACGGCTGGCCACGGCCTTCATGGGGCAAGGCGACGCCGTCTATGTCGACATGCGGGCGGAGCTGGGCGGCATCCTGTCCGGCTACACCGCCCGCGCCTGGCGCTGGCTGGGCTGGAGCGCGCTGGCCGTGCTGGTCGTGCTCGCGGCTGGCCTGCGCGACTGGGTGCGCGTCGCCCGGGTGCTGGGTTCGGTTGGCGCGGCGCTGCTGGTGACGGTCGCCGGGCTGACCGCCGCCGGAGTCCGGCTCTCGCTGATCCATCTGGTCGCGCTGCAACTGGTGGCCGGCGTCGGACTCGACTACGCGCTGTTCTTCGCCCGCCGGCAGCTCGATGCGGAGGAGCGCGCCCGGACGCTCCGCACGCTGGTGACGTGCAACGGCATGACCCTGCTGACATTCGGCCTGCTCGCGGCTTGCCAGACGCCGCTGCTGCGCGACATTGGAGTCACGGTCGCGGCCGGAGCGTTGGCAGCGATGGCATTCTCGTTTCTTTTCGCAGGCCAGGCGCCCTCCGAGGACCCTCTTCCATGACGCAGCCTTTGGTCCTGACCGCCAGCACCGCCGTCAGCGCCGCCGGGCGCGGCGTGGCCGCCCATCGCGACGCGCTGCTAGGTCGCATCAGCGGCCTCGTTCCGAACGATTTCGATCCAGCCATCGGCGGCTGGATCGGCCGCGTCCAGGGTATCGAGACGCACGCGCTGCCGCCCGCCATGGCCGGCTTCGACTGCCGCAACAACCGCCTGGCCGACTTGGCGCTGCGCACCGACGGCTTCGCCGGGGCCGTCGCGGACGCTTGCACGGAATACGGCCCCGACCGCATCGCCGTCGTGCTCGGCACCAGCACCAGCGGCGTAACCGCGGCCGAGGACGCCTATCGCCGCCGCGACGGGGACGGCACGCTGCCAGCCGGGTTCGACTACGACCATACGCAGGACCTGTTCTCGCTCGGCGCCTATGTCCGCACGGCGCTCGGGCTGCGCGGCCCGGCGCTGGTCGTGTCGACCGCTTGTGCGTCCAGTGCGCGCTGCTTCATGGACGCGGCGCAGCTTATCGCCACCGGCGTTTGCGACGCAGCCGTCGTCGGCGGCGCGGATAGCCTGTGCCGCATGACGCTGCACGGCTTCGCGGCGCTGGAGCTGCTGTCCCCCACGCCATGCCGCCCCTGCAGTGCCAGCCGCACCGGCATCTCGATCGGCGAGGCCGCCGGCTTCGCCCTGCTCGAACGTGCCGATGCCCGCCGACGGGATGGCCGCACCATGCCCCGGCTGGCGCTGCTCGGCGCGGGCGCCAGCAGCGACGGGTATCATATGTCGAGCCCGCATCCGGAGGGCGTCGGCGCCGTCGGCGCGATGCGCCAGGCATTACGCCGTGCCGGGCTGCCACCGCACGACATCGACTGGATCAACCTGCACGGCACCGGCACCCGGGCGAACGACGCAATGGAGGACATCGCCGTCATGTCCGTGTTTGGCGACGCAGTGCCCTGCAGCTCCACCAAGGCCTGGACCGGCCACACCCTGGGCGCCTGCGGGATCATCGAGGCGGTGATGGCCGGGCAGTGCATGGCGACGGGCTTTGTGGCCGGGTGCCTGGGCATCGAAGCGCCCGACCCGGCGTTCCGCGCCCAGGTGGCGGTCGAAACCCTGCACCGCCCCGTCCGGGCCGTGCTCAGCAACTCGTTCGGCTTCGGGGGCATCAACTGCAGCCTGGTCCTCGGAATGCTGCATTGAGCCGGTTGGAAGCCTGCATCATCGGCGTGTCCGTGTGGGGTCCGGGCCTTGAGGGCTGGGCAGTGGCCAGGCCGATCCTGACCGGCGCTGCGCCCTATGAACCTCGGCCGTCGCCCCCGCCAGCGCCCGCGATCCTGGCCTCCACCGAACGCCGCCGCACCGGCCCAGTGGTGCGCCTGGCGCTGGCCGTCGCGCACGAGGCCGCGCTTTCGTCAGGCTTGCCGCCAAGCAGCCTGCGCAGCGTGTTCGGCAGCAGCAATGGCGACGGCGTGGTGGTCGGCGGCATCCTGGACGCGCTGGCGACAGCACGCGGCGGCGAGCGGGTGGTCTCGCCGACCGCGTTCCACAATTCCGTGCACAACGCCGCCGCCGGGTATTGGTCGATCGCCACGGCGGGCCAGCAGCCGGCGAGCTGCTTAGGCTGCCACGACTGGACCTGGGCGGCGACGTTGCTGAAGGCGATGGCGGACGTGGCGGCGGACGGCGAGCCGGTGCTGCTGTGCTGCTACGACTATCCGCTGCCGCCGCCGCTTGCGGCGCTGCGCCCAACCACGGCAGCATTCGGGGTCGGGCTGGTGCTGGCGCCGCCCACGGCGGGTGCGGCGCTTGCGACCATCCGAGTCGGTTACGACGCTGCCCCGCCAGCGCCGGATGCGGGCGCCCCGCGCAACCTGGCCCTGCACGCACTTGCCATCGGCAACCCCGCCGCCCGGTCCCTGCGTCTATTGGAAACTCTGGCGCTCGAAGTCGCCGATGACCACTCTGTCGCCTATCTCGACGGGCGGCTGGACGTCTCGGTGCGGCCATGATCGACATTCCTGGCCTTATTCCGCACGCGGGCGCGATGGTGCTGCTCGACCGGGTCGAGGCCTGGGATACGGTGAGCATCCTGTGCCGGGCGGCTTCGCACCTCGACGCCGACAATCCACTGCGTCGGGACGGTCGGCTGGCGGCGTGCTGCGGGCTCGAATACGCGCTGCAGGCTGCGGCGCTGCATGGGGCACTCATCGCCGGCGGAGTGCCGCAGCGGGCCGGGTATGTCGCGGCGTTGCGCGCGGTTGCGCTGCATGTGGACCGGCTGGATCAAGCCGGTTTCAGCGAACTGCGCATCGAGGCGCGGTTAGAACGGCAGGAGGGGACGGGCAGCATCTACAGGCTCGACATCCAGGCCGCCGACGGGACGCCGCTGCTGTCGGGCCGCGCTGTCATCGCGCTGCCCGCGTGAGGCGCGCCTTAGTCACCGGTGGCGCCAGCCCGCTCGGCGCTGCGATCTGCCGCGCCCTGGCGGCGGACGGGCTGCACATTGTGGTCCATGCCCACGCCGGGCTACCCCGCGCCGAGGCGCTGGCGGCCGAGATCGCGGGCGATGGCGGCTCGGCCGAGGCGTTATGCTGCGACCTCACGGACTTCGACGCCACCGAAGCCGTCATGCTGGGCCTGGTGGCGCAGGGCGTGCCGCAGGTGGTGGTGCACAACGCCGGCACCCACGCCGACGTGCCGATGGCGGGCATGAACGCCGAGCAGTGGAGAGGTGTGATCGACGTGTCGCTCGGCGGCTTCTACAGTACGGTGCGCCCGTTGCTGCTGCCGATGATGGCGACGCGCTGGGGCCGAATCGTCGCAGTGTCCTCCGTTTCGGCGATCCTCGGCAACCGCGGGCAGGTCAACTATGCCGCCGCGAAGGCCGGATTGGTCGGAGCAGTACGCTCGCTGTCGCGAGAGGTCGCGAGCCGGGGCATCACGGCGAACGCCGTCGCACCCGGCGTAATAGCCTCGCCGGCGGTGGACACGGCCATGGATGCGGCGCGGATCGCCGACATCGTGCCGATGCGCCGCGCCGGTCGGCCGGAGGAAGTGGCGGACCTCGTCGCCTTCCTGGCATCCGACCGCGCCGGCTACATCACCGGCCAATGCGTCTCGATCAACGGCGGAATGGCTTGACCCGCCGGGTCCAGCCGCGACAACCTAGCGAGATGGAAAGCAGCATGGCCGGCCCGGCAGACGAGTGCGACGTCCTGGTCATCGGCGGCGGCCCGGCCGGCTCCACCGCGGCGGCGCTGCTGGCGGAGCGCGGGCGGCACGTCGTGCTGCTGGAGAAGGCGACGCATCCGCGGTTCCACATCGGCGAGTCGCTGCTGCCGCGCAACACCGCGCTGTTCGATCGGCTGGGCCTGCGGGATCAGGTCGCCGCCCTTGGTGTCCACAAGCCCGGCGCCGAGTTCGTGTCCGACGCCACCGGGCAGAGCGTGCACTTCTCCTTCGCGCTCGGCCTCGACAAGCAGTACACATCGAGCTGGCAGGTCCGCCGCGCCGAGTTCGACGAGCTGCTGTTCCGCACGGCTGCCGCCCGTGGCGCGCACACCGAGGAGGGCGTGCGGGTGACGGAGATGCAGTTCGCCCCGCCGGGCGGCCGTGCGCAGGTGACCGCGACCGGGCCGGATGGCGAGAGCCGCCGGTATGCGCCGCGGTTCGTGCTCGATGCTTCCGGGCGCGACACGTTCCTGGCCGGCAAGCTTCGCACGAAGGAAAGCAACAAGGACAACACGACCGCCGCCCTCTATGCGCATTTCCGCAATGTCGATCGGCGCACCGGGGAGCTGGAGGGCTACATCACCGTTCATCTCGCCGAGGACGGCTGGTTCTGGATGATCCCGTTGCCGGATGACGTCATGAGCGTCGGCTTCGTCGGCGACCAGTCGGCGTTCAAAGGCCGCCGCGGCAGCCCGCATGAACTTTTCATGGACCGCATCGACGCCAGCCCGAGCGTCAGCGCCCGGATGCGCCATGCCGAGCTGCTGTCCGACGTGACCAGCACCGGCAACTACTCGTACCGGTCCGCCGCCGCTTGGGGCGAGGGCTACATGCTGATCGGCGACGCGTTCGGCTTCGTCGACCCGGTGTTTTCGAGCGGCGTGCTGCTGGCGATGACCGCGGGCGACCTGGGCGCCGATGTCGCGGACACCTGGCTGGACAACCGGGCGGCTGGGGAAGCCAAGGCGCAGCGGGTCGAGCGCGACGTCAAGCACGCCATGCATCGCATAAGCTGGCTGATCTACCGCATCAACACTCCAGCCCTGCGCCATCTGTTCATGGGGCCGAAGAACGTGCTGCGGATGCGCGACGGGCTGGTCAGCCTGCTGGCCGGCAACCTGCGCGGGAGCTGGGGCGCGGTAATCCCCGTGCTGGCGTTCAAGGCGGTTTTCTATGCGATGTCGCTCGCCATGCGCCTTGGCTTGCAGCCGAGGCCGCCCGCGGCGCCGACCCGGCTCGCCGCCGCGGAGTGACGCCTTTGTCAGGTGGAACGGCGCCAAGATCATAAGCTATGTCATTGGTGACTGTAATTGCCACATAGGTATGGAGCAACGCATGTTCGCCCGCACAACATTGACCACCCTTACCCTTGCCGCCCTCGTTGCCGGAGCGCCGCGCGCACAGGCGCAGCAGGCCCAGGATATGGCGGCCCCAGGCACCGCGGCTCCAAGCACGGCGGTGCGGACCGTCGACACCATGAACAAGCTGTGGGGCCGTCATCCGGGCCTGCGCGCAAACCATGCCCGGGGCGTCGTGGCCGAGGGCAGTTTCACTCCCACCCCAGACGCCGCCACGGTGAGCATGGCCAGCATTTTCGCGGCCAAGTCGGTGCCGGTCACAGTGCGCTTCTCCGACGCGACCGGCCTGCCGGACCTGGCAGACGGCGCCGACGCCGCCAGGCCGCAGGGCATGTCGATCCGTTTCCATCCCGAGGGCAGCACCTACGTGGACTTGGTGCTGAACTCGCTGCCATACTTTCCGGTCGCTACCGGCGAGGAGTTCCTGCAACTGCTGCAAGCGGCATCGGAAAGCGGGCCGGACGCGCCGAAGCCCACCAAGATCGAGCAGTTCATCGCAACCCACCCAGCCGCCGCCAAGGCTGACAGCACCCTCAAGACACCGGTCAGCTTCGCGCGGGAGACCTATAACGGCATCGACGCCTTTATCTTCGTCGATGCCCAGGGCAAGCGGCAGCCGTTCCGCTTTCAATTCCAGCCAGTCCCGGGCGCTGAGCACCTGGAGAAAGACGCGGCGGCGAAGATGCCGTCCGACTTCTTGCTGACGGAGTTGCCGGTCCGCTTGCAGAAGGAGAAGGCCGAGTTCCGGGTCATGGCGCAGTTAGCAAATCCTGACGACCCCACCAAGGACCCGACCCAGACTTGGCCTGCCGACCGCCGGATGCTCAACCTGGGCACGCTGACGCTGACCGGGGTGGTATCGGACCAGACCAAAGCGCAGCACGACCTGCGCTTCCTGCCCAACCATCTGACACCGGGGATCGAGGTGTCCGACGATCCCCTGATCGACGCACGGGTGCGGTCCTACCTGATCTCATTCGGCCGGCGCGGATAGCGCCGTCTACTTCACCCCGCCGCCCAGGAACAGCCGCAGCTCCGGCGTCTGCGGGTCGCCGAACATCTGGGCGGGCGGACCCTCCTCCCAGATGCGGCCCTGGTGCATCAGCACGATCTGGTGCGCCACATTGCGGGCGAAGGCCATCTCGTGCGTCACCAGGATCATCGTCATTCCGGCCGCCGCGAGACCCTCCATCACCGCCAGCACCTCTCCGGTCAGCTCAGGGTCGAGCGCCGAGGTGACCTCGTCGAACAGCATCACCTTCGGCTGCATCGCCAGCGACCGCGCGATGGCGACCCGCTGCTGCTGCCCGCCCGACAGGGTGTCGGGATAGGCATCGAACTTGTCCGCGAGGCCCACCTGCGCCAGCACCCGTTCGGCCTGCGCCCGCGCCTCCGTGCGGCTCACGCCCTTCACGATGCGGGGCGCCAGCATGACGTTCTCCCCGGCCTTCAGATGCGGGAACAGGTTGTAGCTCTGGAACACGATGCCGACGTCCTGGCGCAGCTCGCGCAGGTTGCGGCCGGTCTTGCCCAGGGTATGGCCGGCGATGGTGATGGTGCCGGACTGGATCGCCTCCAGCCCATTCAGGCAGCGCAGCAGCGTACTCTTGCCCGAGCCGCTGCGCCCGATCAGCGCCACGACGCCGCCGCGCTCGACCGTGAGCGAGACGCCCTTCAACACCTCGACGGGTCCATAGCTCTTGTGCATTTGGTCAACCTGCACGACCGACACGCAACCTCCTTTCCAGCCGCTGCGACAGGCGCGACAGCGGCCAGCACACGGCGAAATACAGCGCGGCCACGACGCCGAACACGCGGAACGGCTGGAACGTGGCGTTGTTCACGAGCTGCCCGGCCCGCGCCAGCTCGACCAGGCCAACGACGGAGACGATCGAGGTGTTCTTCACAAGCTGCACCACGAACCCCACGGTCGGCGGGATGGCGATGCGCACGGCCTGCGGCAGGATGACATAGACGTACTGCTGCCGCCGCCGCATCGCCAGCGAGGTCGAGCTTTCCCATTGCTGCAAGGGCACCGCCTGGATCGCGCCGCGCCAGATCTCGCCCAGGTATCCGCTTGCATAAAGCCCCATGGACACCGAGGCGGCGAGCAGCGGCGGCAGCTCGACGCCGGCCAGTGGCAGGCCGTAGTAGGAGAGCAGCAGCAGCATGAGCACCGGGATACCCTGGATCGTCTGGATATACAGCAAGCTGGCCGTCCGCAGCGGCGCCCAAAGCGAGACCCGGCCCAGCGCCACCGCGAACCCCAGCAAACCGCCAACGACCAGGGCTAGTATCGTGAGCAAGACCGTCCATCGCACCGACAGGACGATGAATTGGATCTCGTCCCAGCCGAAAACACGGATCATCGCCTCGTCATCCGCAGCCGCCCCAGGCCGGAGCCTATGGGAAACAGGACGCGTCCCAACCCCGCGAGCGCCGCCCGCAGCAGCACCGCCAACGCGAGATAGACGCAGGTCACGACGATATAGACCTCGAAGCTGCGATAGGTCTGGCTCTCGATCGACGCCGCCATGCCCGACATCTCCTCGACGGAAATGAACGAGCAGATGCTGGTGGACAGCATCATCAGCACGAACTGGCTGCACAGCGCCGGCCACACCCGCGCCAGCGCAGGCAGCAGGACGACGTAGCGGAAGACCTGCAGCCGGGTCATGGCGAGGGACTGGCCGGCCTCGATCTGCGACGGATGGATGCTCTCGATCCCGGCCCGCACGATCTCGGTGGCGTAGGCACCGAGGTTGATGGTGAGGGCGAGCATCGCCGCCTCGGGCGCGGCCAGCCGCAGGCCGAGCGGCGGCAGGCCGAAGAAGATGATGAAAAGCTGCACCAGGAACGGGGTGTTGCGGATGATCTCGACGTAGCACGCGATCAGCGCCGCCATCGGGCGCGGCGCGGTGGCGCGCAGGACGGCCAGGCTGATACCGAGAGCCGTCCCGAGGCCGATGCCGGCCGCGGACAGGCCAAGCGTCAGAAGCACTCCATCGAGCAGCCGGGGCCACTCGGCGAAGACCGGGCCAAAATGGAATTCAAAGGGCACCTCAGCGCGCTCGATCCGAGGGGCGCATCACTCGAAGCAGGACCGTTCTCGGCTGCAAGACTAGAACGCACTAATCAGCGTCGACAGGAGCAGGTCTTGATCTCCAGATGACTTTGCCAGGAACGCCGAACACAGTGGTGTTGGCGGCCACGTCGCTTATGACGATGGTATTCGCCCCGATTGTTGCATTATTGCCTATTCTGACCTTTCCTATGATCTTGGCACCTGCACAGACTCTGACGTTATCACCAATTGTAGGGCGATCTGTTTGGTTAGAATAACCTATTGTGACCTGTTGATTGATCCAACAGTTTGCTCCGATACTATGCGCCGAAATGAGCGTGCTTATCCCATGCTGGATGAACAAACCAGGACCTATATAATTTGCGTTGATTTCCAAAGTATCGAGAGGTGGGCATGTCCACGCAAATATTGACGCCTTCAATCCAAATCTGAGGTAAAACAGATTTCTAAACTCTGGTGTAAAGGTCATGAATGTGATAAAGAGGATCATAAATTCTTTTAAGTTTTTTGGTTTCTCCAGATACCAAATCTCTGCCCACCGGAGTAAATCGGCTTTAATTACTCCATCATGGTGCCAGATTAGTAAGACACCAAGCTGAGGTAGCAGCCGAACTGTACTGATAGCCATTCTAAGCCGGCGAAATGGACGTTTCAATTTACTAGCCCTACTTTGGACCTAATAGATTTGATCTGAATACAGCTACTCCGGTCATCGATGCTTAGTAAGCTTGATCAGGTCCTAGCAAATCACTCAAATCCTCCAAACGCTCTGACATCTATCGAATTTTTATACAATGCGAGCGATAATCGAACGGCCGTACGCACGTTGTCTTCAGAATACATCTTGTTTGCCCAAGATGCCAAAAATTCTTGCGCTAATTGATTAAAAAACTTCGAAGCATGCGTGCCGTCAGTGGGCCTGGAAGTGGTATGGCAAGATCTTATCCCGAGACGAAGGCGAGGACGGCAGCAAGTCAGTTTGGACGCACCCATTCTTTCAACCAGCGGGATGCTGCAAGACCCTAGAACGTCGGCAGCGGCGGAAGCGCGTTACCGGTCCACTTGCGGCAAATCTCGTCCAGCTCTCCGCTCACTTTGATGAAATAGATCGTGTTGTTGAGCCAGTGCCTCAGCTCCTCTGACCCTTTGCGCACCGCGATCGAGTTCGGCTGCTGAAAGAAGATGAACTTGATCTCCATGTCGGCGTCCGCCCGGGTCTTGGCGATCTCGCGCCCAATCGTGTCGGGGATCGCGATGCTGTCGATCTGCCCGGCAATCAGCGCCTGCGCCACCGTCGAGTCATCCTCGAACCGCGTGATCTTGGTGCCGGGCACGGCGGCCTTGTTCAGCGCCGACTCCTGACTCGACCCCCGATTCACCCCCACGGTCTTGCCCTTCAGGTCGTCGAGCTCCGCGATCCCTGCAGCCTTCTTCGCCATGATTGCCATCTGGAACGCATTATAGGGAATGGTGAAATCGACGGTCAGCGCCCGCTCCGGCGTGGGCGCCAGGGTTGCGACCAGGAAGTCTACCCGTCCCGCCTGCAGCGCCGGGATTCGGGCCGGCGGCGTGAGCGGCGTCAGCTCCGCGGGCACCCCGAGATACTTTGCGATCAGGTTCGCCACATCGACATCATAGCCGCTCGGGTTGCCCTGCGCGTCGATCATGCCGAACGGCGGCGCACCTGTCAGCACGCCGATCTTCACGCGGCCGCGCTTCACGATCTCTGCCGTCGTCTGCGCCTCTGCCCTACCAATCGGGGCCGTCCCGATTGCGGCCAGCATCGCCAGCCCGAGCAGCACGGCCCGCAACACCGATCGTTTCCCCATCCTCGAACGTCCTCCCTCGCACCCGTCTTCCGCCGGGGGCATCAGCCTTGAGCCTAGGGGCAGTGCCGTGCCTCGTGCAATGGAGTGCAATGAAGGCATCATGTTTTCATCTCTATATCGGATCCGACGTGCAATCGTCGAAATGACCGTGTTAGCGTGAGTTAACGGCCAGATGCGATGGACGCAGACGATTAAAGGAGGATGCGATGTTGGACAATCATACGACTGAATACACCGCGACCGTTATCCAGCCGGTGGTGCGCCGGATTGGCCTCGACGACCTCTGGGCGGCTCTTTCAGAGGGCTGGTCAGACTTCATGGCGATTCCGACGCAGCTTGTCTTCTTGTGCATTCTCTATCCGATCATCGGACTCGTGGCGGCGCGGGTCGCGGTCGGCAACAACCTGCTGCCGCTCGCCTTTCCCCTCGTGGCCGGCTTCGCGCTGGTCGGGCCGGTGCTGGCCATCGGGCTCTATGAACTCAGCCGGCGGCGCGAGGCCGGCCTGCCAGTCTCCTGGCTCAACGCCTTCGACGTGCTGCGCAACCCGGCGCTGTTCTCGGTCGCCATACTCGGCGGCGTGCTGTTCGTGCTGTTCGCCGCATGGCTCGGCGCGGCAAGGGCGATCTACGACCTGACGATTGGCGGAAATGCGCCGCTCGCCGTCGGGGACTTCATCGCCAATATCCAGGCGTCGCCCCGTGCCTGGGAGCTGCTGGTGTTCGGCAACCTGATTGGCTTCCTGTTTGCGCTGGTGGTGCTGACGGTCGCCGTAGTGTCGTTCCCATTGCTGCTGGACCGCAACGTCAGCCCGATGGTGGCGGTGCAGACCTCAATACGGGCGGTGCGGACCAATCCGGTCACGATGCTGGCCTGGGGCCTTATCGTCGGTGTCGTGCTGATGCTCGGCTGCATCCCGCTGTTCGTCGGGCTTGCGATTGCCATGCCGGTGCTGGGCCATGCGACTTGGCACCTGTATCGCCGGGTTGTGGCGCCGGCCTAGGAAGCCGGGGCTTGGCCGGTAGCGGCGGACGGATTTGAACCGCCGACCAAGAGATTATGATTCTCCTGCTCTACCACTGAGCTACGCCGCCATGCCGGGCGCGGGATATGCCCCACCGCCGCCCGGGCGTCAATCAGACTCGATGAAACCGCCGCCCAGCACGCGCCCACCATCGTAGAACACGCAGGCCTGGCCCGGTGCGGGCAGCGTCGGCGTGTCAAGCAGCACTACGACGCGATTATCGGCCATTCTAATTGTGGCAGTGTGCGGCGCCTCGCGCGCGCGTAACTTCACAGCACAGCGTAATGCGGCGGCAGGCGGGTCGACTAGCCAGTTGACCTCGCGCAGGCGCACGCTGTCGCAGCCCGCCGTGCGCGGACCCACCACGACGCGACGCCGTCCCGCGTCCACCGCCAGCACGGCCTGGCGCTGCCGGCCGTCGAACGACGCCGTGCCCAAGGCCTTACCCTGCCCGACAGTGTAGCGCGCTACTCCGGCATGCCGGCCAAGCACGCGCCCATCGCGGCTCACGATCTCGCCCTCCGCCGCAGCGTCCGGCCGCAACCGGGCGACCAGGTCGGCATAGGGCCCGCTGGGGACGAAACAGATGTCCTGGCTGTCCGGCTTGGCAGCCACCGCCAGGCCCAGCCGCGCCGCGTGCGCCCGCACCACATCCTTGCCCGGCATGTCGCCCAGCGGGAAGCGGGAGAATGCAAGCTGCTCGCGCGTCGTCGCGAACAGGAACCAGCTTTGGTCGCGCGCCGGGTCCGCAGCGCAATGCAGCTCCGGCCCATCTGCGCCCTCGATCCGCCGGACGTAGTGCCCGGTCGCCATCGCCTCGGCGCCCAAGTCCCGCGCCATGCCGAGCAGGTCGGTGAACTTGACCGACATGTTGCAGCGCACGCAGGGCACCGGCGTCTGCCCAGCGGCATAGCTGTCGGCGAAATCGCCGATGACCGCACTCCGGAACCGCGCCTGCGCGTCGATCACGTAGTGCGGGATGCCGAGCCGGTCCGCGACGTCCCGCGCGTCGTGGATGTCCTGCCCCGCGCAACATGCGCCTCGCCTGGCCGTAGCAGCGCCATGATCATAAAGCTGCAGCGTGACTCCGATGACCTCGTGCCCAGCTTCGTGCAGCAGCCCGGCCACGACGCTGCTGTCCACGCCGCCGGACATCGCGGCGACGATGCGCATCGGACCGCCCCCCTATCCCTGGGCGTTGCGCGTCGCGGACGGCAGTCTGACCACCAACCCATCCAGCGCCGCCGTCATGACGATCTGGCAGCCGAGCCGAGACGTCGCCTCCAGCCCGAACGCGAGGTCCAGCATGTCCTCCTCGTCCTCGGTCGGCTTCGCCAACCGCTGGAACCAGGTGCTGTCGACGATAATGTGGCATGTCGAGCACGCGAGCGAGCCCTCGCAGGCGCCCTCGATATCGACGTCGTGACGGTGGGCAATCTCGAGCACCGACAGTCCCAAGGGCGCGTCGACCTCGCGGGGGGCGCCATTGCGTTCAATGAAGGTCATCTTGGGCATCTCAGGCCTCGGTGTTAAGAACAGGGATCAGAGCAGCGGCGGACAGCGCCTCGGCGGCGTAGTCCACATCGGCGGCGGAGGTAAAGCGTCCTAGGCCCAGACGCAAGGTCCGTGCCGCGGCAGCGTCCGTAAGCCCCAGCGCACGCAATACATAACTGGGCTCGATGGCGGCCGAGCTGCAGGCGGAGCCGGTGGAAACGCACAGCTCCGGCACGGCGCGCATCAGCTCCAGCGCCGTGACAGGCAGGGTGACGTTCAGGTTGCCGGGGATGCGGTGCCGCAACGACCCATTGACCTGCAGGCCAGGCATGGTGCGGCGCAGCCCGGCCAGTAATCGGTCGCGCAGCACGGCCAAGCGTGCCGCCTCCGCATCCATCTCCAGGCGCGCCAGCCGGCAAGCCTCGCCCAGGCCGACCACAAGCGGCGTGGGCAGCGTGCCGGAGCGCAGGCCCCGCTCCTGTCCGCCACCCGAGAACAGCGGCGCCAAACGCACCCGCGGACGGCGGCGGACAAACAGCGCACCGACGCCCTTCGGGCCATACAGCTTGTGCCCGCTCAGGCTGAGCAGGTCGATCCCTTGCACGTCGATCGGGATTTTCCCAACGGCCTGCGCCGCGTCGGTGTGGAACAGCGCCCCGGCCTCCCGCGCGATCGCCGCCAGGGTTGCAATATCCTGTATGACCCCCGTCTCGTTGTTCACCGTCATGACGCTGACCAGCAGGGTTGGCTCAATCAGCGCCTGCCGCAGCGCGTCGGGGTTCAGGCGGCCATCCGGCTCGACCGGCAGCACGACCGGTTCGAACCCGTCCTCGGCGGTGTCCGCCACGCTTTCCAGGACGCATTTATGCTCGGTCGCGACAGTGATGACCCGGCGGCGCGGATCGCCCATGCGCAGCGCATTCCGAGCGGCACCCTTGATCGCGATGTTGTTGGCCTCGGTCGCGCCAGAGGTCAGTACGACCTCGCGCGGCTCGGCGCCGATCAGGGCGGCGACCTCGGCGCGCGCCGCCTCGACCGCGGCCTCGGCGTCCTGACCCATCTGGTGCTCGGCGCTGTGCGGGTTGCCGAAACGCTCGGTGAACCAGGGCAGCATGAGCGCCAGCACCCGGGGATCGCACGGCGTGGTGGCCTGGTTGTCCAGATAGATCGGGCGGTTCGGGCGCATGGACCCGTATATGGAACTAGGCCGCCCGCTTCGCCAGCCCTGCGGCCATCGCGGCATAGGCGACCTGGAATGCCTGCACGTCATCCCAGGTCGCATTCCAAGGCAGGCTGACACGGACCGCCTCGCCGGCGAGCGCGCCCGCACCCATAGCATCCAGCACATGGCTGCGCGCGACCTTGCCGCTGCTGCAGGCGGCACCGGCGGACACAGCCACGCCGGCCAGGTCGAGCGCGATCACCTGCACGTCTGCCCGCACGCCGGGCAGCGCCAGGCAACTCGTGTTCGGCAGGCGGTTGCTCCCGCCCAGCACGATTGCGCCGCACCGGACGGCGTGGGCCTCGGCGGCGTCTCGCATCGGGGCTGGGTCGGTGCGGGCCGATCCGGCCGCCGCCGCAAATCCGGCGATCGCCGGCAGCGCGGGGGTGCCGCCGCGGCGGCCACGCTCCTGCCCGCCGCCACGGATCAGCGGCGCGATCTCCTGTCCCGGCGACAGCAATAGCGCGCCGGCACCCTTCGGGCCGCCGAGCTTGTGCGACGACAGCGCCATGCTGCTTGCACCGGTTGCCGCGAGGTCGGAGGCAATCCGTCCGGCTGCCTGGACGGCGTCGATGTGCAGCAGCGCGCCGTGTTGGCGGCATATCGCCGCGGCGGCGGCCACCGGCTGCAGGGTGCCGGTCTCGTTGTTGGCCAGCATCAGGCAGACCAGCGCCGGCGATCCGGCCAGCATCCGCGCCAGTGCATCGAGGTCGGCTACTCCGTCACCGTCGACGGGAAGCACCTCAGCGCCGGGTGCCGCGGCGTGCACCGCGTCGTGCTCGGTCGCACCAATGATGACCCGGCGTCCTGAAGAGAGCCCGGCGATTGCCAAGGCATTGGCCTCGGTGCCGCCCGAGGTGAACACCACGCCCTCCGCCGTGGCGCCGAAGCGGGCGGCGATGGCGGCCCGCGCATCCTCCAGCGCACGCCGGGCAGCGCGGCCGGCGGTGTGGACCGAGGCCGGGTTGCCAACGAGGTCGAGCGCCGCCAGCACGGCTGCCCGCGCCTCCGGCCGCAGCGGCTCGGTCGCGTTGGCGTCGAGGTAGGCCATCACTCCGCCGCCGTGGACCGGCTCAGTGCCGACACCCGCGCTTCGAGCGCCAGCACCTCGGCCCGCAGCGACTCAAGGTTGCGGACCAGCGGATCGAGCGTCTCCTCGCAGGGGGTGCCGTAGGCGACGAAGATGGGCGCCGGCGCCTGTTTGCGCACCGGGTCGCGCTCGACCGGCCGGGCGGGGATGCCGACAACGGTCACGCCGGACCCGACGGGCTGCACGACGACGGCGTTGGCACCGACCCGCGCGCCGTCGCCGATAAGGATGCCGCCCAGTATCTTCGCCCCGGCGCCCACGATGACGTTGTTGCCGAGCGTCGGATGCCGCTTGCCCCGGGCGCTGCTGGTGCCGCCGAGCGTCACGCCATGGTAGAGATAGACGTCGTCGCCGACCTCCGCCGTCTCGCCGATCACGACGCCCATGCCGTGGTCGATAATCAGCCGGCGGCCGATCCGGGCAGCGGGATGGATCTCGATTCCGGTCAGGAAGCGGCCGAGGTGGGCCGACATCCGCGCTGGAAGATGCAGCCCGCGCCGCCAAAGGCCGTGGGAGAACTGATGCCAGATCACGGCGTGGAGGCCCGGGTAGCACAGCAGCACCTCGATGGAGGACCGTGCGGCCGGATCACGCTCGCGATAGGCGCTGATGGCCTCACGGAGAAACATGAATGCCATGCGACAATTCCGTTATGTATTTAGCGCTCAGCCCGCTTATATAGGGAGCGCCCACGGTTTAACGTCCCTTGCGGCAGGGAGGCTTCCATGGGCGTTGCAGAACCGAGCTAAGCTGTTTTGCGATGCGAGGTCAACTCGCCGTGCGGACAGTTTAAGTTAGGAATGTTCATTGGAAGCGGACGGAGCGACGCCTGGGCATGGCCCGGCATGGCCCGCCGCGGCAGCGACCGACGGCCTGCATGGCCGCGGAGAGAAGGAAGTCTGGATACCATGCCTGAGGTGATGTTCGCCGGCCCCGATGGACGGCTCGAGGGACGCTACCACCACTCGAAAGAGGTCGGCGCTCCGCTGGCGCTCATCCTGCACCCGCATCCAATGCATGGGGGCACGATGAACAATCGCATCTCCTATACGATGTATCAATCGTTCCAGAAGCTCGGCTTCTCCGTCATGCGGTTCAACTTCCGTGGCGTCGGACGCAGCCAGGGCAAGTATGATGGCGGCTTCGGCGAGATCAGCGACGCTGCCGCAGCGCTCGACTGGATGCAGACGGTCAACCCGAACTCGGCCGGGCTGTGGATCAGCGGCTACTCGTTCGGCGCGTTCGTGGGCATGCAGCTGCTGATGCGCCGTCCAGAGATCTCGGGCTGGGTGAGCGTGGCGCCGCCGGCGAACCACTACGATTTCGGCTTCCTGGCCCCCTGCCCCTGTGGTGGCCTGATGCTGCACGGCGACAACGACGAACTGGTGCCGGAGCCTGCGGTGCGGAAGCTGGTGGACAAGCTGAACACGCAGAAAAACGTCCAGGTCGACTACCGCGTCTATGCCGGAGCCGACCATGTGTTCGCGACCCACGCCGAGCATGTCGGGCTGGCGATCGAGGAGCATGTCGGGCAGATCCTTGCCCGCAAGGCATTGGCGCTGGCGGCGGACTGAGGTGCTATTGTCCTGGTGAGGAGCGCTTGGGTAGTGGGTCAGTTTGCACCTGACCAAGATCTGCAACGAAGCCTTGTCATTGTGAGGAGCCCTTGCGACGTGGCAATCCAGGGTGCCACACCCAGATGTTGGCCCTTGTGGCCCTGGATTGCCGCGCCGAAGACGGCTCGCAATGACGGCTTCGAGGGTCTCGCCCAAACTGACCCATTACCAGCGCTTACGACGCGGCGGTCAAAGGATTATGCAAAATGTCCTGGATTGCCACGTCGAAGCCGGCTCGCGATGACGGGTTTCGCGATGCTATGCCACAATGGCGCTTCGGCGGACAACTGCAGCGGGGTCACCGCTTAGGACCTGATGGTCCGTCCCCTCGCGAATCCGGCGAAACTCGATGTCGAAGGTGTTGCCGCCCACCCGCAGGTCGCGCAACGTCAGCTGCGGCAACCACTCAGGCAGCACCGGATCGATCCGCAGCACCCCCGCTGGCGCGTCGAGTTCCAGTCCCAACATCGCCTGCACCAGCGCGAACACCGATCCCGCCGCCCAGGCCTGCGGCACGTTGGCGCCGAGGTATTGCACCGGAAAGCTGGTGCCGTCCCGCTGCACCCCCGAATATAGCTCGGGCAACTGCCGCTGCATGAAGAACCCGGCCGCGCGATGGATGTCGTGCGCCACCGCGTTCGCCTCGGCGTGGTAGCCATAGCGCTTGAAGCCCAGCGCGATCAGGCTGTTGTCGTGCGGCCAAACCGAGCCGTTCTGGTAGGAATACGGGTTATACGACGGATTGTCCGACGTCAGCGTCCGGATGCCCCAGCCGCTCCACATATCGGGCTGCATGAACCGGGCCACGACCCTGCCGGCGCGCTCCGGCGGCACGATACCCGACCACAGCAGGTGCCCGGGATTTGATGCGACGGTCCAAACTGGGCGCTTGTTGCCGTCGAGGCAGAACGCATAGAAGCCGCCCGCCTCGTCCCAGAACACCTCGTTGAAATGCTTATACAGCGCATCCGCCTTGGCGTTTAGCGCAGCGCTCCGGCTGATGTCGCCCAGCGCGTCATAGACCTCCGCCATGCCGCGCCAGGCGGCATAGACATAGCCCTGCAGCTCGCACAGCGCCTTAGGCCCGCGAACCTGGCTGCCGTCCGGATTGACCAAAGCCTCGCCGGAGTCCTTCCAGCCGACGTTTTCATAGCCCTGGCTGGACCGGCTGGCATACTCCTGGAAGCCGTCCCGGTCACGGTCGCCGTAGTCGTCGATCCACGACAGGCAGCCTTCGGCGGTCGCAATGTGCCGGCGCACCAGGTCGAGGTCCCCGGTCGCCCGCCACGCCGCATGCAAGGTCACGAGATAGAGCGGCGTTGCGTCCGCCGTGCCGTAATACGGCGTGTGCGGGATCAGGTGCAGCACCGCCAGCTCGCCGCGCCGCAGCTCGTGCAGGATCTTGCCGGGCTCGGCGTCCCGGTAGTCGTCGCGCGTGGTGGCCTGCCACTCTCCCAAGATATCAAGGGCCGCACGGGCGAATGCCGGCTCGAGGATCACGGTCTGCAGTGCCACGATCAGCGTGTCGCGGCCGAACAGCGCCACGAACCATGGCAGCCCGGCCGCGGTGATGAACTCGGTACCGCCATTGCCCGGCACCGGCAGGCGTAGGGCGGCGATATCCTCGACGGCTTGGTCGAACAGCCGTTCGAACTCGTGGGTGCCGCTCTGCAACTTTAGGATACTGGCCCGCCAGTCCGCGAGCGCGTCCGCCTGCGGGCCGGCCGAGTTCAGCACGCACTGGGTCGGCGCTGGATAGACGCGGGGACCGTCGGTCAAGTCATAGAGCAGCTCCCCCTCCCAGGTCTGTCCTGGCTGCAGCTCGACAGCGAAGCTGATCCGGCCGTTGGCACAGACTGTCGGCATCGCCGCCTTTGCGGTGATCACCACCTGGCGGAAGAAGTCGCCGTTGCGATAGCCGGTGGTCAGCGTTTGCGTCTCGTCCACCCAGGCGCTGCTGATGCGGCCGCGGCGGACGATGTGGCCGGCCTTCACCTCGAACACGTCGGCGAAGTCGCTGCGGATCGCGATCTCGAGATTGAACCGCACCAAAGCGCGGCCGAAGTTGGTGATCGCGTAGGCCTCGTGCATGCCGCCGTCGATCATGCGGCTGAGCACGAGGCTGAGGGTCCGCGCCGGCACGTCCCCGCCCTCGCTGGGGAAGGCGCGGTTGGTCAAGAAGATGCGGGCGGCGTAGTAGCTGGGTGCACCGCTGTTCAGCAAGTCCCAGACCTGGCCGTTGGCATAGAGCGCATAGGCGCTGACCAGCCGGGTATCGTAGAAATACAGCCCCTTATCGGTTGGCCATAATATCTGGCCGTCCGGTTCGGAGATCAGGACCGTGTGCCCCTGGTGGATCGCAAGCTGGGCTGGGCCGACCTTGATCTCCAGGGGCATGCGGGATCAGGCCGGCTCGAAGGTCATCGAGACGCCGTTCATGCAGTAGCGAAGGCCGGTGGGCGCCGGGCCGTCCGGGAACACGTGGCCCAGGTGGCTGCCGCAGTTGCTGCAATGCACCTCGGTGCGAACCATGCCCCAGGCGCGGTCCTCGGTGGTGCCGACAGCTTCGCGGGCGATTGGCTGGAAGAAGCTGGGCCAGCCGGTGCCGCTTTCGAACTTGGCCTCGGTCTTGAACAGCTCCTGTCCGCAGCCGGCGCAGTCGTAGGTGCCGTCGCGCTTCTCGGCATTGAGCGGGCTGGTGCAGGCGCGCTCGGTGCCGTGGCCGCGCATGACCTTGAACTGCTCGGGCGTGAGCATCGCGTGCCATTCGGCGTCGGTGCGGGTGAACGGGAACGTCTCGGCGGGCTTGGTCTTAGTGGAGAATAGCGACATCGTGGCCTCCTCAGGTCGATAGGCGCGATATGGGAGCCAACCCGGCCTACAAAAACCCCGTCGAGAACCACGGCACCGCCGCCACCAGGGCCAGGCCAAGGATCAATGCGCCCATATAGGGCCAAATCCGCCGCATCGCCGCATCCGGGCTGACCCTCCCGATTGCACAGGCCGCGTAATAGCCGACCCCGAACGGCGGCGCGAACAGCCCCACGCCCATGGCGAGCACGACAACCATCGCATAATGGACGTCGTTGATGCCAAGCCCCTTGGCGATCGGGAACAGCAGCGGGCCAAACAGCACGATGGCCGGGATGCCCTCGAGGATGCTGCCGAGGATCACGAACACGACGACGCTGATGGCCATGAAACCATGTGAGCCGCCGGGCACGCTGCCCATGGTCTGCGCCAGGCTGCGGGAGAAGCCGGACTGCGTCAGCGCCCAAGCCATACCGGTCGCGGTGCCGATGATGAACAGGATGGCGCCGGACAGGCATGCCGTCTCGACCAGCATGGGATACAGCCGGCCCCAGTCGAACCTGCGGTAGAGTAGCAGCCCCGCCACGACCGAGTAGGCGATGCCGATGGTGCTGACCTCAGTCGCGGTCGCGACACCCTGGACCACCGCGGCGCGGATCAGGAACGGCAGGACCAACGCCGGCAAGGAGATCAACAGCGCGCGCCCAACCTCCCGCTTGCTGGCCCGGCGCACGCCCGACACGTCCTCGCCGCGCGACCGCCACCACGCGACGGCCCCGAGCGCCACCGCCAGCACGAATGCAGGCACCAGCCCGCCGGTGAACAGCCCGGCGATGCTGACCCCCGTCACCGACCCGATGGTGATCAGCACGAGCGACGGCGGGATCGTCTCGCTCATGGCGCCCGACGCCGCGAGCAGGGAGACCAGCTCACCCTCGTTGGCGCCGCGCTTCTTCATCTCCGGGAACAGCACCGGCGCCACCGCCGCCATGTCGGCCGCCTTGCTGCCCGAGATGCCGCTGACCAGGTACATCGCGCCGAGCAGCACGAAATTCAGCCCACCCCGCACGTGGCCGAGCAGGCTGGCGAGGAAGTTCACCATCGCCAGCGCCATGCCCGTCATCTCGATCAGCAGCCCCAGGAACACGAACAACGGCACGGCGAGTAGGATGAGCGCGCTCATGCCCTCGTCCATGCGGGACACCACCACGGTGAGTGGGGTGCTGGTCGTGGTGGCGAGGTAGGCGAGCGTCGCAAGGCCGAAGCTGAAGCCGATCGGCACGCCAAGCAGCACGCCGGCGCCGAGAAGGACCACGAAGAACAGCACGAGGTTCCAGTTGCCGATGCCGTGCAGGGCTGGGCCTACAAGATAGAGTGCGACCCCGATGGCCAGCAGCGCCGCGCCGACTGTCAGCAGGTCGACCAAGCGGCCACGCAGCAACTGGATGGCGCAGGACAGCAGCATCAGGGCCACGCCGACCGGGATCGCCCCGGCGCGGATCATGTTCGACCAGCCGAGCGCCGGCGTTTCGATATACCACTCGTCCTGCGCATACTCCGCCGCATGCGGCAGGATCAGCGCCAGGAACAGCGCGGAGGCGCCGACGGCCAGCGTTTCCGCCCTGGCGCGCCATAACGGCGGGCGTGTGGTGACGATGGCGGTCAGCCGCATATGCTGGCTGCGCTGCAATGCGATGACGCTGCCGAGCATCGCCAGCCAGAGGAACAGGATGCTGGCGAGCTCGTCCGTCCAGACGATTGGACGATGCAGGACGAAGCGCGCCACAACCCCCACGAACAGGATGCCGATCTCGGCGAGGACCAGGATTGCCGCTGCGGCCTCGACCCCATGGCGCAGGATGCGCTCGACGAGGCCGGTGCCGGCCCGCATTGGGAGGAAATCGGCCGCGACGCTCACGACAGGCTACCGACAGTGTCCTCCAGGATATGCCAGGCCTCGTCGCCGTACTTGCCGCGCCATTCGGTGTAGAAGCCGTTCCTCCGCAGCGTGTCGCGGAAGGGTGCCGGGTCGAGGTCGTTGAACGCCAGCCCGGCGCCGGAGAGCTTGCCGCGCAGCCCGGCATTGAGCTTGGCAACGTCTGCCCGCTGATCCAGTGCCGACTTGTTCACCTCGCGCGCCACGATCTCCTGCGCGTCCTTCGGCAGGCGCTCGAAGCTGCGGCGGTTGGCCAGGAACCAGAAGCCGTCCCACATATGGTTGGTCATCGAGCAGAACTTCTGCACCTCGTAGAGCTTGTTGCTGTCGATCAGCGCCAACGGGTTCTCCTGCCCGTCCACGATCTTGGTCTGTAGGGCGGAATAGACCTCGCTGAAGTTGATGCTGGCCGGCGCTGCGCCGAGGGCGGTGAACATGCTGGTCCATAGCGGGCTGACCGGCACCCGGAGCTTCAGGCCGCGGAAGTCGTCCGGAGTTTGGATCGGCTTCGTGCTGGTCGTGGTCTGCCGGTAGCCATTGTCCCAGATGCGGTCCATGGCGATCAGCCCACGCTTGGCGATCTCGCCGCGGACGTAGGCGCCGAGCTTACCATCCATGGCGCGCCAGACCTGGTCGTAGTCCTTGAAGGCGAAGCCGATGCCATTGATGCTGGCGACCGGCACGAGTGTGGACAGGATCAGACCTGACAGGTTGAAGAACTCGATGGCGCCGGAGCGGAGCTGGCTCAGCATGTCGGTGTCGGAGCCGAGCTGGTTATTCGGGAAGACCTGGACCTCCACGCGGCCGCTGGAGGCCTCCAGGATGCGCGCCACCATCTCGTTGGCGCGCAGGTTCGTCGGATGGGTAGCCGGCAGGTTGTTGGCAAACTTATAGGTGAACTCGGCCGCGTTGGCTGGCCGGGTGCTTATGGCGAACAGCGGCAACGCGGAGGCGCCCACGACGAGGCTGCGGCGGCTAATGGGCGGCATGGGCGCGTCCTCCGATGATTTATTATGGTTGCACCGCCCGTATCTCAATTATAGCCCGAAAGGAAGGCCCGCTCGCGCCCGCCGCTTGCATCGTCGCCCGCGCTGACCGAAATTCCAGTCCTTCGTTGGAGGCTGCCATGACACCGTGCATCGTTGGCTGGGCGCATACCCCGTTCGGCAAGCTGGAGGAGCCCGACGTCGAGGCGCTGATCTCGCGCGTTGCCGGCGCCGCCATCATGGATGCTGGCATCGAGCCGGGCGAGGTCGATGGCGTGTTCGTCGGCCTGTTCAACAACGGCTTCTCGCGCCAGGACTTCCCGAGCTCCCTGCCCATGCAGGACATCGAGGCGCTGCGGTTCAAGCCGGCGACCCGGTATGAGAACGCCTGCGCGTCCGGCTCCGCCGCCATCCACGGCGCGCGCGACTTCCTGGCCGCTGGGCGGGGCCGGTTCGCGCTGGTCATCGGGGCGGAGAAGATGACGGCGACCCCGGGTCCGCAGGTCGGCGACAACCTGCTGGGCGCGAGCTACCGGCGCGAGGAGGGCGACATCCCGGCCGGGTTCGCCGGCGTGTTCGGCCGCATTGCCGAGCGGTATTTCCAGCGCTATGGCGACCAGTCGGACGCGCTGGCCGCGATCGCCGCCAAGAACCACCGGAACGGCGTCGACAACCCGTATGCGCAGATGCGCAAGGATCTCGGCTACGAGTTCTGCCGCAGCGTCAGCGAGCGCAACCCCTATGTCGCGCCGCCGCTGAAGCGCACCGATTGCTCGCTGGTCAGCGATGGGGCCGCCGCGTTGATCCTGACGGACGAGGACACCGCCAGCGCCATGGGCAAGGCCGTGCGCTTTCGCGCCGCGGTCCATGTGAACGACTTCCTTCCGCTTTCCCGCCGCGACCCGACCCGGTTCGATGGTGCGGCGTTGGCGTGGCAGCAGGCGCTGGACCAGGCTGGGCTGACCCTGCAGGACCTGTCGTTCGCCGAGGTGCACGACTGCTTCACCATCGCCGAACTGCTGGCCTATGAGGCGATGGGGCTGGCGGAGCCGGGCCAGGGCGCGCGCGTGGTGCTGGACGGCACGGTGGGGCCGGAGGGGCGGCTGCCGATCAACCGCAGCGGCGGGTTGAAGGCGAAGGGCCACCCCGTCGGCGCGACCGGGGTGTCGATGCATGCGATCGCCGCCATGCAGTTGACCGGGCAGGCCGGCGCGATGCAGTTGCCGCGGGCCGAGGTCGCCGGCGTGTTCAACATGGGCGGCGCAGGCGTCGCGAACTATGTCAGCATCCTCGAGCCGCTGCGCTGACGCCGGCCCATTCTACTATAGATCCGTCCTGCTATAGATACTGCGCCAGCGACAGGCCCTTCGCCCCAGCCATCAGCCGATACGACACCTGTAGCTGCGTTTGCAGGAGCGAGACCCGGTTCAGGGTGGCGGCGAGGTCCACGTCCTCAGCACCTGACACTTGTGCGTTCAGCGCTGTCACCGTCTCGCCCAGCTGGGTCCGGCGTGCGGCCATGCTGGACTGCACGTCGCCCAGCGCTCCGGATTCGACCGCGATCGCACCCACGGCGCTGCCGAGCCGCGTCCGTGTATCGGCCGCCAGCGCCTGCAGGCCCGGTCCGGCGGTCGCGGTCGTGAGCGTCGCCAAGGCGCGCAGGATATCCCGCATGTAGGACCCGGTGGTCGGCGCCGCCGAGGCGACGAGCGTGTTGCTGTTTGCCAGCAGGCCGACCTGCATCCGCTGCCCGTCGCCCACCTCGACCGCCGGCGGCGCCGTGCCGAGGCTCGTCGAGAATGGCGCCGTCGAAGTGTCGCTCGCCAGCACCGCGGCGCCCACCACGCCGGCCGACGTGTCCGGCAAGGGCGGATTGGCCGTATCCTGCCCGGCGAACACGTAGGTGTCGCCATACTTGCTGTTCAGCAGCTGGGCAACCTGCTGCAGCGCCACGCGGGCGGACGCTGCGATGCTGTCGGCCTCGGACGGGACCAGGCCGTTCAGCGCCCCCGCCTTCGCATAGAAGTTTGCCGCAATCGTGCTGATGCTGCTGGGCGCCGACTGCGCCACGCCGAGCCGCCCGGCCGCGTTGTCGATGTTCGCCTGCCATGACTGCGCCTGCGTCACCTGGGGCCGCAGGTCGAGCGAAATCTTCGCGCCGGCTCCGAGCCCCCCGTAGTTCTCGGCGATCCGGCCCGTCGAGGACTGCGTCGTCGCGGTGTCGAGCTGGCGACGGATGGTGGCGCTGTTGTCCGCCAGGCGCGCCAGCAGGGCGCCGTCGCTCGGAGCGTTGATTGTGCCTGACATGCTACCTCACTGATTCCAGCAGTTGCGTCCACATCGCTTGCGCCGCCGTGATGACCTTGGCGTTCGCGGCATAGGCGTTCTGCAGGCGGACCAGGTCCGCCGTCTCGGTATCAAGCGATACGCCGGTCCCGGCCGCGAGCTTTGCGTCGAGCGATGACTGCACCGCCTGCCCCGTCGCCAACTGCCCGGCCGCGTCCGCCGCCAACCCAGCGTGATCGCTGACCAGCGTCGAGGCCGCAGCCGCGAGGGTACCAGCGCCGCTGCCAAGCACTTTGTCCAGCACGTTGTTGATAAGCGTCGTGCTCCCCGCCGCTCCCGTGGGTCCAGCGCCGTCGCGCAGCATGGAGGGCGTGGCAGCGACAGCGGCACTCACCTGCAGGATCTGCGCGGTTCCGGCCGTTCCAATAGCCGGAACCGCGCCGGTTGGATCGGTGAACAGCGTCAATCCCCGCGCGTTGAACTGCGACGCCATCGATTGGGAAAATTGGTCAAGCCCGGACTGCAACCCGGGCAGGGTGCTATCCCGCAACGCGAGGTTCGCGCCAATCCGGCCACCGATCGGCTGGCCCACCACCGGCACGCCGCCAAGGCTGAGCTGGGGCACGGCGGCTGCCGGCGTGCCGGGCGCGAGCGTTGCAGCTCCGAGCGCGAACGGCCCGGTTGCGGCGCGCAACGGCAACACCAGCCCACCGGCGACAGCCAGCGCGTCCCCGTTCGCCTGGCGCAGCACCCGCGCTCCTGTCAAGTCCGAGAGGGCGCGGATGCTGCGGTCGCGCTGGTCCTCCAGGTCGGCCGTGCTCTCGTTGCGCGACGTCGCCGCGATGATCTGGTCGGACAGGGCGCCGATGGCATGCAGCGCGCTGTTCGCGGCGCCAACATCGGCCACCGCGGCGTCCTGCGCCGTTTGCCGCGCGCCTAAAACAGCCCGCCCCAACGCATTCACCCCATGGGCCAGCGCATCCGCCCGGTTCACCACCACATGCTGCTGCGCCGCGTTCGCCGGGTTTGATTGCAGGGTCGTGAACGCGTCCCGCAGCGACCCCAGCAGGCTCGGCAGGTCGAAGCCAGCGCCGGGAGTGCCAGACGCCGCGTCGACTGCGGCCAGCGCGTTGCTGCGCGTCTGCTCGCCGACGACGACCGACGACGCCTGCAGCGCGCTGGCCTGCAGCTGTTCGTCCAGGCTGCGGGCAGCCACCCCCGTGCGCACGCCCATCCCGTTTCCGGCGGCAGCGAAGCTGGTGACGGCGACCGTTTCGCGCACATAGCCCGCCGTGCCGGCGTTCGCCACGTTCTGCGACACCGTCGCAATCCGCCGGCTGACGCTGTCCAGGCCCGATGCGGCCGAGTTGAGGACGCTGCCGAGGGTCATGGGATCGGCCTACAGCCTTATCGCTTCATGTCCAGCGTCTCCTGCAGCAGCGTGTCCGCCGTCGTCACCAGCTTCGTATTGGCGGAATACGCCCGCTGCGCCACGATCAGCTTGGTGAATTCGGTGGCGATGTCGACGTTGCTGCTCTCGACCGCGCTGACCACCAGGCTGCCCGCGCCGTTGCTGCCGGCCCCGAGCGTCTGCGGCGCGCCGCTTTCGCGGGTCGCAGTGAAGGCCTGACCGTCGACCCGCTGCAGCGCATCGGCGGCGGCGAACGTCGTAATCGGCACGCGCGCCACGGTGCGGGACTGGCCGTTGTCGAAGTTCACCACGACGTCGCCGTTCGACCGGGTCTGGACATTGCTGAAGCTGCCCGGCGCCACGCCGTTCTGGGTCAATGACTTCAGGCTGTAGTCCGACCCGCCGAACTGCGTGAGCCCGTTTGCCTGGCCGAAGGTGCCGAGGTTCAGCGCGATCGTCTGCGGACCCGAACCGAAGTTCGCCACCACGTTGAGCGTGGCCGCCGTTCCCTTGGCGAAGGTGCTGCCGGTGACCGCGCCGCTCACTGCGGCGACGCTGCCGACCGTCCCCTCGGGCGCAAGGGGATTGCCCGCAGCCCCGAAGTTAACCGTAGCCACACCGAGCGGTGCGGAAGCTCCCGGCGAGGCGCTCGGTTGTACAATCGAGACCTGCCATGCGTTGGGCGTGCCAGTCACCGGTGTCCAAGAGAGTTGCAGCGGATGGGTCTGGCCCAGCGCGTCATAGACCTGCACCTGCGACGTAATCGGCGTCGCCGGATTGGGCGTCGCGGGCAGATTGGCTGAAAGCGTGACCTCGGAGGTTGGCACCGGACTGTAGCCGGCCTGGCCGACCTGGATCGGCTTCAGGGTCGTCGAGTCCACCGTACCAATCGCGTCCGCCGGCCATCCGTTCAGAAAATGCCCGGAGCTGTTGACGAGGTATCCATCCTTGTTCAAGGCAAAGTCGCCGGCCCGGGTATATTCCGTCTGGGCTCCGAACACCGGAGCACCCTTCGCCTCGCCGACCTGGCGGCTTACCGTAAAGAACCCCTGCCCGGCGATGGCGAGGTCCAGCGGCTTGTCGGTCTGCGTGACGGTGCCCTGCACCGTGTTCACGTAGTCCGGGCGGGCAAATACCGCACCCGATTGGTTGATCGTCGCGGTGCTAGTCGTCAGATAGTCCTCGAAGCTGGTGTCGACCCGCTTGTAGCCAACGGTCTGGCTATTGGCGACGTTGTCGCCGATGTTGCCGAACGCGGCCGACTGGGCGGTCAATCCGCTGATCGCGGTGTTCATGGCGCCAAACAGCGACATTGTGGTGCTCCTATTGGTTTACGGCTCGGCGGGGCCGGGCGGGGCTCCTGAGGGGCATGGCAGGAACCGTGCCAAGCCCCAGCGTCAGTGCCCACGGCAGAATCCGGCTGCACCCGCCGGTCCTAACCAGCCGGCCCGGCACAATCGGACCGGCACAAGATGCCGGGTGATGCCCCGTGAGCGCCGGAAATGCCGGCGGGATCGCTGGCCCAGGTCTTGCGGAGGTCCGGCCATGCAAGCTCCGACCACAGCTCCTGTTGCAACGGCTCCCACATCTTCGCTCCATACACGGGTGGGACGGAACAGTGCGGCGGCGCTGCAGCCCGGCGCGGCTTCGGAGAGCTTCGACACCACGCTTGCCCAGGCGCTAGTGGCGCCCGGGCCTACGGCGCCGGTACGCCCCGGACCCGGCGGCTCCAATGTGACGCTGCTCGTCGCAGCCTCGCCCACGCCAGCGCAATCCGTTCCACTTACTGGCGTGGGCAAGGCTGTGATCACCGCACCAGGATCGCCCATTGCCAAGCCGGATCAGGACAAGAAGCCATCGGTCCCGGGCGCATCGACCGAAGCCGCGCAACCACTTGTCCAACCGCCACTGACTCAGCCACCCCTCACCCAGCCCGCACCCGTGCCGGTTTCGGATGCGGCGTCTGTCGCACCCGCGCTACCGGCCGGTCCGGATTTTATAGCGCCAGACACCAGTGAGGAGGCTTCTAAGCTCCCGGCAGTGGACGTGGCCCCCCTCCAGCCAACTGCGAGCGAGGCAACGCCCATGACGCCGGCCTCCGCGCTGCATCCTGCGGCGCTGCCCGGGGTCGGCGGTACAGTCGTCCACCCTAGCCCGGACCAGTTGCTTGCCTTCCCGGGGCACGAAGCCGTGGCGTCGAAGTCCGACGACGCAGTGGATGCTCTCTCGGCGGTCGGCTCCGCACAGCTCGTCGCGGCGCCGGCGGCAACGGTTGCAGGCCTGCATGTCGCGTCCGCTTCGCCTTCGGTGTTGCGGCCGCCTCCCGCTCCTGGATTGTCGACTCCATCGCCAGCCGGGCAGGTCGGCCCCGTCTTGGCGAGCTTTGCCGCCAGCGCGGCCCAGCCTGGTGCGGCGCAGCATCTGACGATCCAGCTCGACCCGGCAGAACTCGGCCACGTGCAGGTGCGCATCGAACGGATACCGGACGGCCCCGCTCGGGTCGAGCTCATCGTCGAGCGGCCCGAGACGCTGCGATTGCTGCTCCACGATCAGCCGCAGCTTCACCGCGCGCTCGACCTTGCCGGCGTGCCAGTCGCAGAGCGCACGCTGCAGATCCACCTGGCCCCAGCCGCCGCGCATCCTGGTATGGCGACATCACAGCCCAACGCCGACGCAAGCCCAGGGCAGCAACGGCACAGCCATCCGCGGAGTCGTGGCGCCAGCTCCGGAAGCTTAGCCCTCCTTGACGAGTCCAGCCTTCGACCCGCCGACGCGTTTCGCCGGGCTGGCGTTGACATCACGGCCTGAAAGGACACCGCCCATGGCCTCTCTCATCACAACCCCATCGAACGTCACGGCTCCTACAATCGCCAGTGCCGCACCATCCACCAAAACCGCCGCGCTCTCATCTCTTACCAGCAACTACAACGATTTCTTGAAGCTGCTTATAACGCAACTGCAGCATCAGGATCCGACGAGCCCGATGGATACCAACCAGTTCACCAGCCAATTGGTCCAGTATTCCAGCGTCGAGCAGCAGATCAACACCAACGCAAGCCTGACCCAGTTGATCCAGCTCACCCAGGGCGGCGAGATCCTGCAATCGTCGTCGTTGGTCGGCAAACCGGTGACGGTGGCCTCGGACCATATCACGCTGCAGGGTGGCAAGGGGGCGGTGCATTTCGATACCGGGACGTCCCAACCGGTCAGCATCGGCGTCTATACGGATGCCGGCGTGAAGCTGCGGGATGCGGCGCTCACCAGCCAGCCGGGCCACAATACCTGGGCTTGGGACGGAAAGGACAGTCAGGGCAATGTCGTGCCGGACGGTGCGTATCGCACGGTGGCGACCACGCAGCTGGGAGGCGCCACCCAGGACCTGCCATTCACGATCAGCGGCACGGCAACCGGGGTGCAGAAATCGGGCAACGCACTGAAGGTGGAGCTAGGCGCGCTGAAGGTCGATCTTTCGGCGGTGCAATCTGTGACGCCCTGATCCAGCGGTCGGTCCAAACCCGGCATTTTTTGCCGGGTCGTTAACTCGCCGTTAGGGTCGCGCGCGCATTCTGCCTGCATGGCACGTGGCATAAACGAGACCAGGCTAGGCGGACGAGGGCGATGACCGCGCTGATCGAGGGCCTGCGGTCACTGGGTGCCTTAAAACTCGGGGCGATGGCGGCGGTGACGCTCGTATCGTTCGGCCTGCTTGGCTTTGTCATGTTCCGCAGCGGCGACGGCCCGATGGCGCTGCTCTATGCAGATCTTGAGCTGCGGGAGGCCGGGCAGGTCGTCGACCAGCTTGAGCGCGCCCGCATCCCTCGCCAGCTCGAAGCCGGCGGCACCCGCGTCCTGGTGCCTGCAGACCAAGTGGCCCGTGCCCGGCTGTTGCTAGCCAAGGAGGGCCTACCCTCCGGCGGCTCCATTGGCTACGAGATCTTCGACCGTGGCGACAGCCTGACGGCCAGCGGGTTCCAGCAGGCCATCAACCAGACACGGGCGATGGAAGGGGAGCTTTCCCGCACCATCCGTATGCTGCAGGGGGTCAAGGCAGCGCGGGTTCACCTGGTGCTGCCAAAGCGTGAGCCTTTCGCCCGGGATCGGCAGGAGGCGCAGGCGAGCGTCGTGCTGACGATGGCCGGCGCTGCCCGGCTGGATCGGGAGGGCACCCAGGCGGTCCTCAACCTGATTGCAGCCGCGGTGCCCGGCCTCCGCCCGCAGAACATCGCCATCGTGGACAGCCGCGGCAACCTGCTGGCACGCGCCGGGCAACCGACCGGCGCGGCCGGAGCCGCCCAGTCTGCCGACGACGTGAAGCGCGCATCCGAACTGCGCCTGGCCCGTGCTGTCGAAGAGATGCTGGAGCGTACGTTGGGTCCCGGCCGCGTCCGCGCAGAGGCCTCGATGGACCTCGACTTCGACCAGGTCCATGAGACGCAGGAGCGCTACGACCCGGACGGCCAGGTGGTGCGCAGCCAGCAGAGCACGACCGACAACAGCCACACGACCGAGGTCGCAGCGAGCGTGTCGGTGCAGAACAACCTCCCGAATGCAGACGCCGGCGCCAGCCCGGCCGGGTCGCAGGAACAAAAGCAGGAAGAAACCACCAACTACGAGATCGGCAAGACTGTCCGCACCCTGGTGCATGAACAGCCGCAGTTGCGCCGGATCAGCCTGGCCGTGATGGTCGATGGCACGGCGGTCCGCGGTCCTGAGGGAGCGCTCGCCTATGTCGAGCGCACGCCAGACGAACTGGCGCGGATCGCCACGCTGGTGCGCAGCGCGATCGGCTTCAACGAGCAACGCGGCGACCGGGTCGAAGTCGTGAACATGCGTTTCGTCAACGATGCGGAGGGCCAGGAGACCGCCGTGCCGAGCGGTTGGGCGCATCTAGAGAAATCCGAGATCATGCGCATGGCGGAAACGGTGTTTCTGGCGCTTGGAGTGTTGCTGACCCTGCTGTTCGTGCTGCGGCCCATGGTGCTGCGGCTGACGATACCGCCATCCGTCGTCCCCGTAGCGCTTGCGCTTGCGAACAAAGCAGCCGCGCTGAGCGCACCGGTGGAGGAAGAACTTGTTCAGCTCGCCAACGTCGTGGGCGCGATGCGCATGGCGTCGATCCGCCGGGTGTCGGACCTGGTCGATAGCCACCCTGAGGAGAGCCTGGCGATGCTGCGCAGTTGGATCACGCCGGAGGAAGCCTAGAACATGGCAGCCATCACCACATTGAGCGACATCACCGGACGCCAGAAGGCTGCTATCCTGATGCTTGCCCTGGGCGAAACCCAGAGCGCCAAGCTGCTCGGCGCCCTGCATCCCGATGAGATCAGGGACGTGACGACCACCATGGCGCAGCTCGGCAGTGTGCACGCAACGGTCGTGGAAGAGCTGTGCACCGAATTCACCAGCAGCATCGGCCAGCAGGGCGCGCTGATCGGCAGCCTGGAGACGACGGAGCGCCTGCTGCACCGCGCCTTGCCGCCAGATCGCGCGGCGCAGATGATGGAGGAGATCCGTGGACCCGCCGGCCGGACCATGTGGGATAAGTTGGGCAACGTGAACGAGGCGGTGCTCGCCAACTATCTAAAGAACGAGTATCCGCAGACCGTCGCCGTCGTGCTGTCCAAAGTCCGGGCCGAGCACGCTGGCCGGGTGCTTACCTTGTTGCCGGACAGCTTCGCCATTGAGGTCATCATGCGCATGCTCCGGATGGAGAGCGTGCAGCGGGACGTGCTGGACGGCGTCGAGCAGACGTTGCGGTCGGAGTTCATGCCGAACCTCGCAAGCACGAGCCGCCGAGATAGCCATGAGATGATGGCCGACATCTTCAACAGCCTGGACCGTCAGAGCGAGGCCCGGTTCGTTTCCGCCCTGGAGGAGCGCAACCGCGAGGCGGCGGACCGGATCAAGGCGTTGATGTTCACCTTCGACGACCTGCAGCGCCTGACGCCGGCCAACGTGCAGGCGCTGCTGCGCTCGGTCGACAAGGGCAAGCTGCCGCTGGCGCTGAAGGGCGCGTCGGACAAGCTGCGTGACCTGTTCTTCGGCAACCTGTCGGAGCGCGCCGGCAAGATGCTGCGGGAAGATATCGAGGCGCTGGGCCCGGTGAAGCTGCGCGACGTCGATGAGGCACAGGCCACCATCGTCGCGATGGCCAAGGACCTGGCGTCCCAGGGCGTGATCGAGATCAGCGAAGGCAAGAACGACGAGATGGTGCTCTGATGATGGACGGCATGGCTTCCCGCTTCGTCAGCATTCTTTATGCCGAGGACTTCGACGACCCGCATCTGGAACCGCTGCCCGAGCCGGCGCCTCCACCGCCGAGCTTCACGGCAGATGAGCTGGAGGCGGCCAAGTGGACGGCCAGTGCCGACGCAGTTCAAGCAGCGCGGACTGAATGGGAAAAATCGGCACTGCACGACCGTACACAATCTCTGGCCGCGATCGCCTCTGCCCTCGCAGACGCGCAGCATGAGGCCAGCATCCTTGCCGACACGGTCGCAGACGGCGCTGCCCGGGCGATCCTCTCCATGGTCGCCGGGCTGCTGCCGGATTTCTGTGCCCGTCATGGCGGGGCCGAGGTGCGCATCTTGCTCCGGCACTTGCTGCCGACGCTCGCGCAGCAGCCGCGCATCGCCATCCGGGTCAATGCCGCCATCGTGGATGGGATACGTGACGACTTGGCCTTGCTGGACGAGGAACTGGCGGGTTGCGTCGTTTTCACGGCCGCTGCGCTGCTGCCGGGCGATGCCCGCGTGACTTGGACAGATGGTTGCCTCGTTCGCAACCAAGCCGCGATGTGCGCTGCTGTCTCGGCTGCCCTGACCGAGCTAGGGCTGCTTGAACCCGTCATTGCCCGAACCGACAACAGGAGTATGGCTTTTGCCGAATAGTATGGAACTGGCGGACCTCGCCGAACCCGGCCCGGTCGAAGCCGCGCCCTCCCGCACGCCGCGTGACCTGGAGGCGGTGTATGACATTCCCGTCACCGTCAGCGCCGTGCTCGGCAAGGCAACCATGCAGGTCAGCCAGTTGCTGAAGCTCGGCCGGGGGGCGGTCGTAGAGTTGGACCGTAAGCTCGGCGAGGCGATCGACATCTACGTCAACAACCGTCTTGTCGCGCGCGGCGAGGTGGTGATGGTCGACGAGACCCGGCTCGGCGTGACCATGACTGAAATCGTCAAAGCCGACCGGGCGTAGCACGACATGCATGTCCTAATCATCGGCTCCCTGGGCGGCGAACTCGGCAAGGCCGCCCGTATCGCCAGCGCCCGCGGCGCCAAGCTGCACCAAGCGGATGACGATCGCGGTGCGCTGGCGCGGCTCCGGGCCGACGCGAAGGTCGACCTTCTACTGGTCGAGCTGCCGCATGACATCGGTGCGCTTGTCCGCTCCCTCGCTGCCGAGCGTATCGTGGTTCCCGTCGTTGCCTGTGGCACCGATGCCGACGCGCCTGCGGCCGTGCAGGCCATACGCGAAGGCGCACGGGAGTTCTTGCCGCTGCCGCCTGACCCCGAATTGATCGCTGCGATCCTCGAGGCGGCGTCCGGGGAAACCCACGCTATGGTCGCCCGTGACCCCGCCATGCTGGCCGCAGTGCGACGGGCGGAGCAGGTTGCTGCGTCCGAGGCCTCCGTCCTGATCACCGGCGAGTCCGGCACCGGCAAGGAAGTGTTGGCGCGCCATATCCATCGGCGCTCCCGTCGGGTCGCCGGGCCGTTCGTGGCGCTGAACTGTGCGGCGATCCCGGAGAACCTCCTGGAAAGCGAGATGTTCGGCCATGAGCGCGGCGCATTCAGCGGTGCGATCGCGCGCCGGGCCGGCAAGTTCGAGGCGGCCGACTGCGGCACGCTGCTGCTCGATGAGATCAGCGAGATGGATGTGCGCCTGCAGGCAAAGCTGCTGCGTGTCATCCAGGAACGGGAGATCGACCGCTTGGGCGGCACAGCGCCGGTACGGGTGAACGTCCGCATCCTCGCCACCAGCAATCGCGATCTTATGGCCGAGATGGCGGCCGGACGGTTCCGGGAAGACCTGTATTTCCGGTTGAACGTCGTAAGCCTCCGCATCCCCTCCTTGCGCGAACGGCCCGGCGACATCGCGGCACTCGCCGATCATTATGCCAGGCGTTACGCGGACGTGAACGGCATGCCGCTCCGCCCACTTTCCAATGGTGCGCACGCGTTGCTGGCCGCCCATGGCTGGCGAGGCAATGTG